>Ga0116228_10001544_pt1 | contig 19241 bp, 19 predicted proteins | sample S1TSphfallax_2_FD_89694 | JGI IMG/M metagenome (GOLD analysis project Ga0116228, IMG submission 89694) | Host-associated microbial communities from peat moss isolated from Minnesota, USA - S1T2_Fc - Sphagnum fallax MG | ecosystem: Host-associated > Plants > Peat moss > Unclassified | place... | reverse complement strand
TATATATATATATATATATTGATGACATGCATTCATTTTTTACACTATGAATTTCATCTTAATTACACACACAATCATGTAACCCAAAAAATCTATGGTGACAATTTTGTAGTTGCAAGCATAACTAAATTAGTTATAAACAACAATTATTTGCACACAATCGCATAATGATTCATTGCATATGATAAAATTTCTTTTAGTGAATCAAGCTTTGCATGGTCCCTATATAGATATGTTGAATCTTTTCCTTTGGACTATTTATATAAAGTTACACGAAAAAATCTAATGCAAAGGATATGGGATAAAGTAAGGAGGTATGGGAAACATGTTGGGAACCCATTGAAAATTTCGGATCAAAATGAAAACTCCATGGAGATAGCATTGGGAATAACCAGTTCTATCATGAGAGGTTCTCTCTAAAAATAATGTTTTACATGAAATCAAGTTAATGAATTTAAAGTTCATTGGCTTTAAAAAGAGTGGCAAAGCAAAAAAATGGGACAAAATTGCATGAAATTGACTTTGAATATAATTTGCATTCAATTCAAAGGGGTTTGGTCCTTAAAAAAAACTAAGTTCTTTTTATAGATGATTTTGCAGTATCGTACTTTGGAGGGGCTTGGCCCACCCCCTCTTCTCCCATAGAAACAACCAAACCTTCCCCTTCCCCATGGTAACCCCTTTGAAAAGTAAAAAGAAATCCTTATCCCACCCAAGAAACAACTCCTTGAAAGAAAGGAAAAAGAAAACCCCAACCCCCTAGTCTTAAAAGCCCTTTCAAAGAAGGGAAAAAATTAAACACCCAACCCATCCCCTCATTTCCCTGTAAACTTTCTGACAACTTTATCCCACCCCACCTCAACCACCTTATTTATTAAAAAAACCTACACCTAGACCTGCAACTTTATTCATTAAGTCTATTTTTTATTCTATTCCCCCTCTACCTTAAAAGGAGTTCCCACAATGCCTCTGTAAGTTGTAAGACAAAACCAACAAAGTGGGAACACATAAAAAACAACACAAATCCAACACCCCCACCCTCCCCAAAAGAATATAACATGGACCCCTTGGGTGCATGTTGGCCATGAGAAGTTTTTTTGCCTACCATTGTTCTTTGCCATTTTTGGCCTAGGCTAATGGCATGTTCATGAACGTTCGATTTGATTCTCACAATTGGTGTCCCTGCCATTAGCCTAGGCCCAAAATGGTATAGAAAAAAAATAGGGATAAAAATTCTTGGTAGCCAATGAGGTGAGCCATCATGCACCAAGGGGCCATTTTTGTTTTCCTTTGGGGATTGTGGGCAATGTTGGGTCTTTAGAATTTTTGTTGTTTCCATAAATTCTAAATGTGTTCTCATCACATTCACTGGTTTCCCAACATGTTCCCCAAATTTTCCATAGTAACACCTCGTTTTATCCCATATCCTTTGCAGCAACTTCTATATGTTTTGCCCTAAATTCTAGGCTTGTAATCTATATGAGCAACTCAAAATGAGAAGACTAATATATATATATATATATATATAGGACTATCCAAAGCTTTTATTTTTATTTATGTTATGTACCAATCAAAAATGCCCATGATAGAACTTTGGGGCTTCCAACTCCCTACAAACATGTATGACACATGCACATAAGTTGATATTTCTTTTGTATTTCAAATTTCACGTACAGAAACAAGACACCTAAACAAAAATCAACCCGATCTTATATATCAAGGAATGACAAACAAGAATCCAACTTTTAATAAGCATCATACTTGCTGGGTCGTTTTCACATGAAGCTATTTTTTTGGTCCCATGTCTTAAAGGCCAAAATGACCGATGAAAAAAAATGGAACACATCGCAAAATTGATCATTTAAATTTTGGACATGTCCATGGACACAACCACACAAAAATGACATGTAGAAAAACTCAAATTATTTTTTAATCATCCATCAATGAAAAATATCAATATTGCTAAGGTAATAGATTATCTTAAGACAGTGTCCTGCTAGACACAGTTGGATTGTGTGTGTGTGTGTTTTTTTTAAACTTCATAAATTTTAAGGTTGTTTAATTTTAGCATTTCTTTTAAAAAGCATGAATTAGGGCAATTTGCATCAAGTTGTCACTCATTATTATATGTAAGTTTTACATATTCTATTTACATTTTTGTTCTTGGATGCTTTTGAAAATTTGAATTTATTTACATTTGATTAATCATGCACATTTACAATATGGTTTGCAACAATATTCAAGACATGCAAAGATGCCAATAATATGAGTTTACATCATTTGTCATTTGATGTTCTCAATGTGATAAAAAAATGATAGATCTCAAATAAGTTGTGTGCCGATAGTTATATATTTGAATAAAATGCCTAACGTTTTATTTTTTTCCATGTCCCAATATGGAAGTTTTTCAAACAGGCCTGTCTCATGGACTTGAATTTTTCAGGCCACGCATCCCAAAATCGAAGTAGGTGCCGGTGTAAAACAACACCACTCCTTGCCCATCATGGGCAAAGAAAATGATAAAGAAGATGAGGGATACAAATCATTGGCAGCCAACGAGGTGAGCCAGCAGGCCAATCAAAGATACCCAGGACAAAAGGAAAAAGAATTGAACTTTGGGGTTCCCCGCCACTAGTAATATGAGACACAAAACTACCATACATAAAAAGCCAGCATGACTTTCTTGATCAACTGGAAAATAAAAAGTTTAAATAAAATCTCTGAGAATGCTCCACAATTAATAACAAAGTAAAGCAACTATTTACCCAATAAATAAGTACCCCCCAGTTTAGTTTATAATGGGGGTATTAGCCCAGGCCAACAATGCTGACGAACAGTTGTGGAAATAGAAATTTCATGCAGCCAATGGAAAGGGTCAGCATGCACTCAAAGTGCCTTGATTTTTTTTCTTTTGAAGTTTGGGGGGGGTGCGGGGGTGGGGGGGATATTTACGTTTTTGCTTGCCAGGTCGCAAAATAAGATCAAGGGTTTTTGGGTTTAGCTCAAGCTCTGCGACTGCCACGCCTGGTGGGGTGGTGGCTTGGGGAGGGTGGGGGGGGGATATTTACGGTTTTGCTTGCCAGGTCGCAAGATCAAGGGTTTTTGGGTGATGCCCATACAGAGCACCAATGATTAATTTGAAACTGTAAAAACTCTTACAAACTCAACTGCATCTCTGAAAGTAGGTGCAGTCGGTCTTTCCCTTTTTGGTTGTCAGCGATATTTCGACGTGCAGACGCCCGGTTTTGGATACCGGAAGAGGATAATCGGATTCTGTTTGGAGGCTTGGTGAAGTCCTGGTGAAGTTGCTTGAGATACAGATACCTTCTTTTTGTTTTTTTTTTGTACCAGTGAACTCTGTGATTGAAAAATCCTGGAGTTGTCGTTGCATCGCTCAAGAGCTCCACTGATTTGTGAATTTTGACAAGGTTAAGCAACTGATTAAAGTCGAGAAACTTTTTGAACGTGTTGGTGAATGCTGCTGTACATCACACACATGGACTAATTTCTGGGTTTTATTTGTCGCAGGCTGGACAGCACTTCTGGAAGTATGAGAAAGTCTTTTCAAATACCCTGGGTTACTGTGGCAATGCCCCTGCAAGGTTCGTATGGAGTACTTCCTCTGTACCAAATGTTGTTTGAGGATTCGACAGTCTTGAAATTTTCTTTCAATGGTACAATTTGGGACATTGTGCCGGAAGGAGGTTGGTTTTTCGTTATTGCATGGATATCCTTGACCAATCTCCTCCTCTCTCTGTGTGCGCTGCTTTCTGTGGCCAATCGTGGGCATGCCTATTTTTCTGATTTCTGAGGAAGATGAGGATGGATGTTCATGAAACTGTGGGGTGATGGATACAGATTTCTGGCAATTCTTTTGCAAAAGTGGCAAAATCCCATCTGGGAATGACGGCTGCATTGGAAACTCATCATGCGCAGTCTTCGGAGAGCTAGCAAAACATGGAACGAAGATGGACATCTTACACCCCACAACGTGTATTCAACACGCCGTTATCTGTTTGGTGCATGTCTTATTCCTCCTCACATTCTTAATCTTCCTCGTGTTCTCGAGCAGCGTTCCACCGGGTGCTTTATCTAGCACCGAGTTGTTACAATCGTTTGAATTCACCTCATTTCTTTACAACGTCACGGCTGTGCTTTCAGCACTCGTGGGGATGGTCAATTTATCACTCGGGCTTTATATTCTTGTGATGGGGAGCATCATCCCCATGCACCCTTGGTTGCAGCTTATTGTGCAAGGGGCTTCGTGGATTACTATAGCTGTTTCCTTAAGAATGAGGTTACGGAACCAAGCAAAGCAAATTGCATATGTTTGGTGGATCGTCACATTTTTGCTTGCGTCTCTGGCGGCTTCTCTTTCAATTGTCGATATTCTGAGAGACGCCACTGATTTTTCTCCAAACGTTTTTGTGGTTATAGCTTCATGGCCAGTTTCTTGCCTCCTCCTTGCATGTGCAATCCAGGGAAGAAAACGGGATGCTGTTGAATCGGAAGCCAGTATATCGGAGCCCCTATTGAACGGGGAACATCAAAATGGGGGCTCAGAAACAGAAGACACGGAGGAGACAGAGTCTGCAACTGCAAGCTTTCTTAGCAGGATGACCTTCCAGTGGCTCTTCCCACTTCTCGCTACGGGCTACAAGCAGCCATTGCAACTGAAAGACATTCCACACCTTGATCAGAAGCGTGAGGCGAAAACAGCTTGTGATGCATTTCTGAATGCTTGGGAAGAACAAAAGAAGAAAAACCCGACCAAACCTCAGTCAGTTTTCCAGGCACTTCTTACAGTGTACTGGAGAGCGTTGGTTGTGAATGGATTGTGTGCACTTGGAAAGGTTTTTGCACTGGCTTTAGGACCCATCATTCTACTTCTCTTCATAAACTATGAAGCAGGTGAGAGGCTATTTCAGTATGAAGGCTATGTGTTGGTTGCAGCACTATTTTTTGGCAAGATGTTGGAATCTTTATTCCAGCGACACTGGTATGCTGGAGCACGCACAATTGGAATGGAGCTCCGCTCAGGCCTTGTTGCCTCCATTTATCAAAAGCAGCTCAGGTGATGATGAGTCCATTTGTTTCATTGCTCCAGCAATGGGAGTTCATTTTTTTTTCAGCATTATTTAGCTGTTGATTGGATTCTACCATATTCATTCTTGTTTGATTCTTGCTTTTTCCACCCAGCATCTCTCAACCTGTGCTTGTGATGAAAATGATGGCCTGATACTTTGTCTGAGCAGTTTTCATAAGGTGATGACTACACTTAATGTCATGTGTTCTTCAAATTGATGTTGTGGAGAATTCTCTCCAATTTTATTGATTATATATCATCTCTCCATTCTTGTAGAAGTTTCTGACTTCAGATTAGAATTCAAAACATGATTGTTATGCTTAAACTTTTCAAGGAGCAAATTGAATAATTTAGTTAAGGAAAATAGGTCTTTGACTCTTGACATCCTGATGTGTTATTGGAGATGATATATGATAAATTCCAGGCTATCAAGTTTGGGACGGCAAAGACATGCAACAGGAGAGATTGTGAACTACCTATCAGTAGATGCATATCGGTTAGGGGAATTCCCATGGTATGTTCATCAAATCTGGACAACACCACTTCAAGTTGTAGTTGCTTCTGCTATACTCTTCTACACAGTTGGGTGGGCCACTGTAGGTGGCCTTGCAATTATTGTCATCACCATGATTTGCAACGCTCCATTGGCACATGGCTTACAAAGATCACAAGTACAGTTGATGCGAGCTCAAGATGAACGCTTGCGTGCTTCCACAGAAATTCTGAACAGCATCAAGATCATTAAACTTCAGGTTGGTCTGATTTAAAAAGAAAATTTTCACTCTGTTCTTTGTGCTGGTGTCCTACCAAACATCCTACCAACATGCATAACCTGTTTTTTGTGCAGCTCAAATTGTGTCAGATTTCTAAGAATTCCTGTATACCACATACATTATGGGAGTTTTGACCATCTTTTTCATATTCTGATCTTCTTTGTGAGATGTGGGTGTTTTCAGGCATGGGAAGACAACTATTGTGAAAAGGTCATGAAACTTCGGCAAAATGAGTTCTACTGGTTATCATCATCTCTGTATAAAAGGTCACTAGGAACAATCCTGTTTTGGATGACCCCAGTATTTGTCTCCACTGTCACATTTGGGGCCTACATCCTGCTTGGTCATCAGCTCTCTCCAGCAATTGTTTTCACATCACTAGCTGCCTTCCGCATCGTCCAGGATCCAGTTCGTGTGGTTCCTGAGCTTCTGGCAATCAGCATACAGGTGCAAGTTTCACTGGGTCGTTTGAGTCGGTTTTTGCAGGACAGTGAGCTCCAAGACAAGGCTGTTGATCGGCACCACAGTGAAGATTATGCGGTGGAGATTCAGGATGCTGTTTTGAGCTGGGACCCCTTGGCATCAAAACCAACACTCCCATCTATCAACCTCAAGATCATGCCTGGAAATCATGTAGCAGTTTGTGGTTCTGTTGGGTCTGGAAAATCAACCTTATTGTACTCTATAATGGGCGAGATTCCAAAAGTCTCAGGATCCGTAAGTCCTCTACCATGTAGAACATTGCTTATATTTCAATTCAGTATGCAAAGTGTCTCTGGGAACATGCCATGAGAGTTGTGATTGTGAGTTGGTGTAAATTCATGAATATTGGGAGATACACTTAGTCCACTTGGCCTAAGATTGGTTCCCAAGGACAACTGTGACCCTTTTTGGTCATAATTTTTTTCTGGGCAGGTGAAAGTTTCGGGAAGTCTTGCATATGTGGCTCAATCAGCATGGATTCAGGCAGGGACAATAAAAGAGAATGTTCTTTTTGGGTTGCCAATGGACAAAGCCCGCTACCATCAGGCTTTGAAGGTTTGTGCGTTGGATCAGGACATGAAGTCTTTTCCATTTGGTGATCAAACTGAAATTGGTGAACGGGGCATCAACATGAGTGGTGGACAGAAGCAGAGAATTCAGTTGGCTAGGGCTGTCTATGCAGATGCTGATGTTTATTTGTTGGATGATCCATTCAGTGCTCTTGATGCACATACAGCTGCTGATCTCTTCAAGGTGCAAATTCCCTTCATTTGGAGTGAATTGCTCACAATCCAGTGTGATATGTCCACGACTGCTGGTGACCCGTTCTTTAGAAAGTGACCCCATACATTTGTCAATTTTCTGAAATCCACTCTTTCCTTAAAATTCATGCTGTTGGATGTTATGACAATTACAGGATTGCATCATTGGAGCACTGAAACACAAGACAGTAATTTTGGTCACACACCAAGTGGAGTTTCTTCCTGCAGTTGATATGATTTTGGTAACCATCACATTACCTCTTTAAAGTTTTCTCTTCCTGGGCCATACACTACAACCTAAGTGGACCCATACCCTCTCCAATATGAGCAAACAATACCTTTCTTTCTCCATATTTGCAAAGGGACTCACAACTCCAACTCCTGTTTTTGTCTTCTTTTAAGAGTTTTAGTGGAGATTTCTCAATACTCATGCGAGTTACATTATTTTGGGAGCCTTAATGGTACTTTTGTTTTCGGGTGATTGGTGAAGGTGATGGAGGCTGGAAAGATCATACAGTCAGGGAAGTACAATGAGCTGGTGGAAGGGGGAGGTGCCTTCAAACGCTTGGTAGAAGCCCATGGAGATGCAATGGGCAGTTCATACCAAAGTGATGTGGAAGAAGATGAGCAAGAGCTGGAGCTGGAAGTGGCCAAGCTTGAAAAATCAAGATCTCAGGGATTGATGATGTTAAGGAATTTGAGTAGAGCTAGATCAAGGCAGGTCAGTCAACGAGAGCGAGAATCAGCAGCACAAGGGTCAACAGCACAATTGACACAACAAGAGGAGAGAGAAGTAGGGGATCAAGGTTGGGCACTGTACATAAAATATATCAGGACTGCCCATGGGTGGGTGGTTTTCTTCATGGGCATTGTTACACAGACAATTTTTGTTGTCGGGCAGATGGCAGCCAACTATTGGATGGCAAAACGAGTTTCTGATCAGGGCACCAGTGATATATTGTTGATTGGGGTGTACTCAGGGCTGTCAATTCTCAGCGGAATATTTGTGTTCCTTCGGTCACAATACAATGTTGCCTTGGGTTTGAAGGCCTCAAAGAGCTTTTTCACACAGTTAATCATGTGTCTCTTCCATGCACCCATGGCATTCTACGATTCAACACCTATGGGTAGAATTTTTAGTCGGGTATGGGTTTTTTTTGGTCTCCTCTTTCTCACCTCTTTATTTCACTCATTTGATCCATGATGAAGCAAAAAAGCAGTGAGTTGGTGCCAATTTCACAGTGTAACAAACCAACCTACTATTGGTTTGAACATGATTCTCTAATGCTCCAAGGTTGATTATTGAGGTGAAATGTTATTGATGTTGTGCAGATATCTTCTGATATGACATTGTTGGATCTAGATGTACCCCTTGGGTTTGGATTTGTATCAACAGTAGGCCTTGAAATCCTGGGGGTGATTGTTATCATCGCAATTGTGACATGGCAAGTCTTGTTTGTTGCTATCCCCATGCTCATTGTTGTCAGATGGCTCCAGGTAAAACAAATTGATCACTAAAATGTAGTTTACTCCACTTTTTCAGAATTTTTTGAAAAGTATTCGAGTTATTGAATGGAAGAATAGAGATATTCTGCAATGCTGCACATAATTTACAGTAAGGTTTTTTGTTGGTGGCAGTTATTCTATTTGACCTCAGCACGGGAGCTGATGAGGATCAATGGAACCACCAAAGCCCCCATCATGAACAACTTTGGGGAGACCATTAGCGGTGCCATGACAATCCGTGCATTTGGCAAAGTTGAACAGTTCAAGAAGAAAAATTTGCATCTTATTGATGTTGATGCCAGTCTCTTTTTCCACACTTTCATGGCCTATGAATGGCTTGTTCTGCGCTTGGAAACTTTATGTGCAATAATTCTCTGCGCCACTGCCTTGCTCCTGGTCATCTTGCCAGCTGACAGTATTGATGGTGGTATGTGTGACATATCCTCTTGCATATTAATTTACATTTTTTTCAAAAATAATATATTTGCACAGAATGTGTGAGACATAAAGATGTTTGTGATACCCAATGTGATTGATTCAAGTATGCTATGTAGACACCATGAAGAGATTCATGTATGCTATGAAGACACCAAGAACTTGTTCTGTTCCTCTCTATCCCCAAGAAAGAATGGTAAGGACCTGTTGGGAACTTCACTACTGGACTTGCTACCTGCAAACGTGATACAGGTTATGCAAAATGAAGGCACTAGTCTAATGACAATTCATGTTGGGCGTACAGGGTTTGCAGGACTGTCACTGGTCTATGGTCTAACACTAAGTGGAACACTGGTTTTCTTTATCCAGTATGTGTGCCAGCTTGCTAACAACATAGTGTCTGTTGAGCGCATCTGCCAATATATGGATATTCCTAGTGAAGCCCCAGCAATCATCAAGGATCACCGACCCCCTGCAAATTGGCCATTGGAAGGCAAAATTGATCTGCAAAATCTGCAGGTAATATTTGTCCAATTGAAGTTTGCAGCTAATAGTCTGTCTCTTCATTTGTTTGCTTTCTGCATACCCACTACTTGTCCCAGTCCTTATCCTCATGTGTGTCATTGTAATATGGAAATTACAAATATTTCTCTGCCAGTTTAATGTAGTTGGATTTTAATAGGTAGATCTATTTCCATAACTTACATGTAGATGTACTGAAGTAGAAAAGATTTCAGGCTTTAATTCCAGCATATCAGCATTACTTTGGCATATGATATTTGAACCTTAAAATCAACAATGCTTTAATGCTGACCAATTTGAACTGATCTGGAGAACAGATTCGATACAGGCCAACTTCACCTCTTGTGTTAAAAGGCATTACATGCACTTTCAAGGCAGGTGAAAGAATAGGTGTGGTGGGTCGCACGGGCAGTGGGAAGACTACTCTTATCAGTGCACTTTTCCGCCTTGTGGAACCTGCAGGTGGCAAGATCCTCATTGACAATCTTGACATCGCAAGCATTGGCCTCCACGATCTGCGTGCACGGTTGGGGATTATCCCCCAGGAGCCTACTCTTTTCCGTGGCACTGTGCGCACAAACATGGATCCTCTGGAAGAGCATCTTGATATTGATATATGGAAGGTAATGCATGCACCCACTACTATCATCTTCTTGCTATGTTCTAAACAACTTATTTTTGTCCTCTCCGGGGACCTGAACATTGGATAGTGCACCTGGTCACCTTGCATTTGGTTCAGAAGGAGTGTTGCAAACTGAGATTATAGCAAAGGAGATGTACTAAGATAATTGTCTGCACTGTGTTGCAGGCTTTGGACAAATGCCAATTGTCTGAGAACATTCAGAACATGCCTGAGAAGCTTGATGCTCCAGGTATATACATTTGGACTTCATTCAGGTTTTAGTTGAATCCTGGTGAAAGGAACAATTCTGACCTCAACTTATCATGGTGTTTTGCAGTGAGTGATGAGGGAGGGAATTGGAGTGTGGGTCAAAGACAGTTATTTTGTCTGGGCCGTGCTGTACTGAAGCACAGCCGAATTCTTGTCCTGGATGAGGCGACAGCTTCAATTGACAGCACCACAGACACCATCCTCCAGAAGCTTATCCGTGAAGACTTCAAAAACTGCACTGTCATTACAGTGGCCCATCGGATCCCAACAGTGACTGACAGTGACATGATCCTATCAATGACAGATGGTACACATTTTTCCTCTCCACTCTATGTTCATTCATATTTCTTCAACATTTTCATTTTCTTTTCATTTGTTATTCTGCTGCTCTCTCAGCAATCTCATAGATATTTTCTATTTAACTATTGCTAGTTTATATTTTTCTATGAACAATCTGATGTGAGTTCTTCATTCACATACTAAGCAGGGTCCAGTTTCAAATATGTAGGTGTGATGGCAGAGTATGATACACCAATAAAGCTATTGGAAAACAGTCATACACTGTTTGCAAAGCTCGTTGCTGAGTATTGGAAAAATACCCAACACTTCTAGCTTTCCAGGAGTCAGTTTTACCTTCATGAAGCTAGTGCCTTAGCTTCTGGCCAGATCTGCAGCAATACTTCTATCACCATATGGAAAGACATTGGAGAAGTTCACAGCTAACTACAATTTATATGTATTATTCCCTGAAAGAAAAGAAATATGGGAGAAAAGCTAACTCCCATCTAACTCCTTCCAAGAAACCATACAACCAGTATACACAGAACATTAAATTCACCTTTGCAGAGGAACCATCACATCACTATTCTAGCTTTGAAAGCCTAGACAGCATCTTCCCTAAATAAAACCTGATCTTCAAGTTCATTATCAATTTCCATAATTTTAAGCTCGAATGTGAAGAGCAAGAGTATCTTTCAGTGGACAATGTAAATAACTGCGAAGCATGAAGTTCTGTAAATTGATTGGCTTTTCAACATCTCCTGACCAGCCCAAGCAAAATTTGCCACTGCTGAAAAAGCTCAATTGGCAGCCCTAAAATTGTTAGCAGAAATTGCCCAAACTCACAAGTCAATCAGATCAACAATCTAGATCTCAGATTCTGAATTTACTCGTGTTTGTACACCCGATTTGTTCCAGAGGGGCCCCTTGCAGCCAGATTGCACAGTCCTGTATAGCTTGATGATGCCATCTATCTAATATAGGTAATACCCACCAAGCCCATCATGGAGCAAGATATTCCCCAGGGAACCCTTCTGCCTTTGTTGCTTGTTTTGTAGACCCCATGCATATACTCTGCTCCCTCCCTATATGCAGGTTTGTGAAGTAGAAGAATCTTCCTGATAAAAGCATGGTGCAATGCCCACAACTTTTTGACACTAACTAAATGCTATCACTGCTAGACAGCTCTATATGCTTAATCCAGTCTGAAAGTTGTGAATTGCCTCAATAACATACAGAGAAAGAGAACCTGAGTTATCCAGATTGATCAGTTTCTCTTGCCTCATGGAAATCCAAAAATGGTGTTAGACATGCAAAACCACAATGATCACTTGAGCACCACACTTATTTTTTTACCCTTGAAGCAACCAGTTGACATTGGGCAACTTCCAACCCAAAACAGCAACTAAAGTCCATGCACTTGAAGCTGTTGTAGCTAGCATATCTGTTAATAACAGCAACAGAACAAGGCTGGCAGAAAGTACCAGTGTTTTTGAGTGTTGACAATGAAATATGCCCAGTTTTCATTACAGGAGATTGCATGTCATGATTCAATCAAAATTGGGCATGCTGCAGATGTCAAAACTCTGACCAGATTCAAAGTATTAAGCTTGCAGTCATGGGAGGCCCTTCTATGGAATTGCCTCCTTCCATATCAAATCATTCAGTATGAAGTCAATATAGTACATCACCTCAGAGCAATCTGCCACAGAGTCCTCCAACTCCATTGCATGATACTGAATACCATTCCATTGTGCCAGCTTTTGGAAATCTGGGCACTGAAAATCTGGGCTTGTAAGCTCTAAAATGGCTGTCTTCCCAGGCCTTGCAAACAGAAGATGAGAGAGGCCAGCTCCATGTGCTCCAATTATAATTGCAGATTCCTGTACAATTTGCAATTGTTCTTGCATAGACATATGTGAGAGCAATCCATTGGTGATAGTGATATTCAATTTTCCTCTTGACTCCTCCAGTGATAACTTCTGTTGTCCAGCATGTGGACGTGACCTTATGGTTGCCCAAGTCATCAGTGCTTCAAAAACTTCTTCTTCATTCCTGAGATGGAATTCAGGCCTTTTCAAGTGTTGTGGATATGCCACATACTCTTCTTGTCGCACAAACAAAACCTTCACTATTGTGATATCCTTTGTTGACACAGTATCCTTACTGAGGTTGAATGATGCAGTGAACATTTCACCAAACTCCCTTAGCCGTCCAGTTCTGTGTTCAGAGTCCATATCTGCATCCATAGGCAAGTTCCCTGTGCAAGGAACTTCCAGATCTTGGCCTCTAAACAGGGGAGTGTCATATCCCAGAGGAGCAAAAATGAGATGGTCAAAGCACACTGGCCCTGTCAAATGCCTGGCAAAATTCATTCCACTGAACATTGCTTGCCATCCATCATCCATGGGCGACTGCTCAAACACACCAGGGTCAAGGAATCAGAGTGTGAAGAGGAAAAAATATATATCTGCCGAACTATAATATGTTCATTAATCTAGAGAGCCTGCTTGATGCCAATTGCCATCAAAGTCAAGCAGCTCTTGACGGAGCATGACCATTTAAAGTAATAACATGACAAAGGAGTTCCAATGCACAGGAAACTTCAAGTGCTAGTCCTCACACAAAAAAGGTCATTCATTGTGTTGACCACAAATACAGCAGCTCTCAAGCAACCACTCTCTACACTTGCTGCAATTAATTGGTAAATCCAGCCTGATCACAAGAAGAGACAGATGCAAGGCCAGCAAAAAGAAGCAAGAAACAGAGAAAGCGCCACTGGTTTGAAAAAGGTGAGAACAGGCATTAAACACTCCATACAAAACTCAAGAATGTTCTCAGGCAACTCAACTTCAAAGGAAAACATGGTATCTCATACTTATCAAGTAGTCTGTTTACCTGACAGTGTCCATCTACAAAAAGCAAGCGTGGGCGCCTCTTGAGGTTCACAACTCGTGCAGTCATATATGCACTGTACCAATCTGTGATAGTGTGGAAGAGATTCATGTGCTCAAAGCGAGTGACCACCAATGTTGGCTGTGATACCCTCTGCATTCATTGCTCATCATTACCCTGTCAACAACTTGCTATCTCCCATCCTAGGTCACACGAACAATTCCTCTCTGAGAATGCAATTGCTGTAGTACCAAGAAAACATTTAGTGACAAACTCTGGGAATGGGGCAATAAATCACAGCTGATTTACCTGTGCGCATGTGACCTCATCAAGTGGGATGGTGCGTATCTGCTCCAATAAATGGTGCAAAGTGTGCTCTCGGACATCGCCCTGCGGCATAATGCGGTCCAGCATTTTCTTGTTGAGCAACGGCCGTCTCTCGCCATTTTCGGGCACCATGACTTGAAATGCGCCGGACGTGAAGTAAGGCAGCTCTTCCGCCGCGTTCCGTTCCATCACTGAATTTAGACGTTCGCCCCCTTTGGACATCTTGATCTTCTTCGGGTACATTACCATATGCGTGCCCTCGCAAACAGACGTGTGCAGTACGGGACTACGAAAACACTGGAAGAGACCATCATGCTGCGGTTGCAGTCGCCTATTTCTGTCGAACCTTTGCACCGCCCGACCTTCTGTGCCATTCAGAAAACGCGAAGAGTTATTCAATCCCTCGGCCGCGTGCACCGCCTGCTTTAGAACCAGTTTCGTCCACGCTCCCACCAGCCGGGCGAGAATGAACCCAAACGCACTCCTACCCCTGGTAAATCCCCTGTGTTTGGCACGCCGCAACCTCGGCCTCGACTCCGGTTCCAGCAGGTAAAATGGCTGCGTAAATCCGTTCCCGAAAAGAGCTTCGCAAGAGCGCAAATCCAGATCAGGTTTCGCAGTCCACAAAGTAAACGAACGTAGCTGCGGCCATTGCTTCCCCGGGGACTGTCTCATGGTATTGGGCAACTCATTATCTCCGCTCTCGCCAGCATGCAAAAAGAAGACGATTAACTGACCTACATTCAACAATACTAATGCCGCCACCACCCTCCTCAGCCAACACCGTTTTCTCACACCTCCTCCGCGACACCCGGTTTGCGGCATCTGACTGAAGGCCATCTAAAGACCGCAAGCCAAAAAGCTTAAAAGCAAGAACATCGGATGAAAGTGGGCTGTTCTCACTCCCAGATGTTCCCATCGACCCTGCTCACTCCCTCCTCTCCAGACCAACATCCTTTCCCTACCAAGCTCTCTCAAAAATCCCAATACTCCAATATCTTAAGCAAGAAGCTCAAGAAAACCTTCTACAGATTGACTGTCCGTTCTCCTCTTTTCCTCGCCTCTGAAAATAACCCCACACACACACCCATCACAATCCCTTCCTCCCCAAGCTCTCAGGAACTTCACACCAATCCGAAGCTCAATCAAAAGGTTAAAAAAGCAAACTCTAAAGATAGACTCCGCATTCTCCTCTTCCTCCTCCTCCTCCTCCAACTCCTACGCAATAATGCCATCTACGCCACTCAATGTCTAGTCCAATGCGCGCACACACAGTATTCATCCCCTTTCGCACACACCCTCCTCACCTCTCCCCTCTCCGCCGCAAATCACAACAAGAAAATGGAAAAGAGCAGCGGCATCCCTGGTCTGTTTCCCAAATCCTCGCTCATCTCCACACTAGTATTTCCTTCCTCCTTCAAAAAGCAACCTGAACTAACAATAGAAACAAACACCACAAAACATTGAAACAAAACACCAAAACAAACCGAAACCAAATCAAAATGTAACAAAAGGAAATCACAGCACACTGAGAGAGAGAGAGCGCGCGCATTTGAATACGCAGACGCGCAGACGTGCAAGCGCTTCTTCTTGAGCAAAACAGAAAAGATGGCGGAGTGCGAGCGACACATCTCCCAACGCCTTGAAAATCGAACCAGATTGTTAACAAGACAACAAGCGCGAACTGGACTGGATAGTAACAGCTGCATTAAATGCTGTATGATTGCTTATTAGTTACGTAGTAGTGCGTACTACTGAGATACGAATTTCGGAGAGGAAGGGATTACCTATTAGATTTTCATGAGGAGAAGGGTGGGCGTGGATTCTTGTTTTTTTGGGTTTCACAAACGGCTTTTGGGTTCTAGGTTCTAGGGGGCCTGGGGGAGGGAAGGCTGAATTGGACAAGCTTCTAGAACGATTTTATTTTTGGACATTCTTGTAAATTGGACTGTTTTGGAAGAAGAAAGGTATCTTGCACATCCATATCTTGATTGTACTCGCCAATATAACTAAAGTAGTATTAAGTTAGAATTTTTCACTCTGTGGATGTTGTTGCTTTTCAAAAGGGAATGCCTACCTTGGCTGTGTCGTCTTTTTTTTCTTTCTTTCGGTATTTGTGTAGTATTTTGGGGTTCTTTGGTTTGACAGGCAACCTTGAAAATATAATCACTTTTTGTTGACAGATTTAATTCTTGAAAGAAATTACAGAAAATGCCAAAACCTTGCATAAACAAAGTAAAGTATTTTGGGGTATTTTGGTTTGACAGGGTACTATGAAAACATCATCAGCTTTTGGTTAACAGAATTAATTCTTGGCAGAAATTTGCATAGGTGACCAAGGCCTTTTTTAATTTGTATAAAAAAACCAAATGGGAACTTTGATTTCTTCGATTTCTAGTGCCATGGAGGAATTTGAGAGGTCTCATCATGCCCATCTGGAGTGTCCAAAACTCTCGTCAATGCATTTACCCACTACATAGATTGTTCTTCCACGCCCCTAGGCAGGTTAAAACACAAAATGGTCTGAGGTTGGTAGACTATGTCTTCGTAAAAGGATCAATGTCAGCATCAATACTGGATGTTTCTATTATAACATTCGTGCCAGTTGGGTTGCATATTGGAATGCGCTGGACCAGCCCATTTTGTACCACACTCAACCCTTGTTTTACCCTGTTAGAATGGCCAAGGCGAATGGGCACAACCTTGGCTATTCCAATGGGCCAGAGTGAACCACCACCCATGAATGCGCATGTTGGTCATTCTGTCCGTAGGATGGGCTGCATTTTTTCATTCAGCTCCTGACCTTGCCTTAACCAACATTGTACCACAGTCAACCTTTTTTAACTGCTGACCAACAGCTTTTTTTCTCTTGGCTGTTTTTTTTCCAACCCAGACCTCCATACTACCCTACTCACCTACCTACCCTGCTGACCTACATCTTGACCTAGCTAACAACCAATGCCCCTTCCAACTTACCTACTCATGTTATCTACTTACTCTCTATCTTTTCCTGGTTAAAACTCTATCTATTGACAAATTTTCTATATTATTGGTTAAACTTTTATTTCTTGCCAAAACTTCTTTATTTTTTACTAAACTTTTATTTCTTGACAAAACATCTATCTTTTCCTAATTAAACCTTTATTTCTTGGCAAACTATTTTTATTTTTTGACTAAATTTTTATTTCTCAATAAAACCTTCGTATATATTGGTTAAACCTTTTGACTTGCTCGCTAAACATGTACCTCAAAGCAAAATCTCTTTATTTCCTAGCTAAACATTTACCTCTGAACAAATCATCTCTACTTCATAGCTAAACATTTACCTCTAAACATTTACCTCTAGACAAATCTTTTTTACTCCCTAGTTAAACCTTTACTTCTCAATAAAACCTCTCTACAAACCTAAGCATAGCTAATGCAAATGGGACAATATTGTTAGAATACATGTTCATTATATTGAAAAGAATTAAATGTTATGATTTAAGTATTCAATCATTTTTCAAGAATACTTCAATATTCATTTAATTATTCAATATTATTAAATTGATTGACATTAATTATTGATTCATTTTTCAGTATTTATTTTTTTAATATCCATATATTCAATAATGAAATTTGAAACATATCATTGAATATTCATTTGTTCAATCATTAATCAATATTCACATGGATTATTCAATTATCAACATACTAAATAATGGGATTTTAAAATTATTATTCAATATTTGATATGTTCAATATTGAATTAGTTCAAATTGTTCTTCAATCGTTTTTTATTGTAGGTCAAAACATTATAAAACCACCTTGGTGCACCACCTCCATGTTTGTCATTCCATCCAAGCCTATAAATGCCAAAGATGGTGCAAATGCAAATATTTCAAGGAACTTTTCATTAATTATTTAAGCAATATTCTAGGTCTTGATGAAAATATGTGTTAACTCTTGAATATGAGTAATATTTCCAACTCAATTTTGATTTTGTCCCATTTAGTGCATAATGTACAATTAGGGATATTTAATTTCTTTTAGTTAAAATGAATATAAGGGCTTTTGGAAAGCTTGTAAGGAAATGTGCAAACCACTCTCTTGATATTAAATAAAATAAAGTCATATAATATTTAGGTAGGATTTAAAGGTTTTGTCCAATTATATTTACATGGAACAAGTTCAATTCATTTGTTCTCTTTTGAATGGAAGTGAAAACAAAATTCAAGAGAAAGGTGAAAACAATATTCTCTTTACCTCATTGATTTTTTATTAGGTTTCAATTTCTTATAATTATCTTTTCATAAAAAACATTATTCTAACCTTTGTATACCATTATTTGTTTATTAATGTTGAACCAAAAATTAAGGGATTATCATAGTTCCATGCTAGTATTGCATGGTAGGCATTGTAGAAAAGTGGGGATATTATCATAGTTACATATGTGGGTATTGTAATTCTCCACACAATCTAGGACATGTTTGAAACGCATGCAAGTATTGTAATTCCAACCTTACACGTAGTGAAAGATTTTCAATGGCATGAAGGTATTGCACTTCCAATTTTGTTATACATAGTGAAGGATTTTGGATCATTTGAGGGTATTCCAAAAAAACCTTTGACCTTCACCTAAATACCATTTATCTTTTAGAATACAAGATAAGGTGGATCACATTGTTTAACACAAATTCTAATTTTAAAACCTAGGGGCTAATTATTACCATCATGTTTATTACAAATTAGATTTAAAAACCAAAGCACATTTGCAATAACTTCAATCTATCATAACAAAAATGAACTACAAAAATAAACTCATGGAAAAAAAAAATTATAAACATATCATTTACAAAAAATTACAAAAATGTGTGACCATAAAATCCCAAAATTAAGTTATGTACATGTTATGCTTCAAATGAGGAACCCTAACTATCCTCTTCATCATTAATGGAATGCTTTCAATGGTAAGTAGTTGTGAGTTGAGCTATCAACTTTCTATGTGTTAGGCCATGTACATGGCACATATATCTTATATATTAAAGTTACAATGTCTGTCTGTCTAGGTCCTGAAACCCATATCCCAAAAAAAACCCATACCTTTTCGTTTCAGGTCTCAAGAAATGAGGGGTCTGTATGTTTAAGGACACGGGGCAGGGGCAGGGCAGGGCAGGGCGGCCAGGGCAGGGCAGGGGCAAGGGCAATCTGTCTGACAAACAGGGGCAGGGGCAGGGGCCTGCTAGGGCGGCAGGGGCAGGGCAGGGCACTGAAAAGGGCGGCTAGGGCAGGGCAGGGGTAGG
>Ga0116228_10001540_pt1 | contig 19255 bp, 10 predicted proteins | sample S1TSphfallax_2_FD_89694 | JGI IMG/M metagenome (GOLD analysis project Ga0116228, IMG submission 89694) | Host-associated microbial communities from peat moss isolated from Minnesota, USA - S1T2_Fc - Sphagnum fallax MG | ecosystem: Host-associated > Plants > Peat moss > Unclassified | place... | reverse complement strand
TGTATTAAACATTGTAATTGCATAGGACAAGTTGTGAAAAACATGTTTTGGCATTATACACATTTTTGGGGTCCAAGCATGGTTGGGGTATCAAAAAAAATAGTCTCCCAAAAAAATCACTAGGCCCCCTCAATTGGCCATGTCCTTAAACTTAATGGCACATTCATATTGGAAGTTTTATTTATTTCATAAATGCATACATTATTAAGGTACTATTTTATATTTATCATTTTTAATTTGAAGAAGTGTAAGGATTCCTGACAAGTCTTGGACAAAAATCCAGGACATTGTCTTTTAAGAAAAAATAAATTTAAAAATTCATAAAGAATGTTTAAACAAATTATTTTGGCTTAATTTTTTTATCACAAACACTTAAAATGACGCGCTCCCAAGTCACGGGGTGAAACCCACTTGAGGGTTTCACAAAGTCAAGTTGCGGAAAGTTAAGACTTGGAGGCACGCTCCCGGCTTCCAACTCTGCAAAGGGGTAGAGGGTTGAGTTGGGAGCCCAGGGATTAGACTAGGAAGAAGATTTAGTAGATCAAGCATGAATCTGCATCAAAACAAACCACCCACGTGGTTAGTCCACATTCCGGGACACCCTTGGGTGTTGGGACAAGCCACGAGCACTTCGGATCACAAGACACACCACGGCCCGGACTCGGGGGAAACCACCACCTTCCCCCATATAGTATTCTTTGGGCCACGTTTCGGGGACTACATCCAAATGGCTCTTTTTCCCGGGACTCCCAAGTTGGAGTCCCGAAATTGTCCCGAAACTATCTTGGGTGGAGTCCCAGGACTTTGGGAGCTCATAACTCCTGATTGCGAAGTTTGATCGCGACGAGGTCTAAACCAAACTTGTAGCCCTCGTCGTCACCTTTCCAACGACGTATCGCACTCTCAATTCGGAGGTCGGGAAGATATCGATTCCCGACTTTTAGTGGTCGGGAGTCAAACTGCCAGTTTGACTCCCGGGCCTTCTTTTGCCCATAACTTGGGCGACAGATGTCCAAATGGCCAATGCGAGGCCATTTTCGATATCTACGCTTCAAGACCTTTCCAATGACACAAAGAACACCCCAATGCGAGGTGTTTTGGACCTTGCTGTCGAGCTCTGAACATTCGGGAGTCCCGGAGGACTCCAAATCCTCACTTTTTCCAAGTGTTGGGCTTCACCCCCACACTTGGCCAAAGTAGGGTTGCGACATAAAATGTTAATATGTATGAAACAATGAACTGCCACAAAACTAAATACCTTATTGTGATGGATAAGACTCCATAATTTGAAATCTATGAATTATTTTGGCCACATAATGCAATAGTTTTAGAATTTTTTTCTTTCATAGGTGTAAACAAATTATGCTCGACATGTGGGTACCAAAAAAAGTGAGTATTTATTTCATTTTATAATAAAATGGAGAAGGGGGATATCTAGGATATTTTGAATACCCAAGTTTAGAATCTTTTGCATGTGACATCACCCAAGCAATTTGAGTCATCGATTATTTTTCAATCCAACGGATTTTAAATCGTTTTTATCATTTTGGCTCCTAACTAGGCTAAATTATTTTTTCGAGCACTACATTCTATCATAACCTCCTACTTTTTCTTCTTTTACTATTTTTCCCTTAATCCTTTTCCTTCATCAAGTTTTGCATCTGCTTCAAACCCTAATTTGTTGGAATGTGTACCACCTTCCACTAAAGTTGCACAACTTTTCCACTCTCTTCTTCTAGAGTAATAGCTATTGTTCATAGCTTCCTCATTAGCTTGACATTCTCTTCAATAAGTAACAATAACATTACGAGAACTTTTAATCCTATGTCGCCATAGCTTGAAACTTTTGCAATCTCTTTGAGATTTGCCATGAACAATCCACATTGTAAAAAGTTCGATGCAGAGGAGATTATGCTCCTCCTCTTACTCCATGGCAACAAAAATTCACTAAAAGAGAAAGGAACATTGATGACAATTTGTTACAAACTTGTGAGGAACAATAAAAGCTATAAAGCAAGATGCTAATAGTCCTTGATTATCAGTAATCCTCCTCCAAGAACTACACGCTAGAAGAATTAATTTTCCAAACATTTATCAATTCATGCAATAGGTGCTTTAACACTTTCCTAGTCATTGAAGGATAGGTCACTTACTTTAACAAATACATGGTTAAGACAATAATTTAATGACACTATAGGCAATGTAATTCTATGCCCAATATATTTACCATTTTCATTGGGATCTTGTTTGCATGCCAAAACTTCAACAACAACAACTTGGAATCAGTTTTCATTTTGAATCATCCCTATTATACACATTGGAAGAATAGGATCTCCTTCATACATAGTGTGCAACAATGTTTCAAATTCTTTTTGGATCTTGGGTTTAACAAATACAACTATTGATTGGGCCAAACACTAGAGTTATTGTAGGTTGGTAACATGGCAAGAAAAATGTTAGCTTTGGGGAGTTGGTTAGTTTATGTTTCACAATGTATCCTTGTTTTTTGCCAATGTAAATTTCAGCAGGGTTCTATATTCACATTGGCTTGAGCTATTAATTTACATGTACATAGCAGATAAGGTTTCATATGAATGTGAGGTGATGGGTCCAACTTTTTTCTCAAGCAATCAAGGTGGTTTCTTTTTCACTTGCACTTTAATGGATTACAAGTAGGGCCTGGAGATTTTGGGGCATTTGCCCAATACATTCGCCATTTTTCATCCAAGTCACAAGGTCAAATCACTAGTACTAAAGTTGGCAAGTATATCAATCATCTCATTCCTCAATAGTCCTTGGAGGACTTAGTAATAGAATTGTGTCATTTGTAGGGAATTAAAGAAATGCAACAAAAACCTACACTAAAGGCTCTTGTGCAAAGGGTAAATATACTAACACCAATGACATTGTAGATGCACACAGACAAGTAATCTATTTGTGTAATAAGTCTACTTTTTACTAAAGAGGTACAAGGTATTTAACATCCATTTCTATTGGAGTTGAAAATGTTGGAATGGATCCATTGTAAACTTTGCATTATGATGGTCTGAAATTTGTGACTAAACCTTCATAAGGTTATGACCAGACTCACAACATTGTGTTGGATTCAAAATGTTTTTGGGAGATTTATTTACAATCTCATAGATATATGAAATCACCTTGGCTTGATGATCACAGCACAAGCGTTGAGGTTGAAATAGGTGAAAAGAGGATAATATCATAGCATAGTTTTGCAATAATGTTTTGTGTTTTTGGTTTCAAGGTAGGTTTTTTATAAATTCTATAATTTTGCACAATTTATAGTGTTGCACAATGCTAAAAGAGATGGAATGCAAATGGTATATGCAACCCCTTCCAGTGCAAGGTTTAGACCTAAAGTTTGTGAATGCAAAAATATCACTCTAAGGTTCATTCATATGTTGTAATTCGATGTAAATTGTGCAGGGTATATCCTGGAAAGTTTGGTTTACTTGGGAGGCTAAAAGTTTGTTTTTCATGTATGAATGCATCATTTTGTCTTTATTCTACTTAAAACCTCTTTGTACCTTGTTGTTGGATCCCTAGGTTATCAATTAGAAGTCATTGTTGTGCCAATACCCAAATAGGAGAGTTTTTAGATAGAAAACCTCTAAACATAAATAATCAGCAAAACTACACATCTTCCATTGTGAAAGGACTCAAGTTGTCCTAGTTTTGATGGATTATAACATACATTCTTTACTATTAATGCAATGGATTGCTAGTGATTTTCATCTTTGAAACATTTTATATGTTTCCAAATAGATGTTATGAAATGGGCTCACACATATATCTTTTTGGAAATTATATTGTAACCAACGTGTTTTCAGTCACACCCATAGGGTTGATGGTTAGAATGCATGTTATACTTGCAAGTTTAGAATGCGCCTTTGTATTGGGAAACAAATCAACACTCAATTCTATAAGGCTTTTGAATAAATTGTTGGTGGCACAAAGTAATAAGTTCTAACTATAGTAGATAACTAGTGGCAAACTAATTGTTTGATTGGTTGTGCTTATTTATACATCCTTAGATTTTGCTTTCTACCATTCTAGATCCATTGATAGATGCGAGAGCTCTAATTCTACCTTCATCCTTACATCCTCAAGGTTTGCCTCTCACAATGCCAATTTGGTTAAGGTTATGTTTAAGCTTTTCTTGTGGGTATGTCCCATTTCATGTTTATCATTTAGACAAATTTCTTGTGGAGGGTTTGACAATGATACAATTTGCTACTATTGTTGTTTCTTCTTCAAACCTTTTGCTACTATTGCTACTTCAAGGATTGGATCCACCTACTATGTTTGAACAAGGTTATTTTTCATCCTTCTTGCTCAACAATTTCTCGTTTATAGCATCCAAAGATCTTGAAGCTTGAAACAAATCTATGGTCGCATACAAAAAAAAGTGCACCCAAATCCTCAAAATTGAAGAAATTTTTTTGGGTGGAAGAATGTAACCTATTATGCTTTAAAATGTTCCTATTGGAAATAAGTCTAAGGTTTTTTTTAGATTGTTATTTATTGACTCTAATTGTAATATAAAAAAATGTCGTTTGCTATGTTTGAATTGTCATTTGTGAAGAGGTGGATGTCTAGTTGTTTGTTTGCTTAATTTGGTGTTAATTTCTTCTATGGTGTGGTGTCCAACTAGATTTGGTAATGCCACCAAACATAAAGAAGGGGGATGTTCATGGGGGTAGTCCTCAAAAGGAGGATGATGGGGCCATTAGATTCAAAGTACAAATGAAACATTTTTTCTCAAGATAACTATAGGTGCATACTTATGACAGACATCGAGAGATCTAAAAAATGTTTTTAGTAAGGCAAGATTCATTATCATTGTGTTATTTTTTGTTTTGTTGGAATTGACAAAATGGAACCACCTTCACATTGTTGTTGTGGAGCTTCATCTACAATTTCATAACTTCTTTTTTTTTTCTTGTTTCTTCTCTGTAGGTTGTGGATTTATTTACATTGAATGCCAAATTTCCTTAGGTTTTTTCTTAATCTATTGAAAAGTCATAAGTTTATTAATGTGGGTGAATCAATCACAAGTTTGACAAGTGAAGCATGTATAACATGGATGATTGTGCAAGCACTGATCGGAAACGATGGGTGGAGTTCCGTGAATCAAAGTGGGGGATTATACCATGTAGGGACAATCCCAAACCTCAAAGGAAACATCTATGCTACAAATTTGAGGTTTATCATTGATTGGGTCATCATTAACATGCTTATTTCTAGTTGCCATAAATATGTTTGCCTTCCATTAACCAAAAAATTGGACACAAGGACAAATTCAAGGGGTCCATTTGCACTATGTAAAAATGGGCAATGGGTGTGATCAACATTAAGATGGGGAACAAATAAAGTGACTTGCACATAAAGTTGCACAAAAAACTAAAAACACAATTCAACAATACAACTACAAATTAAGGTTAAAAAAGAGACAAGAAACATTGTAACAAGAACTACATGAAGCACTTGATGAAGATGTTAAAGATGGTGGTCTAGCAATATGGACAAAGTTGTTGCAAAGCATGTAATGAAGATTGGCCATGTCCTCCATGTGTGTACAAGTTATAGAGGTGAAACATTCCAAATGAAAGTGTTTGAAAAATTGGTACGTGAACCATTTTTAAATGTTGTGATGTCAAAATTTGTTGTCAATTGTAAAGCATTACAAGATTGCACCATAGTTTGTAGTAGTTTAGCTACTCCTTGGACTAATTTAAAATATGGTAGTGGGAAGGACCATTATTTAACATGGAATGTTGTAAAAGCTATGGTGGTATCAATGGGTGAGAGCAAGGATGTAGGGGCTAATGGAAGATAGTTGGGTTTCAACAGAAGATTTCGTAGGAAAGTAGCGCAACATAAAGAATTGTTAGAAATCATGGCAATTGGAAAAAATGGGCTAAAAGTGATAAAAAAACATTAAAAATATGCCCTCTTAAAGAAAAAAATTCTTTTTTTTTTTGGGTTGGTGGATAGATGAAACTAAAGTGTCACCCAACAAAAAAAATGTTACACACTTCATTATAAGGAATGTGAGGGCAATGCATGTGAAGCATTATCTGCAAGAAAATTAGGTCAAAATTGTCATTCATTCCTAAACTCATTCATTTGATCTAGCTCCATTTTTCATTTTTTTTTTCTTCCTTTAAAAAAATTGCATTGTTTTTCTATGAATCGTTGAACCTCTTGACACGACTTTTTTTAAAGTATAGCTTTAATGTCATGTGAGGGGAATACACTCACTTCCTTAACCTTTGTCCTTAAAGGTTTTGCAAGGTGTCATGCAAATGTGTATACTCATTTCCTTAGCCTCTATCCTTAAAGGTTTTGTAGGGTGTCATGTGAATGTGTATACTCATTTCCTTAACCTCTATCCTGCATTTGTTCTAAAAGTCACAACCATTTAAGTTGAATCATGCATTCGTTTGTATGCAGGTCTTGATACAATCTTGTATGTGATTTATAGTCCTACATGATTTATCAATCATGCATTATGTATGATCTTGGATTAAGAAATATTTCGGCAAACCTTGGTAAGTGTATGTCCTGGATTGACCAATTTTATGCAATGACATAATCCCACATAATTGGGTTGACTCCTAAACTGCGATTTATTAGTCCTAGGTTTAGTATCTAATCATCCATGGTCTTAGGTATAAGTATTTAATCTTGCATGGGTTGATTCATGGATGGGATTTTAGATTCCTATGGATTCTTATGTGATGAGGTCTTTATGTGCAAATTGGGATCCCACATTCCTAGGGTTTTGAAAGTCCTAAATTCTTAGTTTTCCACAAATCAATTGAGTCCACTAGGCTTGTTTTAAGCTGAAAGTATTTTTATTTGCTATTGAATGTACTACTACATTTCAATTCAATTACATGTGAAGTATCTAACTATTTAAGTAATTTTTGGTTTCTTCAATTATTTCATTAGGCGGACCTTTTCACCCAATTCAAAGTAGTTCATGAAGATGTGCAAATAGGGTTTAAATCATTTGTCAAATTGAAGCCCTATTTTGTGAAAAGGCTAAAGGACTTCAAAACTTGTTATTACAAGTATCATCAAAAAATGGTGGAGATTAAAGATGGTTTCAACAATATGAGATCAATTGTTGTACACCATGGTGATGACCACCTTTCATGCAACTGCCAATGTGGTACAATATGCACAAGACCAACTAGCAATTCCACTATTCAAGGTATTGTTGCTTGTCAGGGTATCCACCATGTTTTCAAAACCTAAGCACCAACTTATGGTTCTAATTTCTATGTCCACCACCTACAAGTAGTCCCTAGTTTAAATTATATTGTGTGAAAAAACAGTGCGACCTCTGTGGTTTCCATAAAATCCCATTGTGTGACAAAACGTTCATCTTGCAAACTCTAGGTCGATGTTTTGGTGAAGGTTTGAAAAAGTAATAGGTGGTAAGACCAGAGAAGGTGAGATGAAAAAGGTCACTCGCTTGGAACATAAACAAACCAACCTTAGGATGTTTTTAGCATACATTACACCCAAAGTATGAGAATTTGTCCTTCACAACCATGTTGTTCAGCGGTAAGATAACCAATACAAATCATGTTTGAACCAATTGAGAGAAGTTGAAATCATGTCATTAATTGACTTTGCAATAATTATTCATTCAAGGGCCAAAATGAAGTGCATGAGGAACATTGGTTTATTTTTAACTGACAATCTTAGTCCATATTATGTACACCTTGAACCTTAATTACAACCCTAGAGATGAGCATAGCCATCACTTATTTATTGCATGCTTTTATTATATAAGTGACAATTGAAAACATGATATTATGTCTGTATATAGATGCCTAAATCTTCATTGGGCCCATTTATGTGCACAAAAGTTATTTCCCAAGTGCTTCATTGTTTGGAATGACAAATGTGCTACCTAGTTTAAGGGATTTTGTTCATGTTTTTATGTAGTGCTCAAGATACCCTTCTCTTACTATCTACCTTAAACTTCCACATGGGTGCATATTTGATTGGCATTATTGGGGCACTAGTCATGGGAAGGGACCCCACAATGGTGCCGAGGCCTGCCTCAACTAATGCATTAGGATTGAACGATTGTGGTCCAATGGTGCAAAGTTGCACAATGCTTGTAATATTACCAAGTTTTTGTGCACTACCATGAATGCCTCACATGTTACTTAGATCCAGAGGCAAGATTAGAAGTTGCTAGCAATTTTACTGAAATTCAAATCAATGAAGTGGATAGGCAACACCTATTTTATTGCAAGATAGTTGTTGGGTCATGGAATATGCACTTTATTCATTTAATTAACCATTTAAACAACATCATGCTTCAAGCACAAGACTACATTTGTTGATGCATGCATTGTGTTATAGACAATCATGTAGGAAAGAAACTTCATTTGTGATGGATGTAGGTAACGATCCTACTAAAATATCTATTCCCACCTAGTTTGTGCCTCAAAGTTTGTTATGGTGCAAGCTGCACATAAGCAAAAATGAGGAATTATGATTTATAATTTGCCAAGTGGTTCATGTGAAGGGATTAAACATGTATTAATAGCTCAAGAATGTGTTTTGGATCGTGATTCAAATGCTTAATTTGATTCAAAGTTGGGATTAGATGATGAACGATCAAGCATGTATAAGTTATCTTTGACTTTTTCAATATATGTTTCTACTCAATTTTTGATTGCATTGTATAGCCCTTGAATCAATCATGTCCATAATCTATTGTTGTGTACTTTGTTTGGCTAACATATAATATTTAACAGAGTTCAAGTTTATGTAGAATTGCAAATGTACAATGTCAGTTTATTTCATTTGTTATGATATGAATGTTTACAAAGTCTCCAATATTTGGTTTGCTTGGGAATTCAAATTATGTCCAGAAATTGAATTAACTATGTATAATTCTTCATGTCAAGGATTGGGGTGGTGTAGGTTAGCTATAGAGTTGGATGAAGACATCAACAACAATTGTTGTGTTATAAAAGTTGACATTGTTGAATGGACCCACCTTTTTTTACTAGTAATTAACAATTGGCAATGGAGGAATCAAGGTAGAGTTTTTAAGGTGATTCTTTCACCACCTTTAAGGTGAGTGAGTTATCCAATTCACAAGTATTTATTTCAACTTTATTATAAATTTGCACACCTCAAATGTTTTTTTTCCTACTACTAGAAGGTGTTTGCTTGTATCTTCTTATTTTCAATTATTAAACAAACTAATATTCATTTTATACAAAATGCAACTATTTGCACATGTTGGAGATCCTTCCTAAAAACCATGTTTATTTGTTTAACTAGGTCTAAATGTGTCTAAGAGTATCCATGTGAAGTGTGGAACTTTCTTGCTTGTGTTTAAAGTTGTGGAAGTATTAAAATACACATGGTTGTAATCACTAGAGGCAACTCAGCAATGTGTAATGTAAGAGATCAATAAACATGCTTGTACTAATCGATATACCCACTACTAGATACCTTTTCCATTCCATGACAACATTTTTCATTGCAATTAGGGTGTTAAGCTTTTTTTAGGAAAACATTGTTCAATGATGCATTTTAATCTTGTGTCACCATTGTATAACCTTGTACACATTACTATTGCACCTTTGGTGGTTTCTCATAACCCATTATGTGCCTTGTGTAGAACTTGTAAGGGAAGGATCGAAAAATTTGTTTTTGGTAAAAAAGGCGACAACAATAGCTTGCCAAGTTGATTGTGCAAATGCAACTAAAACAACATTGATGGCACGAGGATACACCAATGAATGACCAACCAGGTATGTATAGGAAATTGTCTAAGGTGGTTTTTTTCTTTCTTTCATGGAAGGTTTAGCTACAAATTAACAATTGAACCAAATGTGGTTTAACACCATGGTTTGTGGTTGACTTACAATTAGCAAAATTATTGTATAAGTATGGTGCTTGAATCTGGAATTTATCAAGTTTTTGGCCTACAATCAAAGAAGGGAGCTCCAAATGTTCAATAATGAATGTTAATATTTGGCATTGAGGCTAAGAATGATTGTCTCAAGTGTTCAAACAATGAATGCTTTTGGTGGGTAGACATTAACAAGTACTTAAGGGGGCAAATAGTGAGCATCCCAAGTTTTCAATGGAGAATTTGCAGATGTCAATTGTGGAGGATATGTAAAGACAATCAATATCATAGCAATGGGAGCATAGAGTTTCATTCCAACAACCAACTATAGAGAATATTTCATTGTCACCAACAAAAATGGACTCCAAATTTTTTTTTGATGAATTTGCTTATGGTATTTCAAATGATGTGGAACTATAAACTCAAATGAGCATTTAGAGTTTGTAATGTTAATGAAGTTAAATTCAATAACTAGCTAGTTTTTGGTTGTGGTGATAAATGACACACCTTTCCTTCCTTCACTACATGTAAGGAACACTGATAATTTCTACAAAAATATTCCAACTGTCTCAAGTTTAGTGGAAATAATTACCTTAACATCCTTCATTTGTATGATTATTTTCAATGGTCTTTGCAATGAAATTTGATATCACATGTGGATGTCTAGACACAATCTTCATATTTGTATTCTTGAAAATTGTGTATAATAATATTCATTTATGTGTGCATGGAATTAAACAACCTTTTCAATGTATGGATACTTTTACAAAAAATGCAAAAATACATTAACAAAACTTTGGCAAACTACACTAGACTTAACATTCTTATGACATTAATTATGCGTATGTTTGAAATGGCTCATGTCATCAAAACACATTTAAATTGATAAACAAAACCTACAACATGGAATGCCATTTCTAACTAAAACAAAACAAGATTTGAGATTATTCAACTAACTTGCTAAAATTTTCCCCATATGTTACTCTAGTTTTCTACTTCAACTAATTAAGCTACTACAAGTTGGCACTTCCTTATCAAATTTATGCATACACATTTTCAGAACATTACTACAAAATGCGTTTTAGTTCATTCTAGGTTTCACTAGGTTTTGAGTGAATTTGGACATTTTTACCTAATGAAATTGTTTAACCCCCTAGTGAACAAGGACCAGTTGCTATGGACAATGATTTGTTTCACTAATACCTATTAAAACAAGGTTACTCTCAATTGAGATATAAATATACCAAACCTTTCACTTGTTAGTTAATTAACTAACCAGCATGGAAATCAATTAAAATTTAATTATTTAATATATAATATTATTGATAATTTCATGATTTTAAAACCCTATTATTTATTGACACATGTCACTACCTAGGCTAGTTCAAAAACCTAACCTTGGTAGGTATGTAGGCCACGTAATCAACCTAAGCACCTATTATAGGAATTCGATAAAAAATAATCAATCAACATACCATTGTTGATCACACACAACACCACCCATGAAGTTTGATCCCTTGACCTTTAAAACACAAGTAAACACCCTTACCATGCTTACCCCACTTGTTGTGATAATATGTTACATTACATTCTATTTACCAAATACTTCATTTTAAACATTACAAAAACATAAACTTTGAAAATTCATATTTTATTGAGATTTTGTTCAAATGAAATGATTCGAGTTTACTTTTTTGTTAATTCAATAATGTACATAATTATATTTATTTCCTTTTGAAAGTTTAAAACCATTTGAACAAAAAAGAAAGTTGAATATCATTATTCAATAACATTTCAATGACCATTTTTTTTTTAAAAAAAATTCAATAAATGGATAATTTTTTTGTGAATATAATAATACTACTTATGTTAAGCTAATTTCAATTATTATATGAATATTTTAATTAATTTAAATAATTTCACCCTACATTATTTACAACTATTTATGGTTATTATTATTACTTTTCGTTATTTTTGGCTATTTCATCCTAGGTTACTTTTGGTTATTTCTAGTTATTTTAATTTATTTCACCTTAGGTTATTTTCAGCTATTGTAAGTTTTTTTTTCTATTTTATGTTTTTTTTTTGCTATTGTAAATTATTTCAGTTTAGATTACTTGTAATTATTATAAGTTATTTTTGCCTATTATAAATTATTTCACCCTAGATTATTTTTGGCAATTTGAAACAATTCTAAAATATGGTTATTAATTGTTATTGGTACCTTTTTTGTGACTAATATTATTTTTTAGTGTTTATTCTATTAATAATTATTGGTGGTTATTCTATTAATGGTCATTAATAATTATTCTATTGGTGGCTATTTTATTAATGACTATTGGTGGTTATTTTATTAATGGATATTGGTGGTTATTATATTGATGGCTATTGACGCACTCCTAAGTTCTTTGTTGAACCCACTTGAGGGTCCAAGTGTGTTGAATTGTAAAAAGATGGAACTTGGAGGCGCTCCCGACTTCCAGCACCAGAAAGGGGGTAGAGGGGCGTGCTAGAAGTCCCGGGATTAGACTAGGAAGAGGGACTAGATTATCAAGCTTGAATCTGCATCCAAAACCAACTACAAAAAGGTTAGTTCACATTTGGGAACACCCTTGGGTGTTAGGACAAGCCACGGGCACTTTGACACACTTGACTCACCACGGCCCGGACTCAGGGGAAGCCACCACCTTCCCCCATATAGTATTCTCTGCAGCTCCCCGCGGGAGCTACATCCGAATGACACATTTTCCCGGGACTCCTAAGGAGGAGTCCCGAAACTGTCCCAAGTTGGACCCCCGAGACTTTGGACACTCACAACTCCTGGCTCCAACCTCCGATTGGAGTGAGGTCTACACCAAAGTTGTAGCTCCCCTCAAGATCTTTCCAATGCCCTATAGCACTCCATCTGTAGACGTTGGGAAGATGTTAATTCCCGACTTTTAATGGTCGGGAGTCAAACTGCCAGTTTGATTCCCGGCCCTTCTTTTGCCCATAACTTGGGCTGAAGATGTCCAAATGACCAATGCGAGGCCATTTTGGACATCTATACTTCAAGCCTTTCCAATGACACCAAGAACACCCCAATCCGAGGTGTTTTGGCCTTTGCTGTCGAATTCTAAACATTCGGGAGTCCCAGAGGACTCCAAATCCCTAACTTTGGAAGTGTTAGTTTCATCCTCACACTTAGTCCCAAAGTGGGGTTGCGATAACTATTAATGGTTCTTCTATTAATGATTATTAATGGTTATTTTATTAATGGCCATTGGTGGCTATTTTATTAGTGGCCATTAGTGGTAATTCTATTAGTGACCATTCTATTAATGGCCATTGGTGGCTATTTTATTAGTGGCCATTAGTGGTAATTCCATTAGTGACCATTCTATTAATGGCCATTGGTGGTTATTTTATTAGTGGCCATTAGTGACTATTACTAGTTATTCTATTAATGGTTATTGATGAATATTCTATTGGTGGATATTGGTGGATATTGGTGCTTATTATATTAATGGCTATTAATGGTTATTATATTAGTGGTTATTGGTGGTTATTATATTAGTGGCTATTGGTGGCTATTATATTAGTGGTTATTGGTGATTATTTGTGTTTATTTTATTAATGGTTATTGGTGGTTATTATATTGATGGCTATCAATAGTTGTTCTATTAGTGGCTATTGGTTGTTATTCTATTAACGATTATTGATTGTTATTCTATTAATGACTATTGGTGATTATTTTATTAAGGGCTACTGGTGGCTATTTTATTAATGGCTATTGATTGTTATTCTATAAATGACTATTGGTGGTTATTCTATTAATGATTATTCGTGACTATTCTATTAATGGTTATTTATGGATATTTTATTAGTGGATATTGGTGGTTATTAATTGGTATTGTATTAATGGCTATTGGTGCCTTTTCTATTGGTGGTTATTAATTGGTATTGTATTAATGGTTATTGGTGCTTTTTCTATTGGTGGATATTGGTGGTTATTAATTGGTATTGTATTAATGGTTATTGGTGCATATTCTATTAATGGCTATTGATGGTTATTGGTGGCTATTTTATTAATGACTATTGATGGTTATTGGTGGTTATTTTATTTATGGCTATTGGTGGTTATCTCGTTGTAAACCATTGGTGATTATTATATTATAAATTATTGTTTGATATTTTATATTATAATATCATAAGTTATTGGTAGTTATTATATTGTAGGGTATTTAAAACTATTTTTCATAGGTTATTATTTTATATTCTAAGTTATTTTTACCTTAGGTCATTATATTTTATTTTAAATTATTTTAAATTATTATATTTATGATAAAATAATTTATAATAACATAAAATAGAATGACCTTGGATAATTTAAAGTATAACTTGAAATAACATATATTAATTTTAAATAAAATAACCTAAGGTATAGCCTAAAGTTAGTTGAATAATTTAATTTAGAATAACTTAAAAGTTTATAATAAATTAATTAAGATACTTTAAAGTTAAATAATGTATAATAATTTAGGGTACAATATTTTATAATAACCTATAATAACATAAAATATAAGTTAGAATAACTAAAATATCCACCAATAAAGTATCATAAAGTAGCATAGAGAGAATATTTTTAAAAACATAGAAACAAACTTATTTACTCTAGTAAATTATAATATTGAATTATGTTAACTAACAATGAAACATGATGTTTACATAATGATATTATAGTGAAATAACTTTCACCAGGGTGAAATCAGTAAAATGTAATGAAGTTATTTCATTTTTAAGGTCCCATAGTGATTTAAACTAGTAAATTGCACCCACTTTGGTAATAGTGAAAAAAGGTTACATCAACAACCATGGACAATGTAAGTTTTGGCATATCTACTAAAAAGGGAAAAGACAAAGATAGAAAGTTTAGTAAATTATGTGGAATTGACCATTGGACAATGTGAAAAAAAAAATGTTAACGTCCATAGAAACACTTACATCTTGTTGATGCAAAACATGCAAATAAATCAAACAATCAACATGTGCCTACCACCTCAAAAAACATTTTGAACCCAAGCTAAACAACAAACCCATTAAAATTTCACTTCACTTGCTATAGTTTCAATACATGTTTTTCCTAAAGCATTGCCTTGGTCTTCAAAGACACTTGGATGACTTCTATTTCCCTCTTCAAGATCAAATATTTTAAAGGTCAAAACACTTTGCAAACATTTTTTTCAACCTTATCCAACATTTGAAGCTTTAAATTTAATAGCTAAAGGTTAAAATTTCTTGAATGTGTGGATATCTTAATAGAAGATGCAAAAGTACTCTAGCATAGCTTTGGCAAATTATAGTCGACTTGCATTTGCATGACATTGACTATGCACATTTGAACTAGTTGTCATAAAAAAACACTTCAACCGATAAACAAAAGCTACAACTTGGAATGCCATTTCAAATGAAAACAAAACAAAGATCCAAGACCATTCAATTGACTTGCTAAAAATTTCCCCATATGCTAGTCTAGCTAATTCAATATCAAATCAAAATTTGATATTAAATTTTTCTTTGCAGAAATTCCTAGATTTCAAGAGTTAAAGCTTTCAACTTTTTGACTTCATGATGAGCAACAAAAAATAACCAACATAGACATACTACTAAACAAAGTAATCTTCTAGAAAAACACATAAATGTCATGTAACCAAAAGGTCTAGAATGCTACAACATTTTGAATTTCTTCGACAAATCAATTTGTAACACAAGGCTAAACTTGCTTCCCCTTGTAACATGTTTAAAAAAGTTCGGCCTCTCAAATGTAGGTGAAATAGGGTGATCTTTCTTTGTAACATGTCATGGTGGTGTAGGAATAGCAAAATTCTTTCTTTTCATTTATTTTGGTAACTCTTTTGCAACCACAAGCACATGATCTGGGGATTTATTTTGGTTTGCAAGTCCATCAAATTCCTATAATGTGTTAATAGACCTAGGCTTTTTTTTTTTTTGAGTTCTTCTTTTGCACACCACTTCACAAGACCAATTTGCTCATATTCAATGTTAGTTTGATTTTCAAAATCAATCTCTTCTTCTTCATTTTCTTCAATCTGCTTCTCTATTTAATTCTTTTTCATTTTTTCCGTTTTCTCTTCAACAATGATGGCAAGATCTACAACAATATCAAAAGTATTTCCCAATGGCAAGATTAAAGGATTGATCTACAAAGGCACCTTCGGCTTCAATTTGTGCCAATCCTTTATGGGGACATTGCACATGGGACAAGTTGTTTTCCCTTATAAACAAGGAAAACAAAAGTGTTCATGCCCGCAATTGTACTATACATACAAGCAAAAACCCTTGCACTTTGAGCTTGTTAAATTCAAAAAATGTAGAGGAAATATATATATATTATGCCCATGACACTTTTACACGCATAAGAAAAACTCATCCGTAAGTTTCAATTCACTTCCAATTGATTATTAGTTCACTCTTAGTTAGGTCCTAGTTTATTTCTAATTAATTCATAATTCATTTTTAGTTCACTTTTAGTTAATTTTTTATACACTCTTAGTTAACTTTAAATTAAATGTAAATTCACTTTTAGTTGAATTTTAGTTTACTCTTAGTTAAGTTTTAGTTCACTCTGAATTGAGTATTAATTCATTCATAATTCACACATGGGTGCACGTTAGGGAACATGGGCCACATCTAGATTAGAAGTTTTTTAAAAAATTCCTTGAACTAGGTGCTTAAAGGATATAAATAAAAGTAGAATTCCCCATTACCTTTAATCTATTCAACACTAGTTTTGGGTACTTTTTTATTTTATCATGGCCTTTTTTTTTAATTTTTTTTTTTTGCAATAAAATCTTGAACTAGATTTTTGTTTCACACATGTCATGTTTTTGTTCTTATTTTCTTGTGTCACAATATGGATTTGGGGTTAAACTTGTTTTTTATTCTCACTTTGGTTTAGGAAATCCCATAAAGACTTGCATAGTCTTGGTTGTTTTCATGTTTGTGATAGTTAGTAGACCTTAGGTAGACCCCTAAATACCTTAAGTTCTTTGAACACCCCTTATATAGTTTAAGTACCCTAAGCAACCCCTAATACATACCCTAATAAGCCCTTTGATAATTTCTTATAAATAGCCTAGGTGGGCCCCTTGGCATTAACTAATAAATAGCCTCAAGGTAAAATAACCTAGGCAACTTTTAAGGAGCCTACATAGCATAGGGTCAGTTGAGTAAGTCACTTAAGTAAGTACAATTGTTTATTAAAATGTGATTCCATTTCATATTACATAAAAAAAGTTGGGGCAATGGTAAACATTTTGCCCCTCAATGTGGAGGTGAGGGGTCAAATGCTCACTATTACAACTTATGTACCTTAGTTTAAATTATGGAATTTAGGTGCCTATTTTAAACTGAGGTGTTTAACCTAAGCCACCTAGGTTCCTTAGCCCATGCTTTTAACATATATGACTTAGGTTAATTAGGCCACATGGTGCCACTTGTTCAACTTGGAACTTGATATGTGTCAACATTTTAGTGGTTTAAAAAAAGGCATTTTCACATTCTAATCATAAGAATAGTTGAAATGAAGTCTACACATGTAAATGTGGTTGCCCACACAATTGCAAAATGTGTGAGCATGTGTCATATATAATCTTTACAACAAATTTTATCCATAAATGAAGTATACTCATTTATCTTGAGGGTGCATTCACAACTTTGACCTACCACAACATGAATCATGACATAATCATGTTTTGTGTATTGCATTTTGAAACAAAAATGAACATTATGAGATGTTAAACAATAAAAAGGTGGATATGTGCAGTTAGTTTTTTAACCAAGAAGTGTAACAATGGTTTGTAAAAAACAATTGAACAATTTTTGAATGTTTTGTTAAAGTATAAACCAATAAAGAATGTAGGACTCCAAACATTTCTAAAATGATAAAGTTTCATCTGGAGTTTTAAGTTTTATCAAAAAATCAAATAATGTCTTGTATTTTGTATCATCATTTCCCGTACTTCCTTCCAAACCTTTGGAATATAATTTGATTATTTAAAAAATATGATTTTTAAATATTAATGCAACCTTTTATATGCACAAAATTTTAAATTCTAGCAACAATTCCACAAAATTTATTTTTTATAATATTTTATGCCATCATGTAGAATAGTTTTTATTCTATTTTTATTAACATATGAAAAAAATTGAAACAAATATTATTATTCTTGTTAATTCTTTTTGGGTGAAAATGAATTCAAATGAGTTAAAATTGATGTCAAAACATCAATTTTTTTGCAATTTTTGTTACATTTGTTTATGTGGTGCCACTTTAATGGCATGTGAATCATGGAAAGTTATGGTTGTTGAATAATATGGATATTGAAAAATCTAAAATGATCCAAACAAAATTCCAATATCAAAGTTTGGTTTGAATATAAGATGTTTATCAAGTTCATTCAATAACACTACTTTCATAAAAGGCCACTTAATTTTCATAATACAATTTATTTCATCCTCAATTTTTGAATATAGTAATAGGGTACTATTAAACACATATAAAAAACACTCAAAATTTAAGGTTTAAAAAAAGTTCATGAATCCTTTTCAACATGTAAATGTGATGCAATATATATCTTGTTTAAAGAAAACTTGTAGCTTATAATATAAAAAATAAAACTTGAAAGTGTTAACATGTTTTGGTATTATTTGAAATTATGACAAATTTTCAAGATGAAACACAAAATTTGGAAAAAATTGTGCACTTTCAAAAATTCATATTTCTCCAAATTTGATTGTAAAAAAAAAAATGACATATTGGGGCAATTATAAATACAATATATACAAGGTTTCAAAACATTTCATTTGAAAGTTTATCTTTAGGAAAACAATTTTTTGGAAAAACATTTTTTTTGGGGAAAAAGACTTCAAAAAAGATAATCGTCCTAAATACAAAGTAAACACATTGGCTTGTTATATGTCATTTGGACCCTTTTCAATAACATTGTGTAATATGACACAATTCTCAAATTGTGTTTTAAGACATTTAATGTGTTTTAATCATCAAATTTATGTTTTTTTGTTTACCCATATTAATATTAGTGCATTCCAATGTGATGAAATAATAGATGACATAACTTGTAAGTTATACAAATCAAAACTATCAATCAAAGTTCACTACTAGAAATTTTGGGTTTTGCAACTGTCTTTTGTAACTAAAATTCAGTTGCATGCGACACATGCAACTGCAAATTTGTGTAGTTGCATAAGACAAGTTGCACATGACATCCAGTTGCATGCGACATTACGTATGCAACATGTATATACGGTCTTAAT
>Ga0116228_10001539_pt1 | contig 19256 bp, 10 predicted proteins | sample S1TSphfallax_2_FD_89694 | JGI IMG/M metagenome (GOLD analysis project Ga0116228, IMG submission 89694) | Host-associated microbial communities from peat moss isolated from Minnesota, USA - S1T2_Fc - Sphagnum fallax MG | ecosystem: Host-associated > Plants > Peat moss > Unclassified | place... | reverse complement strand
GAATCGCAAAGTTTTGTTTGTTGTGTATCTCGCAAAAGTTCTGCGATGATTAAAGGTTCATTCTAAATTTGTGATGAGTGGTGCGCCACAAGTTGCGATGCGTTCTGCATCGCAAATTTGGCAAAAAAAATTTCCTTTGCAAACCTTTCAGGTTTTTTGTTTTTCTTTCGCAAAACCTTCAGATTTTTTGTTTGGCCCTTCGCAAAAGGGCATAATATGTAGTAGTGTATATGCAAATAATAAGTGGATCATGTAAGTTCTTATACTACTTGTACTATTGAAGGATATTGGCTTGCTTTTTGTTTGTGAAATAGATCCATTTCTACAATGATAAGTGTGTAGTTAGTCAATCCATATGCCATCTCCTTATTTTCACAAGTTGTTCAGTTTTTTTATTATTGCAGAATTGTTGCTACCATTAGGAAATCTACATCTTGATAATGAAACAAAGATTGTCAATTAAAATGGTGTCTGTCATGAAAAGAATGTTCTTGAAGAGGACCAAAGATGCATTGATGCAAGTACTTCCAAACTTGCACCATGCATTTCAAAGGATGTGCAAAATACACTTGCTTTGCAAAATACCAAAAGGTATTCTTTACATAAATGAAAATCACATGAAGACCCAAATGAAAGCAAAAAGAAAACATCCATGTCCAACATATAGACTATTTCTGAAATACATAAATCATCATGTATGAACTCTACGTTATTCACATTGTTCATTTATTTGTACTAACTTACTTTAATAACCTTCATGATGCACCACTTGAGTTGTAATTGAATTCACTTTGAGCCTTGCATAATGTACATATTTGGACAATGATAACTCCTTGGACAATGAAAAATCAAAGAATGTTTGGGTTCCCAAGCCTAAACTACCAAAAAAAACATTGGGGAAAATTTGTAGAACATGTTAGTACACATGCACACCCAATGAATAATAAATTTGCACACTACAACAAATGACATATGTTATATTGTTCTTTCTTATTTTTGTTTTTGGTTTATTGGGTGTAATGATTTATAAATGCTTGCGATGACATTATGTACATGTGTATTATCTAGCCCATGATTTTGGTTCAAACATTAATGGTAATTTGACATATGTACATCATGGATAATAACTTTGTTTTTGAAATTTGTAGCACCATTTGGACCCATGGATTTATATGCCTTGAAAAATATTTTTTTATAGGTTTTCAATATACTTTGAAATTTGTTGTATGCAAAATTTTACACTTTATTATACATGTAAGCTACATGTTAGAGTTTGTTGATCATGTCATTTTTAACAATGAGTGAATTTCATATGAAGTTCACAACAAGGTTTTGAAATTGGAAAGGTATGTATCTTTTAATGTAGGTCCCTACATAGACTTTGTGTGTTTTTGTTATATTCCAAGTGCATATAAATTCACATTCATCAATACAGTCTACCATTTATTGGACAATAAAAGTTGTAGAGCTTCTAAAATGATTTGTAATACATGGAATTTAATGGGTAAATGTTAGAGTTTGTAAAGAAAAACAATGTGGTTGGTATGTTTAAAATTAGAACTTGATCATGTGTTAAATTGTTGTTGATGGATGTTTTGTTCCATGTAAAAAGAGAAAAATAAATTAAAAATACAAGGCAAAATGTAACCATTATAATTATTATTATGTACTAGGTTCTCTAGAGAATTCTAAGAACTTACAGGTGATGCCTTATAGTTTGTTAAAGTATAAGTTGTTCTGCCAAAACATATTGATTACCTTATTATGCTAAAATGAATGCATTGATTTGCTGGTGATGATTGGAGCCAACACATAGACCTTACAATGCACATTTGTTAATGGTTGCGAAAAGTTCCATGTTTAAATTCGTTACCATGGACATATTGTTAGCACTAAAAATTTCCCTTTAAGCATGAACTTCAAGACTCTTTGTTTTTTCAATGCTCAACACACAATATTTGTGATATATATACATCCACTAATTCCAAGCATGTACCTTCTTTGATAACACCATGGTATACCATCCTTCAATGACAATTTCTATCCTCCAATCAATCTTTTATAATGCAAGGCTCTTTTAGCTACCCTTACATTCTCCCCAAATTTCAATTCACATATTTTAGGATATGTGGCTCAAAAATTTTAAATGAAATTTAATTGATAATTCCCAAAATCATTGCTTGGCATTGTTTATCCCACCAAATCATACCTTGCCATGTTGGAATGACTGTTGGTTACTAGTAATGATTGGAAATAACAAACAAGCCATGTATTTGTTCATGCATATGGCCATTTGCATTGCACAAATTTCTTTCCCAAAGACTTGATCTTGTAAATATTGCAGGCTTTTAAACATACGTAATCCGATCATTCTTTATCTCCTAAATAGGATTAAGGGACTAATTTAGAAGAAGAATTCACATGGTTCAATATGTGGATGCAAGTTTTTTCAATGAATGGATAGCCACAAACCTAAATGTTTAATTAACCATGCATGGACAACCACAATTAAAATGCAACAACAAATTACACTATTCTAAAAAGACAACTAATTATACTATAACTTGGCATGCATATAATTGAAGCAATGGGAAAAAATAAGCATAATGAAAATGAATCTTTTGCTATCTTCATAATATTTTGTCATTAAAACTACCTAGCAAAAATTCCATAAACATTGTTGCATATGAGATTCATTAACAACTCTTCATAAAGTCCAAGTTTGTCTAACAATTATATACTTCAAACACATATATCTTTCATCAGCTTGGCTAGGAACCACAAATTATAAAAGATTGTAAGCTTAATAATTAAAACAAATCCAACAATTTTGTCAATTCAATAACCTGACTGCTCCATAAAACATAGAAAGAATAGATCTTGAATACAAAGATTATCTACTCAGCCCTTGTATCCAACAATCTAATTTGCTCCAATGCATATCAAATTATGTTCAAAGCTTCATGACTAAGTTCAAATGTGTGAGATATATTTCGTGTAATGTGGCCAGTGAGTGACATTGTGAATTAATTAGAAGCCAATACTAGATGACTAAAAATATTGGCTTGTCATTATGAAGGTACCTTGCTCCCTTGCTGAAGCTTTTCATATTCTTAGAAAGTAAACTCTCATAGTAAACCCTACTCCCTTGTTGAAGCCTTTCATACCAATATCCACAAATGACGACATCTCATGTTTCATACTAGTTGTTCCCATCCATCCAATAGGCTTGCTTGAAGCACATGTACACATATGGTAATCGACATAATCCAAAATGGATCAATAGAGTCATTTGAGGGAATTGTTATGTTTTTTCCCACTTGCACATCATCAACTATTCATTCTCCTCCTATGCCAAACTCAATCTCTTCATCTTCAATTTCTTGCAACATTTCATCCCTAACTTGCAATTGATCATTTGGTTCCAATCTTACCAATGTCCAATTTGGCACATGAATAGCCAATTCACATTCAGTGTCAAAATTCCTATTTGCACAACTCACACAATCACATGATACATGCCTAAATTGAATCAAAGTTGGATCCTTGTTGACATTGATCACATTTGGTACATACCTCTACTGCAATTGATAGTGTTATAGTTTTAGTGGCGAGACCAATTGATGTCACCAACTTTGAGTTCCCATAAAAACTTATTCACAATTTTTCTAGCATTGTTGTGTGAAGCATGATGTTCCTCTACTTCTGTCTTCAAGTATAACACCACCTCATGCGCATTTTGAAGTTTTAATCCATATAACTTAACCTATTCTTTGTGGATTTCCCATTTGCATAATGTTCCTACACCATCCACTTCCCCCTTCCCATGGCTAAAACCAAAGAAATTCCAAGTCATTTGACACCCTGATAGTAGGGCTGCACATGAAGTTAAAGATGGATATCAACCCACAAAAAAACCATGATGTTGATGATTTAAATTTGCTAAACCAACCATCTGACCAAATGAAATGTTCAAGTGGGAAACAACCCAATTGTTTTGTGTGCTCCCAAAGAAGCATAAAAACAATGTTGGACATATAACGTATCATGTTCCTTATCATCTAAGATGAAATAATGACTTCTTTGAGGAGCTTATACTTCTATAAAATAAGATCATATGATGGATTATACTTGTAGGTAATCATAAGCAAGATACTTACATGTCTGTTGTGCTAATGCATGTTTTGAATCTCATTTTGGACTTTCATTCTGTAGTTCTCATTGAAATCCACACAAGTCAAAACGGCATTTGCTAGCAATTGGTCAAGTTTTTATTTGAATTGAACATCTTGCGAACATACCAGATTTTTGTGTAAAACAAATGATTTCAAATGAAGTTGCATGTACTTTACATAATCCACAAAGGTAGTTTCATTGTATTTCACAGTGAAAACCTTCTTATCCTTGCCTTCCTCAGTTTGACCCACTACTTCATAACCTATACTTTTCCACTTAATCAGATGTCTAGAAAGTAGTTCTTAAAAACATGTCTTCAACATTTGAATGCCACAATTAGGGCAATCTCCAAGTAAACATTCACTTTTGTGCCATAGGGAATTCAAGGGTTTTGCACATAATATGGACATCCATAGGTCAGTAATATCGCCAAACAAATGAAATCCAACATAACACAAACATGTAGATGTGCTTTCAACATCTACTACAAATACCTTTGGACATTTGCATAAACATGCCATGTATGCTAGTCGAATCATTTTGCATATCATTGAGTCCATTCACTAATCATTTGAGTTTTGTGTGATAACAATAATAGTAGGTGTTCCACTTCATGAGTCTACAAACAAACCATGGCTTTAGTGAATGAAACCTTGTGAATTGTATTTGTCCATCTAGGTGTTGGTATTTGAAAGTTGTGAAGAACTTTAGCTACACAAATCAAATTCAATTGCATTGTTTGATTAACATACATTTGGTTTAGGAAGAAATATGAAATATAGAACACAAAAGGTTCTAGTCCTTACAATATATTATTCATATATGACACATAACACTCACATGAACCCTATGCAAATCATTCATTCAAGGGCCTTCCCTAAATTAAACTTAACTCCCATGACACATGCACTTAGGAGCCCTGAAAAGCTTATAGTCAATGAATTCTAAAAGGAAATAGACTACATGGTAATAGGTAATTTCAAAAGATTGATTTAGTTATGAGAAGAGACAACCTACAATTGAAGGCACCTTGTACATGCAAAAAAAAACCCATATGATGGGAGGTAGCAATTTTCAATTGAAGGCCCAAATTTAAAAGTATTGATTGAATTTTATGATGCAACAATTGGCATTCTAAGGACCTATGTTGGTTGAAAGACTCATCGCCATCCAATTGTATGCAATAACTTGCAATTCATGAAGGAAAAGACTAGCTAATTGCTTAATTAGTTTCTAGGAGGAAACAAAGTATACATGTCCTCAAAAACATGATTTTATACACCTTAAAATAACACAATATAACCCCCAAAATTTTGAAATCAATCTTAATAAGATGTTTAGAGACCTTCAACATCAATACTTATGGTATTACAAATTGCCATAACATCCCCGTGGATACTAATTGACTGGTTAAAGATCCATTAACTTAATGTGAGGAACAAGTTTATGTATTTGACCTTAAGGGTTGAATTATGAATGAAAAGATTATGAACCAATGGGATTCAACCATCCTATCCAAGACTTCAAACATTAGAGCCTTCATATTAGCTTAAGAAGTCTAATAGATTAAGAAATTAAAAGACTACAACAAAAGGGGAGAAGATTTGTTAGCATTAGAACTCGAGTGATCCAAGAACTTTCATGATTTAATTCCAAGAAGATACAACTTGCAATTGATGACACAATCTATGCAAAAAAAAACCTTGCTATATTTTGGCTTGAAGCAACAACCTTCAATTAAAGGAGGCCTAAATCTAGAAAAGATCAAGGACTGAATTAAATGGGAGGCAATAGATGACATTTGAATTGCCTATCTTCATTAGAACTGTCATTAAAATCCAAGAGGAAACAATATTCAATTGAAGGAAAAGATTAACTACCTAACTAATCCATTTATAGGAGGAAATAAAGTATAATATAATAACTTCAAAAAGATGATTTAATTTTTAAAGGTTAGAAGTTGCAGTTGAAGGCACCTTATACATAAAAATGAACCCCATTACATTTTGGGAAGTAACAACCTTCAACAAAAGCAAGCATGAATCCAAAAAAGATTAACTCAATTAAATGGTAGGCAAGAAATGGCATTTGAAGGACCTAGTTAGTGGGAATAGTCATTGAAATCCAAAAGGAATTAACAATTTGTAATTGAAAGAAAATATTGATTGCATGACTGATGCATTTCTAGGAGGAAAATAAAAGCACATAACATCCTCAAAAACATTCAATAATTCTTAAAAGAGACCAAAGGCAATTGAAAAGACTTTCTATGCAAAAACAATACCTTTTTGCATTTTGGGAGGCAACAACTTTCAATTAAAAGAGGATTGAATGGACAAAAAAGATCAAGACTGAATTAAATGGGATGCAACAAATGGCATTTGAAGGACATGTCTTTGTTAGGATAGTCAATAAATTCCACTTGAAGAAATAATATGTAATTGAAGGAAAATATTGATTGCTTGATTGATGCATTTCTAGAAGGAAATAAAATAAATAATATCCTCGAAAACATTGAGTGATTCTAAGAAAAGACCAAATGCAATTGAAGGCACCTTTTATGCAAAACAAATTTTGTTACATTCTAGGAGGCAAGAACCTTCAATTAAAGAAGGCTTGAAACTAGAAAATATTAAGTGACAATAAAAAGGAAGCCATGTATCCATAAATGATTATGTAAAACAATTTTAGGAGCCATGCAAAAGTTAAAAGGAAGCTTGTATCCATAAAACATTGGCTACATATTGGGAGGAAACAAACTGCATTGGAAGGAAAATTGTATGGACTAAAAGTCTAACTTATTGAGTTTTTGTTAGAAAAAAACTAAACAATGAAAATGATTGACTCCTTGTGGAAACAAAATTCAAATGGTCAGACTATTTGACTCCTTGCATAAAAATAACCCAAGCAATCAAATTGTTTGTTTCCTTGCACAAAAGTAACCCAAGCAGTCAAATTGTTTGACTCGCACAAAATAAACAAAGCAATCAAACTATTTAATTCCTTGCACAAATAAAACCAAGCATTGAAACTACTTGGTTCCTTGTACAAAAATAGATTGGAAGTAGTCAAACTGCTTAACTCTTTGCATAAACAAAATTAAACACATAAATTACTTTACTCCTTGCACAAACAAAACCAAGCGTTCAAAGTACTTAGCTCCTTGCATAAGCAAAACCAAGCTTTCAAATGTTTACTTGACTTTTTGTGGAGACAAAACTAAGCACTCAAATTGGTTGAGTCTTTATAAAAACTTCACCAAGCAATCAAGGCAATTTAGTCCTTGTAGAATTCCCCCCAAATAGTCTGTAAGAACTCCACCATGCCAAGTAGTCAAAACAAATTTAGTACTTTGTAGAAATAACACTAAAAGCATTCAAGATTCAAATGCAATTGTAAAATTCATAGATTCTTTACAATTTGTTATAGAATTCTACAGCAAGAAGTAAACAATCATAAACTTATAGCTCGTGCCATTAAAATCAAATAAGATGATGCATGTAGACCTACCTCCTTGGGCTATGAGTATTGATAAAATGAGTTTCAATAATTGAACTTAAACTTATATACAACCACAAACATTATGCGAGTTGAAAGCACCATGGACTCAAGAACAAAATACTTGAGAATGAAAAGACACCACTTGAAGTTGAGAAGATAACATATGTCATGATTATTATGATGAGGAGACACAATTCTACCTACAACATGTAAATATAAACATTGTACTCCAAAACTTTGACTTAATTTATAACCCAAATCTATATAGGCAAACCTCTTAATGTGTATAATATTCAACAAAATGTACATACAAGAAATGGTGCATACATGTAAAAAAGATGTTCACACAAGCAAAATAATTGAATAATTATTCAAAATTGTAGGTTCTAACTTGTGATATTTGAAGATAATGCTTAGGGTGGATTTCAAAATTCTTGACTCCAACTCTCCTTCGTACAACATCCTTTCGATTGGGTGATATGGAGGTCTCTTGAACCCACCAATCAATCATTAATTTTTTCATTGTCTCTGATAAAGTAGCAGATCTTTGAGCTCTCTTATAATCAACCATAAAACATCATTCATAGTATCAAATTGGTGTGCCTTAACACTGCTCTTGGTATGTTTCGTTTGTCAACTCCAAGCACTACGGCTACAACTCTTTTGTTAGTAATGGATTGTGATGATGTTAATGTGCACACAATGTTTTTAGCCATGACTAGCTTGGATTTTCTACAACTTGCCAGTGTGTATTGATGCCTTCTTTCATGTTTTATAACACATCATACTTATGTTTTACAACCCTCAGATCAGTTAGGTAAAGGAGGAACCATATCTTTGAGTAGGGAATGATTTAGAAACTTTCCAATAGTTCCATGTTGAATTTCAAAAGGAACATTTATCAACTTGTTGATAGTGAACAAAGTCATTTCTCTTACAACATTTGCAGAAAGCTTTTGTGCTTCTTTACTATTAAAATCCAAGTAGTGTGTGGGTGGATCTAACCTAACATGACGATCCAACTCTAACCTTACAAGATCCAACTCTTCACATTCATGATCGGCAGCTTCCTCTTCTGCTATTGGTCTTGCTACTTTACGAGCCCTATGCCTCCTCATTCATTCCCGAGTGGCAGCTCTTCAAACCTTACACCTCCTCATTTGTTCCTGAGTGGCAACTTTTCATTTTTCTTGGATAGATTTTTGTTGAATAGATGTTCTTAGTGATGTCGAAATCTTGACAATATACATCACATTTGTTTGTTCCTTGCATAATTAGGTCATGATCCTGAATGCAAATAGACCCTAAGATGATGCACATAACTTTTGAGCATATTGGACAACAAAGGTTAAGAAAAAATCATCACCAAATCTTTGAAAACATTGGTAGGTTAGTTCAACAAACATTATGGCTTAAAGACGATGCTTGATTTCCAGGCGACATTGTCTTCCTTAGCACCTCGAGTCTAATAACTGTTGTAGATTTTGAAAGCTTGCATCTTGAACCTGTAAGAGCAAGAACTAAACATTGTTTAGAACTAGGAATACATTGCCGAGCAGGAGAAAAAAGTTGAAGATCAATCAATTCCTTAACAATCTTTTCATGCAAGTTTAACAACCTTTTAGATTTTGATGGTGTATAATGGCGATGCAATGCTAAAAGGGTTGGTTCAATAATTGTAGGTTTAAGATCTATTGGACTATTTGGTGGCGTGAAGAAGACATCTTCATCGGAGTCATCTCCTTCATTCTCCTTTAGTATGAGTGTCATCTTTAAGGTTTTCCAAATTGCATCACTAACTTTCTCTTTCTCCCTCTTTATTTCTTTCTCTTTCTTTCTCTCTCTCTCTCACACACACATCTTCCTTGGCATGGTTGCAAACTACAAGTGACCCACCTAAAACCTACAACAAACCTTGACACCATGCCATAATTGCACCAAGATTTGCAAAAAATTACAACACAACCTCAATGATCTAAAAATAATTAAAAGATAACATAAAATCTTCAAAATCTCGTTGCACTTAGCTAAGCCATTGTTGTTCACCTACAAAACTTTCCAAGTTCAACGAAATTTTTCAAACTGAAGCTACAACACAAAGAAGTCAAGGAGTAGGTGTTTTAAAAATAATGTGCATTGTGCAATTTGCTTCACAATGGGTGGCACCATTTTGACCTAATAGTTAAACGGGAAACATCTTTGCACCCCTAATCAATGGTGTAGATGTATATTCATTTTTTCAAAGGCACACATTAACGGTTTAGATAAACTACTTTTCAAGATATGTGAACCTAACAATCTTAATATAACACTGCATTTATGAAATTTAGGTTATAAACTTTGGTTTCAAAAAAAAAAATTATTTTACATGTTTAAATATTTATTAAATTCATTTTTACGAGTGTTTAATCTATTACATATATATATACATCCCATGTATTCATATATTGATTATGTATTATTTAATGTATATATGAAATTTAAATCCATCATCTAGACATGAAATAAATTGGACATTTTCATATTATTTGATGAAAGAATCCATGCATTTATTTAAAAGTTTTTATTTATTTATTGTTTCAATTATAAATTAATAAATATCAAAGTCTAGATTCAAATTCAAGAATCTTTGGAAACATCCAAGTTGATGGTTTTGAACATAAATTATATCAAACACACATATAATACAACAAAATTTGATTTTAAATTGGATGATAATGGTCAATTAAGCACTCACTTAAGATAGAAAACAAACATTATAGGCACACTTTAGTGTTTTTGCATCCTCTAATTTTACCATCATCATATTATATTTTGGGGTTTGACAACCTAATATGTAACAATCATGGAAATGTTAAAAAAATGTAATATTTTTTTATTACATCAATTTTGAAGCTATAATAGCTATAAACCTAAGTAGTCATTACACAAAAGAGTGGCTCTTTAAAGAAAGAATGCACCCATGGCGATGACATACAATGAGTTTTCATTCCCTTTGTACATGGGCATGGTTTCAAGGGTTGTAATGCATCCAACTATTTATCAAAGTTGTTGATACTTTTTTTATCCATGTTGCTTGTATGTAAATTCATAGTTATTAGACTTTTCACCTTATTTAAAGGTGCAGGGTTCAATATATGATGTGTCCATGAAAGGGGAATTGAGTTAAATCATGAACATTGACATGGTCCAAAGGCATAAGTGCACTAGAGTCCCCCAAAAATTGTTATCGCAAAGTACAATTTCATGTATTTCAAAATTTTGACAAGACATGTACACCAAATTTAATGATAATATTGTGAAATTTGAGGAGATTGAGAAGTTTGGAACTTGATTTAATGAATTAAAAAAATAACTCAACAAAATATTTTTAAAAATTATGTGATGAATATATAATTTGGACCAAAATAATGCCCATCATAAAGTATGAAAAATGAAAAATATATTCCAAAAGTGAGGTTATAGGTGATATGTTTGTATAAAATTTTAGGTGAAGAATGAAAATGATATAACAAAAGATAATCCATCAATCTCTTTGAAAATTATTACTTTTGTTTAAACTTTTTTGGTTAGAAACATTATTTTTTTGTGAACTAATAAGCCATAATAAAATTATTATTGAACATTTTAATAAAAAAAAAGTCAAAATAAAGAGGGGAAGATTGTTGAGGCATGCATTTTTTTTGCCCATTCATATTTCCCTTGTTAATGAAACATGTCACCCAATATGACATTTTATGGTCATAAAAAATTTGCATGTTATATATAGTATGTATATTGAATGAACACCCAATCCTTTTAAGTTGATCGTAGGATCAAGGTGAATTTTGATTTAAAATGAACTTTGGGTTACAAAAAAATGTCGTGTGTGCATAGTCCAAATGTTTTTTTACTTGAATTTATGATTGCTAAAGATTCCCACCAATAGAAAGTTTATTGTACACTAATGTCACATTGGTAATTTGTCACCATTTTTGCTTAAAGTGGTGCACTTTTAATGTGAATATATATCCCCAACTAAGAAGTGCTAAAATATATAGTAGTAAATTATTCATTGTTAATGCATAATGTATTGTTTAGCTTTTTTGATAGTACGTATGCAATACTTGACACATATAGTAACATTGGCTTGAAATTTGTACAAACATATAAATTGTGAGGGTGGGCTCATTGCAACATTAATTTTCTATAATGAATACTACATTGTCAAATGATGGGAGGCTCACAAGACACTCACTCATGTTGTCCCTTGAAAAAGTTACATGTGAGGAAAGATCTTTGGATGAGGGCCATCTCTTGATGTACATTCTTCTTGTTGATTTTGCAACTAATGCATTTCACAATATAAAAAGGAAATGTTCTAGGAATGTTTGGAAATAATCCTTCAACCATTTAAGGACGCAAGTTTCAAGTTTCCATTTTTTCTTCATTTGAATAACCAAATTATATTTTTTGAATAATGTACTCAATATGTTTAAAATGTGACCAAGAGATATTGTGATTATTATTATTGAGTGTGTAGTACTTTAACATCAATAGATCTTCATGATGATGAATAGTGGGCGTCCCCATATATATATATGCTTATAATATATGTGATCACTTGGTAGAATGAAAAGTCAACAAATGCAAATGCCATGCAAATTGTGTTTATGCTAAAAGAATACATTGGAAATTTATCACATATTTCTTTACAAAACTAAACAAAGGAATGAAAGCAATCATGGAGACAATCTTGAAAGAAAAATGGAGAGGGGATTTCGAAAAAGTTTTCAATACATCCCATCAAGCTTAATCTCATTTACATTTAAAAATAAACTTGTGAAAGGTGGATTGCATTTATTTTGTTCACAAAAACTGTTGTTGACTTATATGTGATTTTAATTTGCTATCTATGATAATGCACATGTTGGGGATTCAATGGTGGGAAGGTAGAGTGTGGGAACCCATATCATATTATTCATTTGGAAATGTTACACTAGTTTAATTTGAGAATGTTCAAAACTAATGTTGGCATCATCATTTAGTAACCTTCACAAATTTAACAAGGTTCTTTTGGAATTGGATAGATGTTTGCTTGTGATTAAAGTAAAATCAAATAAAAAAAATTCTTTTGGTGATTGAAAGTCATGGCGTCCTTGGAATTTTACTTATAGCTTTGAAGGTCTTGGAGAATATTTAAACTTAAAATAACAATGTTTTGCGAGACACCATACAATGTTTTCAAAAATTAATAATTTCATGTTTTGCAATTGAAAATGTTGAAGCATGACAAAGTTGGTCTAATGCATTTTTGTTTGTTATGACAAAAATCAGAGTTCAAATTGGTTAAGATTCATGCAATGTCACACTATATATGTCAATTCAATTCATAGGTCTAGCTCTCCTTTTGAATATAGTGCAAATCATTCTAAACATTCAAACACATCATTGTTATGAAAGCAACATACCATGATAATTGTCATGACTACACAAGGTAGATTATCAAACATAATCAATGTGTCCAAGCACTATGAAGGCTTCTTAGAGAGTTTGAAGGTTTTGATGCCTCATTTAAGCATGTGACTACTCTTGACTTAGTAGGTCATGATATGAAACATAATTTGAAATTATGTGCAAAACATTTCAATGATATAATCTATTATTGCAAATTTCATTCCTATCATCTTGTTTGCATGAATGTATTAACTTCAAATCTAAAGTAAAATTTCATGCATGTGCTATGTGTAGGATGAGGCAAATTATTGGCTTTGGCTACACCAATTTTAATTTTATTGGTGTTATTAACTCCAACACACCAAATATTAAAATTAAGTCTTGTAATGGAAAATGTGACCTTATGTTCAAGTGGTGGAAACATGTTTGAATGTTGTATTACAAACAAGTGCAAATATACAACTTGTGCGGTTTAAAAGTTGGGAATTATGATTGAATCCCATAAAAAAATTCAAAATTCAAAAAAATGTGCAAAACATTTTTTCTACCTATATGAAGATTATGAAAGAACTTTCACATGCATTGAAACAATTAATGTTTAAAAATGGTTTAAATTTAGATGCACAAATTCCATATATTTAACAAAAATGGCATCATTGCATTGAAAATTTAATCTTTGTTTGATTTACATTTGGTTTATTATAACTAATTATTATCAATGTACATTAAATGTAGCTAATTGGGTTTTTTTTTTGTAGATTGTGTTGAATGTGTTTAATTCTATTGCAATACTTCCAGGATATGGACAATGCTTTGCAAATTTTCCAATGTATGCAAAAACAACATTGAGTTTCCATAAACACTTCGTGGACATGTGTGCATGCAAATGGAAGTAGTTAGAAAACAAAAAATTATATTTTATAGACAATTGCCTTTCTTATTTAAAGTGATTTTTATAAAAGTTTTGACTTGGCAAGCAATAAGAAAGGATGCATTTTTGCACAAGTACAAGGAGATTCTTTCAACTAGATTGGTCAAATTTTTTGAATGTACAAAATTATCACAACAATGTTTAGTTTCGTCAAGTAATAATGTCCAATAACCAAATTCTACTAAAGTTGTTAAAAATGACACGACATGCCATCTTATGTCAATTGTCATGTTAGTGTCATGTTTTTTCATTTTTCATTCGAATTATTATAAATTCACTTATTATTGATTGGGATTGAATTCAATTCATTTTGATGGTCAAGATTTCATTTAAATCAAAATTTGATTAAAAAACAAATTCATTGTTCAATTCGGTTGTTCATATGGATTCTAGCAGGTCTAAGTGGGACCAACTCCACCTTAATAATAATATAATGAAGCAATAATCCAATCATGAAAAACAAATTAATTGTCCAAATCTAATGGTTGAATTTTGATTGCCATTTTTAACAATCACGAATTCAATTTTGTGACTTAAAAAGATGCAATTGAAATTTGGTTGCCCATATGGATTGGGACCAAGTCTGCCCCAGTTGTAGTTTAGTAACATCCAAAATCCCATCCCAAAACAAAGAAAAAAGACCATCAAAATGGTGATTGAAATTTTCATCATCACATTTAAATAGTCAAGATTTTTTAAATAATTTTTTTGGAGATTAGATTTTGGTCATTGTTGGATTGTGATTGGAATGGATATGGTCAACATGGTTTTAGCCCTTATGGACATTTTGTCTACCCAAGTCCACCTCAATCCTTATGAATAATCAAAATTTAATTGCAAATTACTATTATTATGTTTTTGACAAAAAATGAATTCTTGACTATTGAAATGATGATCAAAATTTATTTGCTTAATTTGGATGATCAAAAATTTCAATTTTTTGGAGGACTAGATTCAAATTGTTGAATTATAACTAAAATGGAATTGGTTTTAGCCATTTGGACACCTTGGTCCATAGGAACAACCAAATTTTAGTTGCAAATTTTCTTAAAATAATTAAAAAAAGAAGAAATTTGAAGTCAAAATGATGATGAAAATTTAGTCACTACATCCTGATGGTTTTGATTTGTCTTTATTTTGTGATGGAATTTTGGTCACCATAATGATGGGACCAAAATCTAGCCAATCATCCCTATATCACAACTGAATTTAAATCATTGTTAGGGTAAAAAAATCCATGCAAATCAATGTTTGCTTTGAATTAGGTTGACTTTAAACCAATGTGAAGTTAGATTACATTAGTGCCAAAATTGATGAAATGTGACAATGCTAATACTAATAACCAAGAATTTTATTATAATTAAAATTAGTAACATTTTGTGAACTATGCAAATTATTTCCAAAATATTAGAAGATCACAATTGTTTTGTGAAGTCCTTCAAATTTTGAAAGGTTTCATTCTTATTCAACTAATCATTATGACCTAGGTTTGGTTCCAGAACTTAATGATTATAGAAATCACCTCTCATATCTAAGACATTGAGGTTGAATTTCTAGTGATTCACATTCTCCATATTTTTATTCAAGCAAAAACAATAGTTTTATGCTTTGCACTAAATCCAAAATGTGCTAAATTAGCTTTGCAACATTATTTAAGGGTCAGGTGTATCACTATTTTTAGGTACTAATTGTATTTTATTTTTTTACTTATCTTTACAAGTGAGAGTTCTATGATTTCAAACCCCAAATCCATTGGTGTTTACACCACTTGCTATGCTAAAGGAGCAGTCCAACTTCTAGTTGTAGTTTTAGTATTATATAAGGACAAGAGACACTTGATGTATTGGCACATATTAAAGCAATAAAAAAAACAACCATACAATCAAAGACAACTTATGGATACATTAAACTTGGGCATATTAGAAGAGTTTTTACATGCTTGAATGTTTGTTTGTGAGGGTTATATTTATATTTGTTTTCTTGTAATTTGTTTGATTCCATCCATAACTTGGCATATTGGACCCATATGATGTTTTGAGTTGAAGATGTTTCTAGGGTTAACAAACATGGAATATATGAGAGAAGTTACAATTAACATGTAGTTTGTACATTTCATCTTTTGGGGGGGAAAATTGGATGTTTTGTTAAGCCATCACAAAGTCTTGAATTGAGTGGGGAGCTCGTTGAGGTTACAATTGTTTTTCTCTTCTATGATTTTATTTTGTGATAAACAAAAAAAAGATTTACAAAAAGGCTTATAAAATCACCTTGTCAAGGTCTAAAATATTTATATGGGGGGAGGGGGGACATTAAATATTAAAATTTTATATTATTTACATCAAACAAGATATTGTTTGGGAGGTATTAGATAAAGGAACCTTTCTTTTCTCCCACCTTATTATTACCTAATTTTTTAATATGCACATATTTAAATCACCATAAATTTAATTACAATTTTTTTGCTTGCATCAAAGTTAAAAATTTATTTAGATTTTTATTTTTTATTTGATCAAGAATTAAAAATATGACAGTTCTCATTTTTTGAAGGTTTGAAAGATATAATAAAAAGAATACAACCATTTGTTTCCCTTAGATGAAAAACTTATAGTTCTTACTGAAATGAAAGTGTACATTAGGAAGGAAAAGAAACTAACCAATTAGAATTGGAGCAAAACAATCTCTTGTCCTTCCGCAATGCACATCCCCTACCTACCTACTTACCTACCGACCAATGGGGGCCATCATAACTCTACCATAACTCTGGTAGTGGGGACGGGACTAGGGAGCATCATAAACAACATAATGGGAGCAATCACAAAGGCCGTCTATTGAATCCAATGGGGACAGCCAGTAAAGACAGATTTGTTGTGTTGTTATTGCAATTAAAAGGTTTGGCAAAAAAAGAGTTTTGGCAGAAATGGGTGGGGTTAAGATTTTTAGGTCAAGATTTTTTTGTCTGTCTTTCTTTATTCAAATCCTCTAGACAAACAAAAAAATAGACTCCAAAAACAGAAGAGCACATGGGGACAGTTAATGTACTATACTCACAATTTGTGTTTTTATTAGCTTTCGGTTGGGTTGGTTGTTGCTGATCAGCTGCAAGAAGGGTACACACAATCTCTCTCTCTCTCTCTTTGTTTTTGTATTTTCTTCAACTGATCTGAGATTTGGGTGGGTTTTTATTTATGTGCGTAAGTGAAGAAGAATTAGATCCCCAAAGGGAGAAACGACAAATTCAACTCAACTCAATTCACGGATTTTAACCTTTGCTTGTCTTGAGCAAATCAGATGACAGCAAAAAAAGTCTCTCATCAGTGATCCTGTAATTAAAAGACCCATCGGCGCTGATCACGGAAGAGATGAGTTAAGTAAAGTGCGCTCCGAGTTTGATGGCAGCAGTAGCAGCAGCAGCTCTGGGGGGAGGGGCCACCTCTGAATGATTGATATTAAGTTATGCATTTTGTGCTGTAGTATAGTTGCAGAAGTCTCAGCAGAAAGTTGTAAGTTGTGTAACCTATTCCTAGACTACTGTTGCTGCTGCTGCTACTTCACTTCTGTATCTGATTGCAGCAAAGACTCTGAGTCATGTCTGACATCTTCTTCGGTGATGAGACTACACACTGACTTCATTGTTTTCTTGGCAGAGAGAAATGCACTTCAAGATAAAAAGTCTAGTGGTGGACGTGGGTAAGAAATCTGTATATTAAGATCAGTGTTTTTTCTGTTCTGTTTGTTTGGATGTGATCAAGCCATAAACCTCCCAAACCGTGGGTCCTCTCGCTCTATGTATTTTGTAAGATTGGAAAGCCCTTGACAAGGGCATTGTGCACGCGATGTTGTGCATGGCACAAACAGCTTGTCATCGCGCAATCTTTGGACTGATGGAGGAAAAGTTACAAAATTTAGAGTGATGTTTTTGCCTTTGGAGATTAAGCTTTTCTTAAAAAATGGGTTTTTCACAAGAACCTTTGAAGTTTAAGCTCACTTTGATTTGGAATAGTATTGGGAAGGGGTGACTTTGCTAATTGTCAGACCAATACAGAAAAAAAAAGAAGAATTTAAAGTAATTTTTGTTTATGAAAATTACATCAAAATTAATTTAACCAGGTTCCAATAAGAACTCCAGAGTTTTAAGCCCCATTTCAACAGGAATAGTATTGGGATGGGTGACCTAACAAGCGGCCCAATGGCAGAGCTGTGAGAGAGAGGCCCACACTAGTCAATAATGAATTGGGGTAATTTAGTCACTGGGTTGGAGAGAGAGAACAATAATGGGTCATGATCAGAGGAAGGTGGGGATTAGGGATCAGTGTTGGGCAGGTATTTGATTTTGTTGATAACCACAGGTTCCATGGTTTTGAATAAATCAGAATCAAATAACTGCAGGTTTCAAGTATTCAACAAGATGCATTGGTTCTTAATGAAAGAGCCAGCTTAGAACCAGCCGGGTATCTAAGTGGTCATTTGACTTTTTCAATGGAATTGAAAACCATGGTTGTATATTTAAAAATCTAGGTAAGTGTTTGATTCTTTGGTGTTTTTTTTTGAAACGGCACAAATGAAAGGATTCGGGTATTTGATTTTTGACAACCATGGTTAAGAACCATAATAATTGCAGAGATATATACCGAAATGGGGATTTGGGTGCCAGTTCTGAATACCCACCCAACACTGAGTAGGACTCGCTGATCTCACACTGGAAGCAATGCACACACACACACACACACACTCTGTCCTAGGCCTACTGGTTTGTTCAGGACAGAGAGTTGTGGGACCTTGCATATTAAGAAACTGGGGAACGATTGTTGGCTGAATTGAAGCCTTCTGCAACTAGATTTCAAACTAGATGTTCGGTGCTCAAGTTTATTATTATATGAACAGAAAGCAAAAGCACATTCTTCTTGTCCAAGCAAGGTCTTGCTTTGTTTGGCAAAATATAGATTTGTGGGGGACCCCGCACTACCGAAGACACAGTGATGAATGGTCACCAAATTGAGGATTTTTTTTTTTTGTTTAGCACCAGATTTCTAGTTATTCGGTGCTCAAGTTCGTTGATTGACAACTAACTACTCACAAGTGGTGACAACAACAACTCTGATAAAACCCAATGACAAAAAATATTAGTTGGATCACGTGTATAGAATGTGTTGGGAACTGGGAACTGGTGGTGGAATATAACCTAACTTTGTTGAATAAGTTTTCTTGGAATAAT
>Ga0116228_10001538_pt1 | contig 19260 bp, 17 predicted proteins | sample S1TSphfallax_2_FD_89694 | JGI IMG/M metagenome (GOLD analysis project Ga0116228, IMG submission 89694) | Host-associated microbial communities from peat moss isolated from Minnesota, USA - S1T2_Fc - Sphagnum fallax MG | ecosystem: Host-associated > Plants > Peat moss > Unclassified | place... | reverse complement strand
GGCTCGTGCGTCGACCGCTCATGCGCATCTATAGACTTTGCCTGCACGCACCCATCCGATGACGTTGGCGCTCAGAAATCCCCTAACTGTTCCAGATAGATTCACCACCATAATAGCGGTAGACGCTTGGGCTTTTGAAAGTAGCTGAATTCAGATTTAAGCACCGAGCCGTCGAAATTGCGTGGCGGCCAGGGAAGAGTGCTACGGATTTGGCCACGCTTCAAAAGCAATGAATGGCAGTCAGGAATGGCCACGCCTGCGCGCTCTGCGGTCGGACCAACGAAGAGATGGTAGTGACCTTGGAGTCGGCAGATCCTAGTCGACGTTTGCCATTACCAAAGTCGTTCAATTCGCAGCAATTGGGGTGGCAACCGTTAACAAGAGCACCCGCTCAGCCTCGTACACGGCCAGTTATCCTGGTTGTTTCAGGGCCGTCGCTAATAAGCATTAGAACGCTTTCTTTTATAAGCTTTTGCAGATGCTCGCGCTTCACTGCCTTCGCGTTGGGCGCGGTATAAACCATGAGGCCCTCGATCAAAGCAGCTATCTGAAGGGCAATGTCCAAGCACCTTGTCTCCGAGAATGTAGGCCGTGCAGCACCAATGTAGCCGGCGAGCGCCATGCGGTACCTTTGATAGGCATCTCTCATCAAATCCGCGGCAAACGAATTATGGCAGCTGAGCGCAAAGAGATTGAAATAAAACCCTCGAGTCTCAGGCCGCCATATGTCATCGATGTATTGCTCGATGACCCCTAATAGGCGTTTTTCGCCATTGAATGGCAGCCCCTCTACTGCCCGTGCATGGATCGCATCGTATTCTGAAATGCGGCGCTTCAGCATGGCGGCAAACAAGCGATCCTTCGACGGAAAGATGTGCTGCAAGGAGCCCAAGCTCACACCCGCTTCCTTCGCTACCGCACGGGTGCTGAACGCCGCGCCGCCTTCGCGAATAAATAGGTTCGCGGCTGCCTTCAGGATGTTTACCCCGCGCTCAGAGTTTGCCTGGGGATCATCCCGCCACCAGGGTGCTGGCGCAACAACGTCTCGATTGGCCGCCATGTGGAAATCTATGGCCTATTCGCAGAGCGCGGGCAGTCCCAGCCTACGGTAGACAAATTCTCGTTCATCCCGGAGATTTGGCCATGACGTAAGTGAGGCTCTTTACCTTCCACTTGCCTGATTCTCGGAACCACACTTCGCTCATATTCCAGGTGATATTGGGATTGGCATCCTGTCCGGGGGGTACGACTCCACCCGGAAACTTTCGCGTCACCGGCATCAAGAATGTCGTAACGGCCGCATCGCCTGAGGGCGACACCTGAATTCGAAGGTCCTGAACCTCGGCCGCGGCCACACCGCCGTTCTGCGCATTCACCTCTTTCCAATGCGTGTAATAGCCCGCCTTATCCCACCGTCCGGATGCGCCGCGGATGATAGTGACATCGTCCGCATAGAAGGAAAAATAGCTTTCAAGCATGGCTTGGCCGCCACCGTAGGCTGCAACCATATCGTGGACAGCTTTATTAACCTCGGCTTCGACGACCTGGGCGTCGGCCGCCAAGCCGATCCGTGTGCCTGACAGACTCATCACCAACGCCGTTACGACAATCCAAAATCTGACCTTCATTCGCTTCGCCTTACGTTGAGCCACGGTAACACGGTGGATTTGCTGCTAGCCGTGTTCCGAGTAATCATAGTCAAATGTCGGCCGGACGACGTTGTTCAAAAGCTCATTGACTGCGCGATTGCTTTGTTCGAAGGCTGCTTGGGTCAGGCAAATGGCGGCGGAGTCGGAGTTGGCGATTGCAATGCGTCCGAATCGTTGACGTCCTCTCACCCACGGCAGTTCGTCTGCCTTCCAGTCGGGATCATACAAATCATTCGCACCTGTCGCATAGCCGTGGCCCCAGCGATTGACAGTGATCCCGGCGATGTCCCGTGCCGGATCAAATCCGCCGCCGGCGAGCGCCCGCCCTAACTGCTCACGGGCATTGCGCTCAAACGTCTCGAAACTCGTCGCGAGCGCCACGGCGCGACCGGCTCGCCATTGATCGCGTGGCGGCAGCCCTGGATGCTCAAGTATGCGATTAGGATCCCGTAAGCTGATGACGGCGGGATCATTCGGCGTTTGCCCGCGTTCGAACGGCCCCAGGCTTGGATTCTGATTCAAGTTGATTGCGTTGAAGAAGCTCCCAGGGCACGAAATGTTGGCGGCGCCCACCTTCGCGAATGCTCGAAGATTGCGAAGCGCGACACTCGTGATGATCCGCGGTTTTCGCACTGCCATATGTAGCGCCGCCTTTTGTGCCTCCGGTAACTCGGGACACAGGTAGGGCATGATCGCATGGAAGCAAGCCATGACAGCGGCACCGGAGCGCACTTTATAAGACTTCCCGTCCCGCAAGTAAGTTACGACCACCTCGCTCGCCGTATCCGGATCACCATCATGTCTGACGCTGATGGCCAAGCTGCGCAAACGAATTCGGACCGCATTGGTGGGTTCGTCGAGCACGCCGTAGTCGACATGCGGAACGATGGAATCTTCCATACTGCTGCCGGGCAATGCCTGGGGGATCAATTTTCGAACCAAAAGGCGGGCGACGCCGCCCACTCCATCAGGCAAGAAGATGTGTTCGCCGGCGGTTGGGTTATCAACCAAGCTCGCAATTCGCACATCGGCAGGCAGACCCATGCCATCGAAGCCGCCGTGTCCACGCTTGTACGCGAGGAGCGCGCTGAAGGACTCCGGCCCGGACCCTTGGCTTAGCGAACCACCTCCGATAAGAAACTGTATGAAGTCGATCGTATCCGGATGCACCTTCGCAATATCGATCAAAAACGCCGTGTACGAGATCTTGCGAAGCCTCTGGATCTTCTCGGGCACGGAAAGTCCCGGCAAATAGTCGCGCTTTTCCGTATAGAGGCGGAGCAAGCTTTCCTTTGCCCCCTGTGATAGGGGGGATGCGGCGAGAAAGTCAGGCCAATTAGCGGATTTCGCAGAGCCACCGGCATTGGCCGAGCCTGTGGGCGCATGCCCAAGTCCTGGAAAGCCCGTCACCAACCGATCCACGCCGAACATTTCGCTATTGAAGAACGCGGCCGGTCGAAGACCCCAGCCAGCGTAGAGGCCGCTCTCTGTATGTGCCTGCGCGTAATAACGGTCCTTATCTATCCCGATATCCTGCAGCAAGGCCTTCCCGGAAGCAGTGAACGTACCGGGATACCAGATTCCAGAGGTGCCACCATTGATGAGCACTTGCCGACCATCGACGGAAAACTCGTTGCGTCGCGCATGGCCGCCGAAGTCGTCGCAACCGTCGAGAATCAGAATTTTCGCATCCGGTTGTTCTTTCCTAAAAAAGTAGGCAGCCGATAGTCCGCTCATACCGCTGCCGACCACCACAAGATCGTAGGTTTCTCCCGTCTCCATGGCGGCGGCCATCGCCTTGCCATCGCGCAGCGAATGCCCCATGGCAACAGCGCCCGGGTCCTGACCCCGGATCCCCATTTTCATCGGCGGATAGTCGGTCGGCGCCGCATTGATGCTGGTTGCCTGGGCGTCGCGCAGCGGAGCGCCTACCGTACTCAATGCAGCACCGGCGACGGTGAGAGCCACGCCTTCGAGAAAATCGCGGCGAGTAATATCAGCATCCATCCCGAGCGCGCGATCACGGTTCATGAGTACCCAGGCATCTGAAATAACGAAAGAGAACGGCACGTGACCTAAATCGCAAGTCACATGACTTAGAGATGCTAGGCGCTGGATTAATTACTTGTCAAGTCCACGATCGCATACGCAGACCGATCGCAAAGGGAAACAAATCAAATGACCAGGCGATTGCCATCATTTCCCAGTGACATACCTCGGGTCGTGTGGCTGCCGAGAAAAAATCCGTCGTACCATGGGCTCGAAGGTGGACAAGGGTTCAGTCGGGAACGCGGGGTCGAAGGAGCACTGATCCCAATTGGCGCAAAACGCCTTGCATGCCGTGTACCAAGGGTGATCGATATATCGATCCCTGGCATGGCGATCGCCTCCCCGAAAGTGCACATAGTAGTAAGTCTGAAACAGGCCGTGATTTTCGACGATCCAAGTAACCTCGGGCCGCACATAGGGGCGAAGAATGCCGGCGGCGATCTCAGCATGATTGTAGGGGGATAATTCGTCGCCGATATCATGCAACAGCGCGGCAACGATCATTTCCTCATCAGCTTCGTCCCGCAGGGCACGTGTGGCGGTTTGCAGAGAATGCCCAAGACGACTGACGGGATATCCCGCCAAAGAATGGTCCAGCTTTTTCAGGGCTGCCAACACGTTGTCGGGCAGATGCTGGGCATAGTCACGTTCAGACTGATCGAGGAGCTCATAATCTTCACGAGTTCCGTCCTCCATGCGGGTAAAGCTCACGAGCGGGCTCACGCGGCGATGCTCCGACTTCCCGCCAACTGCCGCCGGGTGACTCGATAGAGGCTCCGCGGCCCGTCAATGTCAATGTAACACCCTTGTAGATGCCTCAAACCCTCGCTGGTATCGAAACTGGTTCTGCCATGAAGCAGTCGGCAGTTGTCGAACATGAGCAAGTCCCCACTGTTCAATAGAAACCGCGTCTCAAACTCATTGGACCGGAGCATTCGATCAAACGTGTGGCGCGCCTGGTAGTAGGCGCTCAACTCCTCCGCGGGGAGCAGTGGCACAAAATCCAGACGAGGGCTAAAGCGTATCGCACGCACGCGTCCCAAGACGTCGAGTTCAATAGGCGGAGCACTATCCGTCAGTTCCGTCGTGGGGTCTTGATATCGAAACTGTACGGGCGTCGTGCTTAATATCCGAAATGCTTGAGCGTCTCGGGTGCGTAACGCTTCGCAGACCGCCAGACCGTCGACGAGAGTTGACAGCCCGCCGGTTGTCCTATTAGCAAGGCAGTGCAGGAGTTGCACGGTCGGGACCGGGGATCGATATGGATTGTCGGTGTGAGCATCCAAATGCAATGACGTGTAGGCCAAATCAATAGCGTTCGGCTCTGAGCGGACATCAAAAAAGGGCCCAAAGTTGGTGTCGCGGACGTAGCCGAAAACCGATGCGGCGCGCAAAACCTGGCGTTCGTCGGTCGGAACACCCTTGAAGACAATGAAGCCGAAACGAAGAAATACGTCCAGCCAGCCCATTAACTCCGCCTGGCTGGGGTTGGCATTCCACTTTGCTTGCGGCAGGGTGGGTAGCTGACTGTCCCATGAAGTGGGGGACGGGCAATCGAGGTCTCCGGGCGCTCTAAGCGCCTCAGTGAGAACGTCGCAATCGAGGTAGGTCGCTTGGTGTCCATCGGAGAATTGAACACGAATCACCCCAGGGCCTTGCCGTTCGATTTGCCGAAATTCCAGCATCAGATCGTGGTCCGACGGGTCCATGAGCCTCTGCCCGGTTAGATTGTCTCTATACGATGACTCGGTCGATCGCTCGCGCAGCCACAGGGGATGGATGGGCCGCACATGACCGTCAATGTCCATGGAGAGCGAGGTGAGAGAGTCGATACGGAGTTCGGCGGATGTTCTTGGATGCACGATGGTGTTCCTCTACGCGTTACATACGACAGTCGTGTCACGATAGAACTCCCTCAGGCCACGGACAAGTCAGGATTTTGATATCTTGGGCCTGGTTTTTTTTGTGGGTCAAACGATGGGGACCAAGCAGCCAGTATCCGGACTTCCCACGCTCAGTTGGCTGCGTGCATTTGAATCGGCGGCGCGAACCTCGAGCTTCGCGGCCGCCGCAGCGGAGCTCAATCTCACCTCGGGTGCCGTCAGCTACCAAATACGGTCGCTCGAGGGATTCCTGGGCTACGCGCTGTTCGAGAGGCTTCCGCGAGGCGTGAAATTGACTCCCATGGGCGTGGCCTACTTGCCTGCGGTCAGAAAGGCATTTGAGGAATTGGCCGATGCGACGATTGGCTTATTCGGGGGAACGGAGAGGCGGCGGGTGACCGTAACGGCACCGGTCTCGCTGGCGTCGCTCTGGCTGGCACCGCGTCTGCCGGAGTTTTTGCAATCCCATCCACACGTCGACGTGAGGCTTTCGTCCGTCATCTGGGACAACGCGCTTCCCGATGAGGAGACCGATGTTGAGATTCGATATGGATATGGGCACTGGCACGGATATCGCAGCGAATTACTGCTCGACTCCCGAATAGTAATCGCGTGCAGTCCGACGCTGCTTCATGAGTCTAAGGGCAAGCGGGCGAAATTCAGTGTCCCGAGCCCGTTGATCCAAATCATGGGTTACGAGAAAAGCTGGCAAAGCGTTCGCCAGGCATTGAATCTGGAGGAATCCAGTACCACTCTCGGCCCCACGGTTGATACGACGATTGCGGCGCTCGAACTCGCGGCGAGTGGCGCGGGCTATGTCCTGACTCACCGGCTTTTTTTGACGTCTTATCTCGCGACGGGAAGGCTCGTGCTTGCCTCCGAGCAGACCTTTGCCGATGAGTACTCGCATTTTTTGGTAATGCCTCTTCGCGCGCAGCGAGTCAAAGGCGAGGTCAGGCAGTTCTGCGATTGGCTTTTGGAAGCCGCTCGCGCGGTTGGCTAAGTGGTCGACTTCGTCATGGGTCGCCCAACGTATCGTCAATACGCGGTTTTGGCCATCCTCTGCGGTAGTTTCTTTCTCTGCTATCTGGACCGAATGGTCATGGCGAGCGCGATCCCGTTCATTGCTCATGACTTTCATTTGTCTTCCATGACGATGGGGGAGGTATTGAGCGCGTTCTTTGCCGGCTATGCGCTGATGCAAATCCCCGGCGGCCTGCTCGTGGATCGGTTCGGCGCCCGCGTGATGATGACATCGAGCATCGCGTGGTGGTCGCTGCTAACAGCGCTCACCGGTCTGGTGCCGGGCTTGTCGGCCCTGCTCTGGGTCCGTGTGCTCTTTGGAATTGGCGAGGGGCCATCGTCTTCAGCTGCCCCGAAAGCGCTGTCCCTGTGGTTCGCTCCCAGTGCACTCGGACGGGCGCTCGGCGTCTTATTCGCATCAAGTGCGATCGGCGCGACCGTCGCACCGCTGTTTGTCGCAGGATGGGTAACGCATTGGGGTTGGCGCTCCGTCTTTTATTCTTTGTTCGTGCCTGGATGTGCCTTGGCTTTCGTTGTCTGGAAGTATGTTGCCGACCGTCCCCCAGGGTGGCAGGAAGCGGAGGTCAAAGACGATCCCGTTGAGCCCTCCACATCCGGAGGCTATCTGCGACTCCTCAAAACTCCTGCGGTTCTCTGGTGCACGTTGTGCGCATTCGGTACACACATGGTGGTGTGGGGGCTCATGAACTGGCTGCCGACTTATCTGCTGCAGTCGCGCAATTTTCCTGTCGTGAAGATGGGCTTCTTTGCTGGCTCTGCCAACCTTGCAGGAGCCATTGGTTACCCGCTGGGCGGATATGTTTGCGATAAGTACTTCAGCGCGAATCTCCGAATTCCAATCATGGCGGGTCTGTTGACAGGCAGCCTTTTCACGTATTTGGCGGCCGTAGCGCCAACCGGCGAACGCGCCGTGGCGTACTTATTGGGGGCATTTCTCGTCCTCAACATTGCATCCACCGCGATTGCTATCCTGCCTCTGGTCATCGTACCGAAGCGCACGGCCGCCGGCGTGTACGGAATGGTTAACTCTGCGGGACAAATTGCCGGATTTCTCTCGCCGCTGCTGATCGGCGCGCTACTTGAAGTGACCCACGGTAATTTCTTGATCGTGCTCCTTTGCTTGGTAGGATTCGCGGGCCTTGCCGTAATTCCGGCCACCCAAATCAGGCAACCGACGACCAAGGCGCTCAAGTCATCAATCCCAGAATGACAGTGACTTGCCATTCCTTGATCCTGGCACCCCGCAAATGCGCACGCGGGTCTCAGGCCGCTGACTGCCGCTCATCAGCAATCAGCTTCGAAAGTCTTCGGCGCGCGTGAACAGCAGCCGTATCCGCGGGCAGCAGAAGGGGCCGCCCCGACCAGAATTCGGCGCCGTTCATGGATTGGTGCACCGCTTCTATCATCGGCACATCCTCATTGTCGAAGGCTTCCCGCAGAAAGTGCCGGTGATCGTCATCGGATAACCGGGAGTTCGCCGGTACCGCCGAGGCCCAGAAGTACCGCGTGAGCGCCGCGGACTCGGGAGTCAGTACATGAGTGGACGGTACCGGGAATCCGTTGTCGATTACCGAACCGGCCGGACCGAACCGTGTTTCCAAGAACATAGATGCCGGTGCATTCCAACGGATATCGTCCCACTCCACAATCCGCGACATGCTCCCCTCGGGAACCATGGCTGCGAAGAATGCGGGTATCTCGATATCTTCAATCACGTATTGGGAATGGATCGTGTCACCCACGGCTTGGATCCGATGATGGGGTTGCCAGTCGGCGCCGCCAAAGGCGGGATGCAAATAGGCGGTATGGGATAGATCCAACAAATTATCCGTCAGCAGTTCGTAGTGCGCCGCGACTCTGGAGGTGCCGGTCACGACGCGAAATCCGGGGTCAAGATGGTAGATGAAGCGTGGGATTTTCTCTGTTTCCGCCTGGCCTGCCTCGCCCATCCAGACCCAGATCATGGCGTCTTGCTCATAACAGGGGAAGGCGGGCACGGCGATTGCGGAGGGAACTCTGCCTCCTCGAGCAGTGGCGATACATTGACCGAACGCATCAAATGTAAGCCCGTGATACCCACATTGCAGCATGCCGGAGAGCACCGTGCCGCGCGATAGAGGTGCGAAGCGGTGCGGACAACGGTCCAATAAGGCACTCGGCGCACCGGATGGATCGCGAAATACACACAAAGGGGTGTCCAGTACTCGCCGAGGCAAGGCGCTCGCTCCGAGCTCGTGACTCCAAGCCACCATATACCAGGCATTTCGCAGGATGTTATCCACTGGGGAATGAAGGTTAGCGAAGGCGCGTTCGCGCCGCGTACCCCCCGAGGGGTAGTCCGGCGCCCGTCTTTTCGTATTACAGTCGAGCGAGTTACTTCTCGACGGCACCGGCGACGGGGCCTCGCTTTCGGAGCATAAGCCGGTGGACAATCCCCCCGATCCTCCTCGCGTCCTTAACGATTCTCTGGAGCTCGATGCGGCCGCCTGGACCGCGGAACAAATCTATTGGCTTCAGGCAGCCCTGGTGGTGCCAAGGCCCATCGCCTGGGTATCGACAATCGATGCCACGGGCGTTCGCAATCTTGCGCCGCACTCCTATTTCAACGCCGTCTGTGATGACCCGCCACACGTGCTGTTTAGTATCGAGGGCGAGTCGGACACCTATAGAAACTTAGTTGCCATTCCGGAATTCGTCGTGAACTTCGTCACGCCCGAACTGGCAGAGGCCATGGAGTTAACCGCCAGCAAGCTGCCGGCGGACCAAGATGAGTTCGTTTGGGCCGGTCTTACTCCCGTGCCCTCGCGCCGTGTGCGACCTTTTCGCGTGGGCGAATCGAAAGCATGTTTCGAATGCCGCGTCGTCGATATTCGCGCTGTCGGCAACGCGCCCAACTACCTCGTTCTTGGCCGAACCGAGCATTTCTTTGTGAGCCCTGACATATGGCGTAACGGCCGTGTCGATCCAACACGGTATGCGCCCTTGGGCAGAGTCAGCGGGCGCTATCAGAACGCCGGGTCCCAATTTAAGTTGTCGAGACCTGACTGGCAGCAGATTCAGGAGACGGGTCACGGGGCAGCGATCAAGCTCGTTCTCCGCTCCGACTGACGCGAATTGATGCCAATCCGCAGTCCCGATCGCCTGTTGTTGCACGTCGCCTCGATGGTCAGCGCGGGATTTATTCCTTTGGGCATGCTGCCGTTTACCATCGTAGGCCTGACCAGTGGCCTTCACTTGGACATTGAGGCAGCGGGATGGCTTGGAACCGCGGAACTCAGCGGTGTCGCAATCGGCTCGCTCTTGGTTGCCTCACTGCTGCGGAGAGTGTCGTGCGTGCGGCTTGCGCTCTTCGCGACCGCCGCGGCGATCGCTTTTGAACTCCTCTCGTGCCTCGCCCACGACTTCACGGGTCTCGCCGTGTGTCGGTTTCTCGTGGGTCTTGCATGTGGCGGAGCGCTGGGAGCCGGAAATGCGCTTGGGGCGTCCGCGCCTAATCCCGGGAACTTTTACATGAAGGTTCTCGCGTTGGAGAGCGCAGTGACGACTGTGACGTGGTCTTGGATGCCGACGGCTCTTCGCCTCGGCGATCAGGTGGGAGCATTTTCCAGCTCCGCCGCAGCCCTCCTCGTCTTGTTGCTGGTGGTGGCATTTACCCGCAGGCCCCGCTCCTCTCTGCCTGCCACTGTGACAGAATGGCAACCCTCACTACGCCCAGCGAATGGCGTGAAAGGGGAAATGGCTCTGGCGATCCTCGCGATATTGTTCTGTTGTTTGCGTGACGGCCTCGCCTGGACCTTCGCTGATAAGATTGGCACGGAATTGGGTCTCTCGACCGGCCAGCAAACCGTGCTTTTCGGCGCAATCGGGCTGATAGGGCTGGTCGGATTGTTGTTAACCTCGCGGGTCGATATCAAAAAGCATCCGGTCAGCCTGGTCGTCGTCGCGATTCTGCTGGCGTCGACAGTTACGACTCTGCTGCTCTATGCTCCGACCGTCGCGGTCTACGTCAGCCTGTCGTTGTTCTGGACCGCTGCGCAGTTTTTCGCGATCTCTCTGCTCACCGGCATCGCTGCGGAGATCGATCCCAGTGGCCGTTTGAGCGCCGCCTGTGGTGGTGCATTTCAGTGTGGCTACGCCGTTGCCCCCTTCATCGCGGGCGCAGCCCTTGCCCAATTCGGCTACGGCGGCGTAGGCGGCCTTTCAATTGGCCTGTCGGTCGCCACACTTGTGACTGGCGCGGCGGTGGCCATGCGGTTATCCTCTAAATCGGCTCTAGAGCCCACCGGGATTGGCAACTAGACAAGCGCCTCGAGTGCCTCGGGGTTTGACGATAAATCACGGCTTACGAGGACCCGCTCATGGCTCTGGCAGATCAGCGACCCGGCAGAGAAGTAGACGCCCTTGCCAAGCTCGTGGGGGCTATCGGTAACGCCCAGTTCGGATCTCAGTTCTTTGGGTTTCTTGATGACAGACTCGGCATCGACAGCTGTACCGTCTTCAAGTTTGGAGATGGTCCTGGGCCTTCATGCATCCTGGCAGACGGCGGTTCAGATGCTCACGGGATCCTGCGTACCCAGATTGCCCGTGACGTGGCTGCGGAGTACACAGCAGAGGGCTATCGTCACTGTCCGCATTTGAAATTGTTGCGGCGCGTAGCGGAATTCCCGATGGTGCGAGTATTCGATCCGCATAGCCTGGCAAGCCGGGATTATCGATCGCGCTTCTACGTCCGTCCTAACGTGGCTCATGAACTCTTAGTTGCAGAACGCGTAAACGATGCGGTCTATTACATCGGCATCTATCGGGGAAGCGCCCGTGGGCGGTTCTCCCTTGACAATGCGGCACTCGCCAATTGCTACGCCAAGTTTTTCTTGAATTGCATCGCTCGGCATTCGGATTTGGTGGAGGCCACCAGACGATCGGAGAAAACCTCCCCGATCGTTCCCGTCTGCTCGGACAAGGTCTGCGACATGGTACCCCATTTGCAGGAGAATCTGCTCAACACGTCCTGTGGATTGACTCGGCGTGAAGCCCAGATTTGCGCGAATATCATGGTTGGCTTCTGTGCGATGACCATTGCCGCGACGCTCGATATTTCCGTCGACACGGTCAAAACGCATCGCAAGCGCGCCTACTCGAAGCTCGGCATCTCCAGTCAAAACGAACTATTCACGCGATACGTGTCCGCCACTCTCAAAGTGGCTCCGCGAACTATCCATCTCACCAACTAGAAGCGGTAATCGAGATCGATTCCAATCGTGCGTGGTCGATTGATCACCTCTCTATTGAGCTCTGGGATGTTTACTGCGAGCGACGTTGAATTGGCGAGAATGGCGACACGATTGGTCAAGTTATCACCGAACAGAAACAGATCATAACGCTGATTGTGTACCCCCAAACGCGTACTCAGCAGATCATAAGCGGGCTTGACCGCTCGGTCGAAGGACTCGCTGATATAGGAATTGGTCAGGCGAGCGGATAGGCTCAATACCGAGGTGATCGGTTGCTTGAATTCCAGAGAAGACGACAACGTATATTTCGGCACATTTTGCAACTGCTGACCGACCACGGCGCCGGTGGCCGCCGATGTCTGCGTGAGAACCGCATGCGTATAACCCACGTCTTGGTCAAACGCTACAGCGGATGAGAGTTGTGCCCTCAACTCCAACTCGCCGCCTTTCGATACGGCTGTTCCCAGATTGTCGGTGTAATTATAACCGCAGGCGAGATACACCTGTTGCTGCACGTCCTGCCAGTTGATGTAAAAAAGTGAGCCATTCACGGTGACTCGGCCATCAGCCACCCGCGCCTTTTCGCCTATCTCGTAGCTCCAGATGGAGTCGCTTCGGTAAGTGGCTGGCGGCGTCGCACCGCAGGCGAGGGGTCCCGTTTCCGGAATCGGTAAATTGGCGCTCCCGGGCCGGGTGCCAGATGCGGCGGTGGCATACAAGAGGAGATTGGAGAATCCAGTGTAATCCACAGATATCTTCGGGGTCACTTTGTTCCCCGAGGCTGACCCATTGGCGGAGGCGAGTCCTGAGGGGGCCAAGAATCCCGCCTGGTATAGGCTGTAGGAGTCTTTGTAATCCAGGTACCGCAATCCGAGCGTCGCCTTCACATGATTATCAAAAGCATAGGATGCCTCGCCAAACACGGCCACTTGTCGAAGCTTGTCGGGTTCGGTGTAGTTGAGAGGGAGAGGATCGCCGTACAGGGCGCCATAGGCGGGTATGGGCTGGTTGCCGCTGAAATAGGTATCGTTAAAGCGACTGAAAAACACGCCGCCGATCCATTCAAGGGGTTGGTCTCCGGAGGAGGATATGCGGGCCTCTTCGGTCAACTGCTTGGACTGCTGCGTTTCGGTCGCATACGCCGGCACATACGCATTGAGTCCCGCGGGTTGTGAAAACAGCACCAGATAGGGCTCCGATTCGCTCTCGGACTGGTGGGTGGCACGTTGCGTATACGCAGTGGAGGAGGTGATGAGAGCATTATCGAGCTGGTATTTGACCACTAAACTAGTGATCGCAAATCGGTCGTGGAACGGCTCCGGCTGGTCAAACGGCTGATATTGCACCAGCCCTCCCGGAGGATCATCGATCGAGTTCTCGCCGCTTTGCGCAACATCCTGATAATAAAGGGATGGCGTGATGGTCAGGCCCGCAAAGGGTGCCAGGGTAACGAGCACGCGGACGTTTTGGGTGTCTTCATTGTTGACGTCATCGTGCCGAATGGCAACCGGAGCCGCAGCGACGTCTCCCCGCGTGTCGCCTACGGGCAACGGGAAAGCCGTTGGAACGATCCGATCGATATAGCCATCGTAGTGCTTCTCCGTGGCGATCAGTCTCACGGCCAGCACATCATTGATGAGTGGCACGTTTAGCAACCCACTAAAGGAATAATTGAGTCCTCCATCCTCGGTACCAGATGTCGTTGCATGGGCCGACGCTTCTACGCGGTCGAGGACGGGTTGATTGGTAATGAGGCGAATGGTGCCGCCCATGGAACTAGCTCCATACAACGTCCCTTGCGGCCCTCGCAGAATTTCGACGCGCGACAAGTCGTACAAGTCGGGATCGATGAAGTTTTTGCCCTGGGTGGAATCGATGGGCGGCGTGATCGGGGTGTCGTCGAGATAAAAGCCGACGGTGGGCGCGGCGCCGCCGTTGCTTGACATACCGCGAATGGAGAACTGAGTGCGCGACGGACCGGTGGTTTCAAAAGCAATGCCGGGTGTTTGCCGCGCGACCTGCTCGAGATCGACGATCCCGGCCTCTAACAACTCGGCCCCACTGTAAGCGGAGATGCTCATCGGCGTGTTTTGCACCGTGCCCTCGCGCTTCTCGGCGGTGACTACGATCTCCTGCAAGGCATCCGGGTTGGCGGGGGTCTCGGCAATGGCCGCCGTTCCGCTGAGCGCGAACACCCCGGGTAACCCATGACACATACATCGACGGAACCAATCCGCCACAGGCCTTCTATTCTTCATCCCAACACTCTCCGGCGGTGATTGTTGCTATTGGTGTCAACCGTTTGATTGGGCGTGCGGCATTCCGCTTCACGCTTCCCGGCGCTTGTGTAGGAAGTTCATGTCCTCGGAATCCGCGGACTGAAACACGACCATGCGGTTGTAGGCATAAGTCGGCAGATCCTGGACGGTCCAGATCAGAACGTCGCGGGAGCCGGTGTTGAAGTGTTCGTGATACGAGTAGCTGGGACAGGAAAACGTGTCGCCGCCAACCCAGTCGATCCGATATTTGTCGATCGTCGAGTATCCGGTGCCCTCGATGATGTAGTAGACCGACCCGGGGGTATGGCGGTGCATGTGAATGCACTCGCCGGGTTTCAGCAGATGAACCGTGACCCACATGGTGGGGATGGTGCAATTGTTGTCCGCATCGGCGCTCTTCAAGCTCACGTACCGGGTGTCGCCATCGAATTCGTCGCCTTCGGCCATCTCTCGAAGCTGCGCGATCACATCGCTCATGGCCCACTTGGCGGGTCTCACGGCGTGTGGAAATGCGGCGCGTCCATATTCGTGATGGTCGATGAGCGAGCCGGCATCTGGCTCGACCGGGATAAAGGAGGTGGGAGCGGAGCTGTTTTTTGGCACGGCAATATCCTGTGGATGGGCTTTGATCTAACGCGATTCAATGGAGTGAGTCTCGGGCGCTGCGGCATGCGGAGAAATACCCCCCAGGGGCGACGCGGGCATGCGGGGGTGCACCGTAGGATCAAGCCTGCCAATGAGGCTGTGACCTGCAGAATTCGCGATGCCAAAGATGACCGGTGCCCAATGTCTTGCGCAAATGCTCCAGGGATATGGAGCGACCCATCTGTTCATGGTGCCGGCGGTGTTACGTCGAACTCTGGCGGAGCTCGAGTTCCATACACAGATCGTGAGTATTCACACCCACGGTGAGAAGTCCGCGGCTTATATGGCAGACGGATATGCCCGGGCGTCGGGACGCCCCGGGATCTGTATGGCGCAGGAGGTCGGAGTGCTCAACCTTGCGGCAGGCCTCCGCGACGCGTATCTGGCGCATTCGCCGGTCATTGCGCTGACCGGGGGCCGGTGGTCAATGCATCGCTATCGACGCCTGTATCAAGATGCGGAAGACCTCGCTGCGTTGACCCCGTACACGAAAATGAATGTCGCCATTGATGATGTCGCGCGAATCCCGGATTTGCTAAGGCAGGCGTACCGGGTGGCCACGACGGGATGCCCAGGACCTGTGCATCTTCAGTTTGCGGGCCAGGAAGGTGAGCTGGACCGTGAGGAGGCAGATTTGGATGTGGTCATTGAGCGCCAATTCAGCCAACTTCCGGGACTGACCGTACACCCCGATCAGACGACCATCAGCGATACGTGGCGTGCCATTGCCGGTGCTAAAAGGCCGGTCGTGGTTGCAGGCGGTGGTGTTCGAGCGGCCGGGGGCGGCCCAGCACTTCGAGCATTCATCGAGCATGCTCAGATCCCCGTCGTCACGTCGCTGAATGGGCGCGACACGATTCCCGATAACCATCCCTTGTGTGCCGGCGTCGTGGGAACCTATTCCAGACCGTCGGCGAATCGAGTGGTCTCAGAGGCGGATCTCGTCATCTTCATCGGCACAGAAGCCGGAAGTATGACGACCAATTTCTGGCACCTGCCGGTCGCCGGTACGCCCGTGGTGCAAATCGATGCGAATCCGGAAGCGATCGGGAGGAACTATACGCCCCAGGTGAGCGTGTTGAGCGACGCTCGGGTCGCCCTTGAAATGCTGCGTCAGCACGCGACTGCGTCTGCCGCGCCGCCCAGAGCGGCATGGACGGACCGGGTCCTACAGTTAAAGCGGGAGGTTGATGAAGCGACGCAAGGAGCCCGCGAATCCGATGCGATTCCAATTCGCCCGGAACGCATCTGCCAGGAACTCTCGCAGCATTTGCCGAGCGATACGCTCGTCGTGGTCGATACGGGCCATGCGGGAATGTGGATGTCCGGTTTTTTCGACCTGAAATCCGCCGACCAATCCTATATCCGGAGTGCGGGACATCTCGGGTGGGCCTTTCCCGCCGGAATCGGCGCGAAGGCGGCTTGTCCGAACCGACCCGTGGTGACTTTCACTGGGGATCTCGGGCTTTGGTACCACATCGGGGAAATTGAAACGGCGGTGCGCGCGAATCTTGCCTGCGTCACCGTGGTCAACAATAATCGCTCCGGTAATCAATCCAAACGCGGTTTCGATCTCGCCTACGGCGGCAAGGCGACCGAACGCTCACGTGCGCTGTGGGTTCACAGCGAAGTCAATTTCGCCAACATCGCCACGGAAATGGGTGCCCTAGGAATCCGGGTCACCAAGCCAGCTGACTTCAAACCGGCCCTGGCAAGGGCGATTGAATCCGCTCGACCGGCAATCATCGATGTGGTCACAGACATCGACGCCGTTGCACCCTTGGCCTGGGACAACCAGGGCTGGGCCCAGCGCTATTAAGCTGCCGCTCTGCGGCGAATCACATCGACCTCAGGAACCAGTATGAAGCGTCCCCCGGTAGAACTGTCGATTCCCGACCCCCAACCTGGACGGCTTCGGGCGGGCACCTACGATGCGTCCGGTACGAGTCTGGTCGAGGCATTACCCGCCTTTTACTACACCGATCGTCGGATCTTCGATTTGGAAACGCAAAGAATCTTTGCCAAGGCCTGGCAGTGTCTTGGGCATGTCGGCATGGCCAAAGAACCCGGCGATTATTTTACCGGACGCATTGTCGATCAGGAGTTGCTGTTCGTACGCGGCGATGATCGCCAGCTGCGCGCCTTTTACAATGTTTGTCAGCACCGTGGGCATATCCTCGTATCCGGCTCCGGGCATGCTCGCCGATTCATCTGTCCCTATCACGCGTGGACCTACGGTCTAGATGGCGATTTAAAGAAGGTACCGTTTGCGCAGAATATTCCCAATTGCGAATTGGGCGGTATCCATTTGAAACCCGTACGTCTAGAGATCTTCTGCGGTCTCGTCTTCGTCACGTTAGATGACACCGCCGCTCCGTTTCGCGAGGAGTATGGAGCTCTCGAAAACGACATTCGAAAGATTATTCCCAACATCGAGCAACAAACCCTGGTCTTTGAGGAACCAATTGTTCACAGAGCGAATTGGAAGGCGTCAGTCGAGAATTTCTCGGAGTGCTACCACTGCGCGCCCGTTCACAAATATCTGACCTCCAGCGTCATAGATGCCGACTCCTACAAGCTCACGATTCAGGGGCGATCCCAGCGACATTTCATACGCGGGCTCGAGGCCGCCTTGGAACAACATCTATGGTTCATTTGGCCGAACACAGCCTTTGGCCTGTATCCCATACCTGGATTCGGAATGGCCTTTTGCATCCGACATATGTACCCCGTGAAAATCGACGAAACCATTTACCACTATAGATGGTTCGCCCCGGATGGCGTCGATCCAGACCCCATCGTCAAGTATGCCCGGGAGCATGCGGCCTCCACCGGCGCGGAAGATGCCTCGGTCGCTGCGGGGGCTCAACGCGGCATGAATAGTCTCGGATTCTCGCAAGGCATTTTGTTGGCGACACCCAACCAAAGTTCGACCAGTGAGCACGCAATCGCATCGTTTCATCGGTGGGTTAACGATGCATTGTTCATGAACGAGCGACAAATCAGCGCCGCGTATTCCGACAGTGAAGGAAATACAGCATGAACTACGACGTCATCATCTCCTGTGCCGTCACGGGAGACGATACCAAAGTAACCAAGAGCCCCTATTGTGCGGTAACTCCCTCAGAGATCGCGGCGACCGCGGTGGCGGCGGCAAAAGCGGGCGCAGCGATTGTCCACCTTCACGCACGCGATCCTGACAGCGGGGCCTTCAGCATGGAGACGAAGCATTATCGCGAAGCGGTCAAGCGGATCCGTGAGAGTGGGACGGATGTCATCGTCAATTTAACCTGTGGCATGGGTGGCTATATTGTCATTGGTCAGCAAGGACTGAGCGACACGCCGGGACCGGGAAGTGATTTTGTCACCCAGGAATCGCGCATGCGGCATGTGATCGACCTTTGCCAAGAGGGGATATACCGACCGGAGATTGCCACTCTGGACTGTGGCAGTTTGAATTTTGGTGATGGCAATCGAGCCTACATTTCCACACCCAATTATCTGCGGCAGGGAGCCCAAATCTGCAGGGATTTGGGCGTCAAGCCGGAGCTCGAAATATTCGACTCCGGCAATCTGTCATTTGTAAAGCAGATGGCAAAGGAAGGACTACTCGATGGAGCACCGCTGCTTCAGTTATGCATGGGAATCCCGTGGGGCATGCCGGCAGACGTGGGCCACCTACTGGCGTTGGTCAACTCCCTACCAGCCCCCTGTAACTGGGGAACGTTCGCTATCAGCCGAATGCAGATGCCTTGGGTCGCGCAGTCTATTTTGTTGGGTGGCAATGTGAGGGTCGGGTTGGAGGATAACCTCTACCTGCAGAAAGGGGTGTACGCGAGCAATGCCCAGCTTGTTGAAAGAGCGCGAGTCATCATCGAATCGATGGGCGGGCGTGTGCTGGGCGCCGCCGCGGCACGCGAAAAGCTTGGCCTATGATGAATCGACATGCCACCGGATTACCCATTTATATCCCGTCGATCAAAGATGAATGGATTGACTACAACGGCCATCTGCGCGATGCCTTTTACGGTCTGCTCGCCAGTTATGCAATCGATGACATCATGGATTTCCTGGGTCTGGATGCGGTCTATCGGGCACACACTCGGTGCACACTGTATACCTTGGAACTGCACATCGCTTATCTGCACGAGATTAAATTGTCGGACAACATCGCTATTGAAAGCATCATTTTTGATTGCGATGACAAGCGAATGCACTTGGGCTCTCGCTTTTACTGCGACCGACTGCCTGATCCCGCGGCGACAGCAGACTTCATGCTGTTGCACGTCAAGCAGGATGTCAATCCAAAAAGCGAACGTTTTCCCCCTCAGGTCGCGCTCACGCTCAAGGAATTGCAACGAGCATCGGCAACATACGCAGAGTGGAAGCCACCATCCTCGTCAATTGGCATTAGGCGACGGTAAGCCGAACGAACAAAGTGCGTAAAACATTACAACGAAATTGGAATGCATGGAAGACG
>Ga0116228_10001536_pt1 | contig 19262 bp, 9 predicted proteins | sample S1TSphfallax_2_FD_89694 | JGI IMG/M metagenome (GOLD analysis project Ga0116228, IMG submission 89694) | Host-associated microbial communities from peat moss isolated from Minnesota, USA - S1T2_Fc - Sphagnum fallax MG | ecosystem: Host-associated > Plants > Peat moss > Unclassified | place: USA... | reverse complement strand
TCAAGGACATTGCAATTCAAGGAGGACAAATTGTAGTTCAATTTAAGGAGATTGCAACTCAAGAAGGGTCACATTGTAACTTTTTGTGTTTGCTTTACATGATTCTTTCATCAATCGGTCTATGACAATTTTGATAGTTAGTCATTAGTGTTTATTGTAGCATTGTAGGCAATTACTTGCAATAACTCATAATCTTACAACATTTTTCACAAATTGAATGAGGATACTCCACACCATATTTGTGTTGTTGAGGCTTAATCTCAACCAAAATTGGCAATGCAGTAATTCTTTGAAATATCCATGTCTTTATGATTGGCCTATGATGGATTTGGATTTGGTTGTCAATAAACAATTGCATGTTCACGTTTGAAGGGCATCTCACTGATTCACACATAGTATGCATTACCATATGTTTTTGCACCATGTGTGTGCCCAGTGAGCTTAATTTTGGTAAAAATATATCAAGCCTGGGCCTTCTCGTTCATTGGGAATCACTCGAAGCACATGCCTACCCAACATGGAAAAAGCAGCTTTTTTGTTTGTAAAAATAAATCTTGTAAGCACATGGGTGAAAGCACTAGTGTGGATGCTAGTTCACCATTGCCCCTCATGATTGCCTTTGTAATAAACAACATGGCCTAAGGTTTTCCAAAATGAACATTGTGTTGACAATCACAGTGGCATAGCACTCCTGAAACAACCGAAACCTGTTTGTTGGTATTTGCTGCTGTAGCACTCCAGAGAGAAAGAAGCAAATGGTAGGGTAGATAGGGTGGTGCACGAACACTTAAGGGCGGCTGGATGAGCTTGGCATCAAGGAAATATGCGCAGTGAATTTGATGCCTTCCAGCATGTCCACCGACCAGCATAGTAAAATGATCTGTACACAGTATTTTAGATAAAGTACAGCCTTCAAACAAAACTCAGTTTTGTCCTGTAACCATGCCAAGAGCTTATAGTGGCCTCCAAGAGGACCACTACAAGGAAATGACTGTTTTTGATTGGGCAGCTGGAAGATTTGGCCCAGGTGGCGGTGAAATTTAAATATTCTCGCACTTCACATTGTCTACTTTTTCACCTTTATGGGTTGGGATGGGGGATTAGTCAGTACTGTATTCTGGCTTTGTAAAACACGAATAGAGGCCCAAATAGGGTGGTGGAGATGGGGATGCTTTTACCATTCTACATTTTAATCTTGTTCAAAGTACAGTTCATAATACGTAGGTAGTATTGAGAAAATCTGAGCAAATCAGGGTTGCAGAATTTGGACGATGTGTATTCTCATGATGTCCCAGTGACCTTGTTGTCACCTCAGAGCATGTACACACTATCTCATCTCATGACTGCCCCCCAGCCATTGATAATGTCTCAACTCTCAATATGGGACAATAAATTTGGCAGCACATTTAAAAGTTTGAATGTACACTACTAGCAGGGTGTGGTAATTTAGGTAGCTCTCAAGTTTGCACACTCAGTAATACCAGTTTTACAAAAACAGTACATGCTCATCCTTTGACTTGCTTCAAACTTAACTCATCACTAATAACCAGAGTCTCTTCCCCCAAATTACAAAACTTTACTTGGGAAGTTAGGAGTTCGTCCATAATTAAAATGTAAAAAATGTATGTGTATATGTATGTCACACGGATTAACGGGTTGATGATGAAGTCCATGACTTCCCTTGAAGCCAAGACATACCCAGGGGCAAACTTCACGACCAAAAATAATTAGAAAACACAACAGTCCAATTTCACACAGTTGTTTACTTCATTGTAGTTGAGTTTGTATAGTAATTGTGCAGGGTGAATACATTGTTGTTCCTGAATCCAATTCCTCTCCAAGCCAGTACTGTCAACTCTGCTCTTAGCCTTTAGGCTCTGGTAGTAGCAAGTAGCAACCCAAGCCCATTATATTGGGTTCAGAGATTCGTCGCCATTCATTCTGCTCTTCCCCTCTAGGCTCTGGTAGTAAGCAAGTAGCAACCCAAGCCCATTATATTGGGTTCAGAGATTTGTCGGCATTCATTCGTAGTAGTACTACTACCGTCTGTAGTTGTATTGACGGGTGGGTTACATTGATGGATAGGTTACATTGATTTACGGTTCAGTCAGTTGGAGGCAGCCTATCAAGTTGAAATTTCTGGTCCATCATTGGATGCCTCCTGACCATCGACAAAATTATTTATAATGGGTCCTTTTTGTTTGCTGAAAACAACACTCCTTTGGTCGTTCGTCTTGACTGACAGTGATGTCAATAAATGGGGTTGTGTTGTTTGTGCCAATTTGACTCTTTCTTTTTTTTTTCACTTCATCCAATTGCAAGACCTTTTTCAGCACCCTGTGGCATTGACTCATTGTAATATCAATAATTGTGTGTTGCAGTTCTTTGACTCATAAGATGCATTGTTTCAGTGTATTCTTGTAATGTGACTTATTATTATTACTTTATGCCAGATGGAATGGAAGCTAGAGGAGCAACAGGAGCATTATGTTTATACACACATGCATGAGCAGCAAAATCGTTCCAACAAATTCAGATGCCTTATGTTCTTGTCAGATTCTGACCTACAGGCTTGTGCTATGTGAATTAAGTTTTTTTGTTTTTCAATTTTAAGGTTTCATTAAAAAAAAGGAAAATGTTTCCAAAATTTTAGCAAAATTAGTTGAATTTCCACATGAAAAACAAAGATGTCTATTTTTAAAATTCAAGTAGTCACGAATTCATAGAACTTTGCTATTGTATTTGATGTGCACGGCCCATCCTTAGTAAAAATTCTTGATCTTTACCCTATACATAAAGACCTGTTCCTGTTTTGCCTTTGTTTTTTAGGGGATTTGTGGGAGCAGAATTAGCTAAGTTTTGGGCATTACCCATTCGGGCAATCTTTTGTCAGAAGTGCTTTTTGAGGAATTTTCAATTGCAGCCTAAGTGACAATTGGCAATAGGAAGGAAGATGTACAAAAAGTGGCGACCATTCCTAGGAAGATTTAGCCAAATCTGGTTATAAACCAGATATGAAGCACAATTTTTTTATATTATTGTTCTATGTTTTTGGCTACTTACTGGAATCAAATATAGCAAGCTGGCAAATTTTCCTTTTTTCCTCCTGATTTCTGGCAATTGAAAACCCCAAAGTTAAACTTCATTTCCAAATTAATTTTTTTTCCTTTTGGCAATATTTTTCTAGTAGAAAAAAAGCTGCTTGTAAGGTCCCTGTTGGGGGGGGGGCGGGGGTGGGTTGCAAGGAGCTTACAACCATAATACCCAAAATGGAGAGCCTTACCATTTGTAAAAACCTGTCGAAATTAAGAAAAGTTTAGTAAATTTCAGTTGTTGAGGGGGTAATAAAGAGCTTCTAACCATAATACTCTGAATGGGGAGACTTACCCTGAATGAAGAGACATGTTTCAAAACCTTCATCAAGGCATAAAACAACAACATATACAAGAAGATCAATACTCCTACATTGTGACTTGTAAGAAAAATGCAAATTGAGATGACAATTTCTTGGCTTGCCAGCATGATCGTAGAACAGGAAGGACTGCTAAAATGCTTTGGTCTGCATCTTCACAGTGAATAGTACTCTGGAAAATCTTCTGCATATATATATGCAAGCATCAAAAACTGTACAAGGAAATATCCTCCTTGTAGAAATTGATATTTGCAACTGTCATTTTGAATATTGATGAACCATGAACATTGGGGTGAACAAATTATTACACCAACTGGTAAAACCCTATCTATGGTGTAAGGTACAATTGCTCTGGTTGGGCATTTGACATAAGGAGATCTGGTTCTCTGCAATTGATTCATTGATCCAGACACATTACCAAAATGTCAAAAAAAATAAATTTCTTTTACATAAAAAAACACTTTTTCACCCTTCCATCAAATACGCCAAAATTGAGCTGCACAAGAGAAGCATGACTGGGATCTGTACTACAGTACAGGCTGCCCATGGCATATTATGTCCAGCAAGCCCACCTCTCGGCAAGCCTGTTAAGGTGAACACGAGGTAAGGGGCTCCCGAAGGTGGCCAATCGTTTTGGAGCCTCTTAGAGGCAAGCCTTCTGTGGCCGTGCTTGCCAGATTTCGTCTGGCAAGCCTGTCTGTAGGCGAGCTTGTTAGGGTGAGCTTTATTATGTGGACATGTTTTGAGATGACCTCTGGCAAGCCTGGCATTAGGCAAGGCTTTTAGGGTGAGAATTAAGCAGGCGCACTCGGCATAATCTGCCTCCGACAGCCCATTCCCCTATGTGTAGACCATCAGTGGGCAGATTCAGCCTGCAGAATCTGCCAGCATGGGGCACTGTAGCCTCCTTAGTCAGTGCCACAATTGAGGGTCTAATAAATTGGCAGACAAGACTCCTGCTGAGTCTCTTAACATGTAATTTATGAGTAAAGTAAGGTTTTGCACATAAACTAGGATCAGATTATTCTTACAAATGGATTTGGCGAAACTATAACAGAAAGTCAGTTTAAAATTGTGGTGTCCACTGTCCAGGAACAGGGTTATTGGAAAAAATTTCACAATGAGAGCCTCTTAAATTTTCAAAGGATGGCCCAGGAGTTGATTACGAAGGGGGATCCATAGTAGACTCAAGACAAGTTTCTACATTAGGGTTGAAAGTTTATGTCAAATCTGGCTGGGTCCACTGGATTTTGTAAAGAACAAGTAGATTTTTTCTAGTATAGGCTTGGTATGTGGAGGGGCACTTTACTCCCAGTAAAAATTCCTGCCTGAAGAGAGGATGGCAACAGTATTGTCTGGTTCTAGCTTTTCAAGAGAACCCTGGGTCCTGTTTCAAAATTTTCTACAATTGAATATCTGGTTTTACGGATCAGGTTCTTCACATTTCTTATCTTCCAGTTCCGATTCTTAAAAAATAATCCTAGGTGGGTTCCCTGGTTCTGTTCCAAACTGGATTTAGTTCTACTTAACCGGATACAGATCTGGTTCCAGGTTCAAAGCAGGAGGCCAGTACAACATTGAATGGGACCTTAGTCCCTCTGTCTCCTATCAAATGAATCACATCTATCTGTTTATAAAAGAAGTTTTTCACCATTCTTTACCTTGGGTAAGGAACTTGATGGAGGCTGTTGTGGGAATTTGGGTCCTCAGCTCAGCTCCACTTCCACCTCACATGGGGCCCTCATTCCCATAACAACTCAGTTCTTGATCCTTACCCTAAACATAATTTCAGAACAACCCAGGGTTTTCCAGTCTTTATACCAAAGAAGAAGAGGAATTTCATTGATCTGAGTATAGTGAGCCCATAACGAAGTACCATAATGCTGTTCTCGTTAACCAGTTGGTAATGGGTCGTGAGGACTTTATTTGATGTATACTTTGTCTTCTTTCTTTATACGAAAGAACTCCACAACAATAATTTTAAATGCTAGCCTCATCATTGCACTCATTTGCAGTGGGCTTACAAGCACCGTCCAGAGTAGAACATTTTTAAATGTTTGTGGGAGATGAGACAACATAGTTTGCCCCACAAAAAAACATGTGTAACTTATTATTTGGGTGTGTGTGTGTGAATTCTTTCAATGAAATGGGTCCCTCTATCTCATTATTGAGACATCTTTCAATGTCAGAATGCATACCTAGAGATATGTGGGTGTTGTGGCATTCAAATTTGATGGGCTCAATAAAATGAATCTCATCAAGTCGTAACAATGTGTGTAAGCCCAAATGGGCAATCCCTCATCATCCAAAAGGAAGCAAGAAAGACAAACTCCTAATGGGTTACAAAAGTACTTTCATCCTACTATCTGGCAAATTAATAAAGGAAATAGGGTGGGGTTTGCAACATGTAGACCTTAATGTTTTAACCAGGAAAGAGCAACAGACAAAAGAGAAGGGGGGAAAAACCTCAGACCTTCAGTTCATTGCTATGGCCCTGCATTAGCATGTGCCATAACATAAGAATGTGTTATTATTGCATATTTGAATTTTGTGCCCTACTCAAATTTCCAATTTTAACATTAAGTTTATCAAAGGAAATGAAGGGCTAGAAGTTGAAACTTTAAAAACTAGATAGGTTTGACATCTTGTATACTAAATTTTAATTCCTAAACACCTAATGAGCAAAAAAAAAAAAAAACAGATCTGGTTATTTTAGATCAATTTAGATGAAAAGTATTTATTTTAATTTTTTTTTGCTCAAGTGCACATGTTGAATATCTTTCCAATGGTTTGTTGCCCAAGCACATCCAAGTCAATTTAGGGAGGGGTTTGTCAAGAAAACCCCATGCAATTGCTTTCTCACATGTGAGGAAGGCTAGCTAAGGGTGAGTTTTGTTCTTTGAAGAACTACATTTTGACTTGAATTTTCTTTTTGTGAGTAACTAACTTAGTTATTGTGGGTGCCATATTAGAATGCATGCAGTAATCCATATCAAAAGTTAAATTTTTTTTTTTTTTTTGAGCCAATGATGTTTCAAATTCATCGTTCGACAACACTTGCACAATCCTATATGAGCTCAATCTAGCTCTATTATCTCATCATGCTTTGCTGATTTTGGCTGGAATTGTATCAAAGAATTATGAGTTTATAAACTTCAAATCTAACGGTTGGATTTGTAATTCAATTCATGGATGAATAGACTAATCTAAATTTCTATCTAAAACTCAAATAGAGTTAGAACGTTTCTAAAATGGGCTTTGGCTATTTAGGGGTTAAGGTTAAATGAGTTTAAACAACACCCCCCCTTTTTCAACTCCTCAAAATAAATGATTGGAACCAATATGTTGAATTGGAAGTGTGAAAATAGGGTTCAAAATTCTCCACACTTACCTTGATTCTTATTATTTGGTAAAGATAATTTTAGCTCCAAGCCAGGAGCCCAAAAAAAAAGAAAAGACATATGCATGCATTGTTAAATGAAATTCAATTTGGTCCAAAAAATAATGTTGTCTTTCTTGGGTTGGACCTTTGTCAATGCTGCATCCAGTGTTGCAAAGGTAGGAACAGGAAAGATGATTTTGGGAACCATGATGGTCACCTTGAAAATCATAGACACAATCAATCCTTCAGCTTTACCCACCCATGACAAAAGCAACTTAAGAGGAAAAAGGAAGACCGATTGAACTCCCACAGTCAACTAGAAAGAGCATAGGAAAAGAGTCACAGATACATCCCATATAGAGCAAAGGCGACAAAGATGCATATTGGGAGATGGGAAATTACAAAAAGAGGGAGACCTTGTGATTTTCTAAGGTTTATGTACTATGGAATGATCAAGCCTGTGTCCATTATATTGGGTAAGGCACCAAGCAAGCCCGTTAGGGCGCTAGGTGATACACCCAACATAATGGGCAAGGGCAAGGGCAACCTTAAAACTAATGTCCGGAGTGACAGATTCAATAATTTGTTGAAATATCATGTTCAACAGACATTTTGATCACTATTACAAGTGTATGATCATCACTGAAAGATTATGTCATATAATGTGATGAAAATATGACATAATCTGTCACCCCAGACCTTAATGTGGAAGGTAAGGTCTTACGATGAGAGCATTAACAGAGTAAGTGCTTTCGTAGGGTGACAGATGAGCGGGACCCAATTCTGGTAATGCCTTCATCCAAGATCTTTACGTCGTCATTAAGAAAAAAAAGGCCAATGAATGAGATCAAACAAGACAAATGTAAAATTGGTGGCTGAGATAAACCTGTATGACTTATGAACCCCTTTTGTAAATAGGGAAAACTTTACAAATCCTACAAAGTAAGAACCCTCCCTATTGTGGAGTCTGGAGGCAAATTATATCAGGTAGGCAGGTTTCCCTTTTACACTAAATGGGGATGTCTGATGGATGGCTGTGGCAATAGGACTTCAAGCTCTTGGATTCTCTTAGTCATCATACAGGCCATGATTCTTGATACAGAGATATAGAAACCACGTACCAAATGCTCACTCATCACTCATTCAGGTTGAACCCCCATCTCCTACTTGGGGATTTTTCCTGACATAAGTCAGTCTCATTCCATATGCTTCACAAATGGGTGAAGACTAAAGACCTAGCTTTTTGTTTTAGTGTATTTGGACACCATGTTATGAGACTTAACTTTTCATCCATTCCCTCTGTGAGTGTTATGATTTTCGTAAAGCTCGCTTCCATGTCTTCTTTCTGCCACACGGTTGCATGGGCTGTGTGTTCTTTACACATGATTAAGTCTTTGGCAATGGGATTTACCGGAATCACTACATGAGGCAGAGCCAAGCACAGGCCCTTTACATATCACACCTTCCATCTGTACATTTTCTTCTTTTTTTTCCTTTTCTTTCTGGGGCATCAAAGTTAAATTAAAGTACCCCAAACTGGGAATGATGACAAAAAGCCAGGATGAAAATGACATACAGGGCAGGGAAAATAAGGGTACTAAATTGGTTTTCCCACCAAATTTGGTTCTCACAGTAGTTTTCTGGCCAGTTTTAGATTTGTTGTAGCTGTGCCTGCATACACTGCTGCTCATTTTCTTCATTAAACCAAAACCTTGTTGAAATAGAATCTCACAAACCTTCTGAACTGATACCCAGTTTCATGAAATGGTACCCAATTTTGCTGACTTTCCAGCTACATTCAAATTAGGGATGAAACAGGGATTAGAGGCTCAAAATAGGGCCCAAAGACAGGGTGACTTTACATTTATAACTCTACATGGTTCGTAACAGGTGGTACCATCTTGGGATGCTATTTGCAGAAACTCCTGCAGGTCTGCACATTTAGGCCAATGACTTTCCCTTTGATTTCCATGTTTCATTTCAGGTCTGGTAATTAACATTTCTGTAATTTCACATTTATTTAAGTTTGATTTTGCTATTCTGTGGAGCATATTTAGATTGTACAGAAGTCAGGACATTTCTTCCTGGAGTTAACTTTTTCTAAACAAGGTTTGCCTTTCTATATATTTGATGCATTATCATGATTTTCACCCTTATGGTTGTTCATGTGGCCATGTTTTTTTTCACAGCAAAAATGAATCGAGTTGGAATCAAAACATTGTTAAAACTTCTGCCATTTGGGAAAAAAGAAAAAAGTTTATTTAATTTAGTATGACTTTTTATCATGTTTTGTGTTTCAATTTTGAAATATCTGTTTAACCTGGCCAACCTCAATTGGTTACTTTAATCAACATTTTGGAAACCCATTACCCTATTTTGGTCTTCTTTTTGCATCTTAATACAACACAAAACTTAGAATAGCACACACATGGTGGAATAATGCAATCCCCAAACAATTGACCTTTAGTTTCTCATTACTGAAATTAGTTAATTGGGTTTTATGTTATGCAAGGTGCTATGATTTAATAGAAACCCTATTTAATTCCACATACTTGTTTGATAACCTAATTTCCAAGCCACAAATTACAATAGTACATTCTCCCATTTTAATGTTGTAACAAGTTTCCACCTCTTTTGATAATGATTTTCAAAACAACTCGTCATGAGCTAATAAATGATTCCATGTCATTGGTCACATTATTACATTTGAAAGGCGGTTATGCAACCTGGCACTCACCAGTGCACCATATATTGGAAACCCATTGTGAATCTGTTGTGACCACAACCAATTTACCAAAGTTCCACCTTCTAACCAAAACCCTCCTCCTTACCGGTTCCCCTACCTCGGTAGTTACCTATGTAAAGGGCCAAGTATTGTATGCAAGTCGGTAGTGAATGTAATTATTAAAAAGTAGGTGGTGGCAAGGCACTTGGTGGCTACTAACTCGGTATATGCATGTGGATCATTAGTAACAGGTGTTTAGCAAGCATATAGTTTTGTTGCTTCATATGTAAGATGGTATATTAAGGATTAAAGCGGTCTCGCACTGGATTATGAAGTATTGAGTAAAGTTTGAGGGATATTCCTATATATTTACACCAAATGATACAAGTATGTGATAGACGACCTTCAAAACCCATTAACAATTGTCCTTTATCATGTATGCCGGGTATAAGTTGGAAATAAAGGTACATAAAATAAGTGAGGGTGTTGGAGTTTATAGCTACATGGTTGTACATTGCAATAAAATTTGATTACAACAATGTGCTCAAATCATGGCCCCCTGAATCAGTAAATGTGCGGTTGATTGATCTCAATGGTACTAATAATCATTTCTTTAATTTCAAATTATAATTCATTGCAATTGACTTAGAAGTTAAACACAGAACATTTTAAAATATGATGAGTTTTTCAGATATACTAATATATTTTTGGGCACATTTGTGAGGGCTGGTTGAACTTTTATGTTGGGACTGTTGTGCTCAAATGTGAATTGGTGGTATGTATTGTCATTATTAAGATTCCTTCTATGATTCATCCACTTAATTACAACTTGACCAAGTTATTGTTTTATCACTTGGTTACAAGTGTGGGTAGGTAATTTGTCAAAATCTTAAGAGTGAAAGGTCCTGCCTATAGCTATGTTGGACATGTTGAATTCTGAAATGAATGCACTTTTTAGGCTGAATAGTTTTGTGATGGGTGACTTTTTGAAGATGGTAATGTTACATCAACTTATTAGCCCCATCTTTCACATCAAATACTACTACATATGGAAAAGGTTTTCACTCCTGCCCAACCTTCACAAACACTTGAATGATCTCATTTATTAGTTTTGGTGAAATTCCATATTGGCCAAGTTTAGACTTGATGACCCATAAGAGAATTCACAGGCATCTCACACATTATTAGCATAATCAGTATAGTTTATCTTATACTAGTTGAATTCACAATCTCAATTGTGAAGTGACAGCAATAGTAAATGTCACACAGATCTTTTAAACATGTATGAATTTTGGATATAAAGAGAGTTGTAAGGTTTGTGGAATTTGAATGCGGCAACCAAATCAAGTCTGCAGCTATGAAATTTCATATTATCTATTTTTCTCCCATTCAATAGAAATGCAGAAAAACATACAAATGTTAGTGCTTTTGATTCACTTTATATGTTTCTTGCATCTTCAAACATAAGGTGAAATGTCATATGGTACAATGAAGTTTTTATATGACATTGTCAATGGAATGTGAAACCATATATTTTTCAGATTTAATTGTTATAGCAAATTTGAGACTACTATTATCATGATCAAATATTAAAGATCTAAAGACTCAGAATGTTAGCTATTTGCAACCCATCCTATGAAATGCCTTAATCTAATTGGACAAATATGTCCTATGTATTGTAAAATCTTTGATTGTGACATATTCAATTGAAACAAATGCCAATACATTGATGCATGATGTGCAAGAAGTGTAAAATGATTGGCACAAATATTGTTAAATGGGCTAGAATTCATGTGTGGCAAAAGCACACCACATGGCTCGTTTGACATTGGTGTCAACTGATTGTCAATTGGTTTATCTCACAACAGAAGGTGAATTGATTTTTGGCCAAGGGTCCAAACATGGTAATAGGAACCACTTGCCCAAAGGACTGAATTTTTAACAAGTTTTTGAAACCAGATACAAAAATATGTTTAAGATCATGATTTATAAAGCAACTTTTGAAAATTTTAAAGTCTTATGATACAAAAGGATGTTGCATTATATTATAATATAAATTTGTAAGTTTAAAAAACATTAAAATCTCATTTCAAATTATTTAAATTATTTAAATATTCTACATTGAAAAAAAACTAATTACATTTTTCTAAAAATGTGTTTAGGTACATCATATTCATTATATTCATTTTTAAAAAATCAAATGTTCTCATAATATATTTTTAAATATTGTTATACAAATTCCTCCAAAAATTCAAATTTTACTTAAATCATCATTTAGTACAATGAAAATTAAATAATAATTATCTCCTAGACTACCTCCTATCACCCTATTTGAACCCCAATGCTGACAATTTTACATGATCAATCACGTTGAAGGCTATCTAAAATCGAGATATGTTAATTACATTTTTTTTAGTCTTGTATGTTGTAGAGATGTGTCATAAATTGCATTTGGATTATGGCATTGTGTTTCCTTAAATCCCTTTTTAGTATTAATGGATCGGACTATATAGTGGTGTTGTTTTCCAAATCTAATAGAGAGCTTGGGGATAGTGTTAGTGAAGAATTTGTTAATTTTTTTGGGAAGTATGATTGGGCAATTGTTATTGGATCTCCAATTTTGTGTATTAATATACACAGTTATTGTTTTGTTGATGTCTCAATTCATGTGATAAAACATGTGAACATGGCAAAGATGATGTCTTTTGTGTAATATTTCATTTGTTTTGTTGTTTGCTTCTAGTGTTTGTCCATCTACTTAATTTATATAAGAATTATCCTTAAAGTATGCCCCCCTTTGTACTAGGTTGGGCTTGTACTTATACCTCTAATATCTTGTTCATCCCCAATTGGTGGGGATTTGCAAGGTGAGCAAATTGTAATGTGAAGTTGAACATTCATCACACAAGGTTCGAAAGATCATATGAGTAGTTAGAAGTAGCATTGAAAGAAAGAGTGTTTGGTCTAATGCAGATGTAAAACTCAACACCAAACTAGTTTCACATGTTGGTGTTGAAAGTAGTTTGCCATCTTGTTTTATGACAATGTCCTTTTTTGCCAAACTACAGGGTTGGGTCCTTGTTAGTGCCTTATTTGCCCTACTTAACATATAAGATTAATAAGATTTAAAGTTCTCACTAGAATTGGCCACTAATTATTTGATCTAGATCAACATTTTGATATTAGAGATTAGCTATGACAACTCTTTCAAAAAATTCAAGAATCATTCATACCTTGGCAACCAATTGGCTCAATTAACTTGGAGACATCATGAATTTTGTATTGTTGTAGAAAATAATCCAAATTTAAGATCTACCCATCACCCACAATTTACAAGATTACCTAATGGTCACCATGTTCGTGCAACCCAATCCCATCCGTGCCAATTTTGCACACCAACACAAATTCCACATAAATTCACTACTGCAAGTGCAAATTGTTTTCATAACATAAACACTTCCATGCCCAAATATTGTATATAGCCCTTAAACCTAAGACCTTACACACCATGATGTTTTAGGGGTTTTGGTAGGGTCACTAAACCTTTGCATTTTGGACAAATTCCTTTTGAAGATAACCATGTTTTTTTATAATAAAAATTATGGTATAGGGGAGGGGTTTGTGTTTAGTCACTAAACCTTTGCATTTCGGACAAATTCCTTTTGAAAATACCCATTTTTTTCTTGAATTTTAGGGTATAGGGGAGGGGTTTATGTTTAGGTGTTTTTATTTACAAACCGTTTTTTAATTTTAAAAAAATTGAAACTTTTCAATTAATGTTTTGAAACACTTTTGCAAGTGGAATAATTGTATAACTTTCAATGCAAAATGAAACTTTGAGTAAATTTTTTTTTAAATCACAAGTAGCCTACTCACAATTTTGAAAGCCACCAAAAGACTCACACTCACTTGTGTCAATACATGGTGATTACTAGGAGGCATTACATTAGGAACACACAATTAGATCACTCATTTTAACTTTTCTCAAACATTTGGAATCAACTCCAAGTCCTACCCCACCTCCATTAACACGATTATGCTACACATGGACCTTTGCTCATGTAGGGTAATATGCTTGAGTAATACGCACATTAACTCCAAACACACTTGCAACCCCATTTAATAAAACCATGAAAGTCATTCACCTTTTCCATGCACTTGCTGAGGTTGATCTCCCCCCATTTTTTCAATGATTTCCATCTTAAAATGAAGATTATTTTAGCTCGGGAGGCATTTGTCTCTACCTTGATTTGTTCACCACGCCTTTTTTCTAGTGGCCCCTTGAATATGTTGTATGAACTTTTATGAAATTGTTTTGTCCCAATTGATTATGCAATGAGCTTCGACCTCTTTTTTGAAATATGTGGGCACATTGTTTGAGGTCATGTTCCACCTTTAATATTGTGTTTGTTTTCTACATCTTGATTCGTATTGTTGGAAAATCAGTCTAGAGCCATATGTCCCATTATGATTGGTGAAACAACTTATTGTCTAATTGCTCACATTTTGACTATTCAATTTAAGGATATTCTCGCGGAGCATTTTAGTCCTCATTAGTTTGGTGTAGCGATTCATGGCAAGTGTGAGACAATGGTTCATGGTGTTTGAACGATGTTAGATTTGACCCATATTGGGTGGTGTCACAAGTGGATGTTTGTAACACCTTCAATTTGGTGTCACAATCAACCATTCTTTAGGAGTTATGGTCTTCGTCTAATTTTTTCCAAAAAAACTTCTCCCATTTGTTTGACAATTTTATGCCTGCCCATCCCCACTGTATATTTTTCAAGCTTCTCAACATCAAGATCTCATTGTCATTTTGTTAAAGTTAGGTACATGATAAGGGGGACCCACTGGGAGCAACATTGTTTATTCTAGTTCACCTTCGTGTTCTTTGCACTACAACATAACCCACCTTGCTTGTGTTTTCCCTTCCTTGGTGGATGATACACATATAGTAGGTCCCACATCAAATGTGGTTGTTGCATTTTTATAATTGCAAAAAGAATTATTAGCTTTAGGGCCTTTAGTGCAACTAATGAAATGTGTAGTTTGGTTTCCATAGGGGTTGGAACATTCAATATCACTTCCTCCTAGATTTTTTATTCTCAATTCGCATTAATGAAATCCACATCATTCATTGAGTCATTTGTGCTTGAAGCTTTTCATGAGGATCTTGGGACAATATTTAATTTCCCTATGTTTGTAGATTTTCACGCTTTTGTGATGCTCTCATTATGCTATGCCTAATTCCCAAACTATTTGTTTCATATAATGTTTCCATCTCCATGTATTTTGCAACATTATGATAAGTTCAATATTTGTACCATAGTTACGTTGGAAAAATTACTTTGTGTGGGATCTTTTGGTGGTTCTATTAGTCACCTAGTTCATTGTTAGGGCATTATTTTTGCCTTTTCATGTGAGCTTGGCCTCCTTTTTGTGGTTTAGATTGTTGGCCCCGCATTCTTGGGGTGTTGAACACTAATCATTCTTGCACTTGTCATTCATTTCCATCATGATGATCGCCCGATTTTTCTAGATGCAATAACACATGTTGAAACTAGCATTTCCCCATTCCAGATGGCATTATGAAATGTCCAAACCATGTTACCCCATGTTGTCCATTCTCACATCCCACCCTTTGAGAGCCTAGTGGTTTAATCTTATCCCCATTTGCAAGCTTCTTTGGCAAATTGCCTACACAAGCTGAAGTTTGTTTCACTTTTAGTACATGCTCTTTCAGATATCATGCGAACATGTCCCCATTCATGTGCGGGTCCATGGGCAAACGTTTGGTTATTAGCTTGTCCTACCACACTAACATTTCATTATCTTCAACCCACTTTTTATAACATTATGTACCCATCTTGGCTTGCCACATCCTATAGTTGCCCATATTTCATAGTGTCAATGCGGTCATACCATTAATGATTTAGGTACCCAATTGCTTTGATGCCCCTTGTGAGAGTGAACATACAGTAGCCCATGACACATTTCAGGATATTGTAGCAATTATTGTTTTGGAAATGGAACACATGTTCAAAAAGAGGTCTCCCACCTTTTCCTTGGCCACATTTGACAACAAGTGGATATCCTTATCGCCAAAAATGGCTTCTAGACTTTGATGGATGTTGTCATTGTTGACCCAACTTGCACCGATATGGTGCAATAAGCATCAACAACAACAACACATGCAATGATGATGGTTGTTCAGGAAAAAACATGATCCTACACTGAAAAAGCACTAGACAATGACTTCATTCCCCTTGCTATTCAAGATGTATGGGTGTTTTCATTCTCATTCTGATTCATTTTTTACCACTTGTACACAAACCATTATCGAACGTCATCATCAGTCTTCTTTAGTCCCCTTGATGTTTGTTTCTTATTATCAACAGTGCGTGTCCATAGCCCTATAACATGTGCAAGCCATCATGATTCTTCAACATGCTATTGCATTTAGTCAAGGTTCTTCATCTATTCCATACATCGTAGCTAGTGTACCTCTATCATTAACCAATTTGTGGTAGATGATGATTTTTTGTCTTAAATCTTCTTTGTTATCATTGATTGTCATTTCGTAGCCATGGGTTCTTTTGCGTAAGGTTTTTATTTTATTTTTGTTGATTTAAAAAAAAAAAAATTAAGTTGTGTTTACTTGTGCTATCATTTGCCTTGTACTTTTGATGGATGGGTTTCTGTATTTGATTTTTATATATAAGGTTTTTCTACTTAATGTTTAATACCCCACGTCCTAGGTCACAACATAATCTTTTGTTGTTTTTTTATGATAAGTGTTGAATATTTTTTACACACATGAAATAATACCCTAATTACTATATATATATAATTTGATTAAAAAAAATAGGGATGGAAGCTGGTTAGACTTCATTCAATATCTTGAATACAGACTTGAATCAATTTAAAAGCTACAATGTAACCCAATTAGAAGTTTCAAAATTACATAAACCCTTAAAAACAAATTGTTCATTTTGTGGTCAATTGTAATCTCTACATTTACATTTCAAAGTCCCATGTAATTTGAACAAAAAATGGTAGGGCTAGAATTTGTACATCAACTGTCATAGTTTCATATATGAAACATTGTTACATTATAAACATTACATTCCAAAATAATGACATAGAATAAAACTTAAGCCATAAAGAAAAATTGGCATTATATATAAACAAAGGAATGAAATAATGGTTACAATTGAAAATTATTTCCAGAAAATAATGGAATGAAATGAAAGTCATTGCCCTAAAATAATGCCATAGGATCTTGACTTTCCCAAACAACAATAATATCCAAGTAACTAGCCTTTGGGTTACAAGGTTTGTTGTTACCTATGCACATTGGATTGCATTGGGTGTGGTCCAAAGGTGGGTGTGTGATTAACTCAACATCAGTCTTACCTTTTAGTGCTTTGTGTGAAAAAACCATGTAAATGGAAATCAAGGATGGGAACTTGTTAATCAAAAGTATAAGGCAAAAGAAAACACAAGTAGATACAACCCAAAGAAAAAACAAAAACAAACAATCAACAAAAATCATGTAAAGAACTTATGCAAAAAGTATTCATGGCTATGAAATGATATTCAACAATAACAAAAAAGACCTAAGATGAAAGAACTATCATTTGCCACAAATCAACTAGTGACAAAAGTGCACTAGCTATGATGTGTGGAAGAGATGAGGAACCCCAACCAAGTGTAGTAGCCTGTTGAAGAATCACTATGGCTTGTGCATCTTGTAAGGCTATGGACACCCACTTTCAATAATAAGAAACAAACATCGAGGGGACTAAAGAAAACCGTTGATGACACGTGATAATGGTTTTTGCACAAGTAGTAAAAAATGAACTAAAGTAAAAATGACTTCATCCCCCTTCTCAATATCAAGGGAAATAAACTCATCACCTAGTGCTCATAGAACATATGATGATGTCTTCTCCTAGGCAGCCATCGTTGCTACATGTTTAGTAGCCATCAATGTTTGTTGCACCATGTTTATGTCAGTTAGGTCAGCAATGATGATGCCTATCAAGGTTTGGAAATTGTCTCAAGTGATAACGATATCCACTTGTTGTTAGGTGTGGCGAAGGAAAAAGTGGGAGACCTCCTTCTGAACATGTGTTCCATTCTCCAAATCAATAGCTAAACAATAATATGCCGAAGTGTATCATGGTTGTTGTACGTTCATTCCCGCAAGGGCATCGACTATGTGTTTATGGAATTGGTCCTAATCTTTGGTTCAATGAAAAGTTTGTGGTTAACTTGGTATGCAATTCAATTTGGTAGGTTAATCTTGCATATAAAAATGACCTACCCAAGCCAACACAACAATGAGGAGATGGGTCTTGCATCATTTTATTAGATACCCATGTAAGTATCATTATAAGCACCTAGCTAATTTACAAGGCTTATGCCCTTCATTTGCCCTTTTTGTTTTTGGGCTAAAATTAGTCAAATTGCAACAAAAATACATGCCCAACTAAAAACACATTTAAAAATAAGGGGCATAGATGCCAAAAAAAAACCTAAAAATGGAATGGCAGCCAATAATGATAGCCAATGTGATGTATGGAGTTTGTAGTTTTGCAAAGTTAATGAAATCTATCACCTATCACAAAGGTGGTTACATCCTGACCATTATATTTTAGATTTTTCGTAATCTTGCCACCTTTTGACAATGGGGATAGCCAAAAGGATCATATCGTATAATTATTTCATTGTTAATTTGTGCTCCAAAGTTTACAGGTTCCATTGTCAAGTTCCAGTAATTTAGCCTTTTTTTAAAAAGTACCTGTTTGTGTATTGTTTGCGGTTTAATAAAATTTGGTCATGTTTTTCAAAGTTCATCCTCTATGAACAAAATGGCTGACAACTTCGAGGCTGAAGCCAAAAATCTAAGGCATCAATTTGCTAGTTACAATTTTGCTATATAGGCTTTTGACACATTTAGTTTAGCGACTACTGAAGACATGGGACCTTTAGTCAAATATTTATTTGGTTGAATGTAATTGATAGTATTTTCTATAAATTGGTTCATTTCATAAGTTTTGAATTGATGCATGTTATTATTTTATAGCTATATTCAATTCAATGGTAGCACTGTTAACATATTTCTGCAGCCTCAAATGTCAACCTTAGCCATATAAACCACTAGACTGCATGCACAATAGCCAATTGATCTACATAAGCAAAAATAAATTTAAAAATGCTGCCTCTACCCAATAATTGAAACCTCAAATCCCTGGAAAAAAACCATTCCTACCATTTCACCTACACAAGTAATTGGCCTATTAATCAATGAGGTAACGCACCTAAAAAGAGATATTTAAACAGGTGGGTTTCCATATAGCCTAAACCTAAAGTGTCATCATATAGTCTCATTTCCAACTAGATCCAAAATTGCCTGCAACATAGTCAATGACATAGCCAAAATGGTACAGTGTAGGGTTAAGGGCATTACCAAACGTGCCCTCTCAGAGCAAAACCCTGCCCAACAATTGGCCTAGAGAACACAGGCATTTTGCTGTGCATTGGCATGTCCCTAGGGAATGGACAGAATGCATGGATGGTATGTGGAAAGAAAACAAATTTTCATTGTATTCTTGTCCCAGTGCTAACCATGGTGGTTAGATATATAGTAACTGTCCATCTTCATCTACCTACCTAGTAGCCACCAAGTGCCTTACCTACTCACCTACCCTATGGAGCAACTATTTACATTCCCT
>Ga0116228_10001535_pt1 | contig 19267 bp, 13 predicted proteins | sample S1TSphfallax_2_FD_89694 | JGI IMG/M metagenome (GOLD analysis project Ga0116228, IMG submission 89694) | Host-associated microbial communities from peat moss isolated from Minnesota, USA - S1T2_Fc - Sphagnum fallax MG | ecosystem: Host-associated > Plants > Peat moss > Unclassified | place... | reverse complement strand
TCTGCTTTCATGTGCAAGAAAGGAGCACAAGAAGGAGGAGTCGGAGAAATTGTTGATTGGTGTTGGTTGTGGATCGAGAGGGGAAGAAGGAATAGTGTTGTTGAGGCACATTTGAGCTGAGAATAATCTTGGCAGCTGTTGTGAGTGTATCGAGGGCTTTTTTGTCTGTGGATTCCCCAAAGGAGGCAAAAAGAAGAAGAAGAAGAGCAATCAAGAGAAAGAGAAGCTCAGCTCAGCTCGAAGAGATCTGAGATCGAGAGCCTTACAATCCATCTTTTCTTTTTCGTAAAAGCAGATTTGTTGAGTTGGATTTCCTTTCGCAGTGATTGCTTTCTTTTTGTTGTTGTGATGCTTCAGTTGTGAGCAAAATGTTGTTTGATGATGTTGTTTGTGCATGAGCAAGGAAAGTTTGTTGTTTTTTTCTGGTCGTAGCATGAAGTTGCTTGCTGCATCTTTCTTCTTCTGTTGGACGATCAGTTTGCAGAGAGGACATATTTGGGAAGGAGAAGCCGCTTGAAGAAAGAGAATAAGAAGCAAGGGGGAATTCTGCACTCTTGTGCGCAAGATCGGAAGATCCGAAGAAGTGGAGAGGAGCTCAGGAAGAAGAAGCAGCAGCAGCAGCATGACGATATGGACGCCGATCGCCTTCGCCTTTGGCGTCATCATGTTTATGGCCTTCACATTTCTCTATTGCTACTGGCGTGTGAGGCATCTGCGCACGACGCGCCTGACCTCCGTTCAAGTGTCGGCCATCATTCCTGAAGCTCCACAACAGCAGCAGCAGCTTCCGGTCAGGCTCTCTCTCTGTCTCGCTGACTCTTTTCTTTCCCTGCTGCATTGTCCTCTCTTCCTTCTTCCTGGTTTGTTTTTGGGTTTTGTTCCTCCCTGACGAAGTTCCTGTTTTGGATCTGAGCTTGTTGATTTGTGGCTGTGGTGATGATGATGATGCAGAAACAGCAGTTGGTGGGAATCGAGAAAGATGTGTTGGATGCCTTTCCAACGATCAAAGCCAACGAACTCAAGGTCGGGATCCAGGAAGAAAACAGCCAGTGAGTCAGTTTGATCTTTCCTCGGGATTCTACACTCTTCTCGTCTGTCTCTTCTTTCCATGCAAAATTGTTGTGTGCTTCTCTTCTTCCTTCCTTGCAGCAAGTGGGCACTCTTTCTTTGTCCTTCTTGTAAGGCAGCTGCAGCAGAAAATGTTGTTGAGCTTCTTTCTTGTTGTAAGAACTTCTTCGTGTCTGTTTTGCGAGCAGATGTCCGATCTGCTTAGTGGAGTACGCGGCGTCCGAGGTGCTTCGTCAATTGCCCATCTGCGGCCACATCTTCCACACTTCTTGCGTGGATTCTTGGCTGCAGAAACAACCCACTTGTCCCGTCTGTCGCATCCTCTTGTCACCCAAACTCTCCTCGGAAGCAGCAACAACAGCAGCATCTCCTTGTCCTCCTGCTACTCCCTCTTGGGTTTTGGTCAATCGACCAGTTCCTCTGCCTCCTGCTACTACTACTCCATTCTCGAGTGCTGCTGCGAGCTCGTCTTCAATCTGCATCAGCACTAAGGCTTCTTCTTCTCCTACATCTGATATCGAGATCGGGAACAACTTCCATCAAGGCAGAATGCCCCTGAATGGCTCTTCTGTCGAGTATCCACTGCTGATGAAGGTCGCAGAACAAGACTTGGGCAGCGGCAGTCATCTCACAGTGGGGGGATGGGGTTCTTCAGGATTCTTGGATGCTGCTGCAGTAGTTTCTGACAACAGCTGCTCCAAATTGCAGGGCGGTAATCGACAACAGAAGAGTTTTAGAACTAGTCCTGGTAGTTGCTGCACCAGCAACATCCAGATCCAAAGCAGGGGCATCAAGAATCCTTCTATCAACAGCAGGAGGTGGTTGACAGAATCATTTTCTTTTGTTCTCTCTGACACTTTCAATCCAGACAATGTCATGCAGGAGCATCAACTGCAGCTGCCAGGAGGAGGAGGAGCAGATCAAGCAATCAGCATTGACAACAAATCCCCAACCACAACACCAGTAACAACAGCAGCAGGAGCAAGAACAAAGCCTTACACTGATCTAAGAGCTTCTTCTTTGCCAATTATGCCCATGCCCTCAATGGGATTCAGCAGCAGCAGCAGCAGCAGAAGCAGCAAGAAGAAGAAGCAGATGATGCTGCAGCAGGAGGGATCAATGCTCTGCCACAGCAGCCCTACTGATTCAGAATCAGTTTTTGAGTCAAGAGTTTCGGATTCACATTTGCCATTGACAATCTCACCCGAGCAATGCTCATTCCAGTTTTTGCCTGTGCTTACAATGGGTTCTTCTCACTGTGCGGACTTTAGCAGCTTCAGGCCAGTCGCAACACAACATTAGGTACCCCACCAATGCTCCTTCACAAACACTGTAACAGCAACCAACAACTCACTCCATCTGCCTGCAAGCTCCTGCCTGCCATCTTCTTGATGACTGTAAACAAACTCCAGACTCTCTGATGACATTGACAACAACAGGGCGGCATTCCTTGATACTTGGCATAATTCTTCGGGACTCCAGAGAATCAAAGGAGAATGGGTCATGCAGCCATGCAATTTTTTGCAATTTGAATGTCTGGTTGACCCTAGCTGTGATTGAGTCCTGGGTAGTTCCATCCTCTGCTGCAACAGCAGCAAATCAGGTTGCAAGTGATTGCACTTGCCCCAGGTTTGAGTCTGGAACTGGTTGTGGCTGGGTTCCAATTGAGCAATCCTTGGGAGCTTTGATTTTGTGGAGCATGTTTTGTACATGCATCAGAGTGGTCAGCTGCACATTGTAGGTTACAATCACATATACTGAGACGTGAATTGCTTGCAAAATGGTGATGAGCTTACAATCACACGTAGATCTTGAGAGACAAGTTGCTTGCAAATGCCACATGTAGATTGAGAGGCAAGTTGCTTAGCAAATGCTGCATTTGGATTGAGACACAGGTTGTTTGCAAATGTCACATGTGGATTGAGAGAGACAAAATGTTGGAATGCTAACAAAATTTGAAAGGTAGGGTTTCACTTGAAATCTTGTGGATTTCAGCTTGGACAACAATTCAAAAAACTCTTTAACAGATTTTTAAATGCACATCATGAACATTGTATGAAATGAACATCATTGAATAAATTTTCCCAATTTTTGCAATTTAGCATTGATGTGCCTGTCAGCTTTTAATGCTTTTATACCCTTGAGACGTCAAGTCATGTTGAGAAATTAAGACATTAAAGAGTGCAAATAAGTTCACTTCAACATTATATCATTATATCATTCATTGCTTTGATATATTACAAATAAGGACAAGGCTCCAAATAAGAAAAAGAATTTGAACTTCTAAACATTAAAAGTGTTGATTTTATGATCAAACTATTTGTAATACATCAACGCAATGAATGTTCTAGAAAAAGCTGAAATTTGGGAATCTCATTGTTGAAATGGAAGCCTGTCGAAGATAAAATCCAATAAATTTGAAATCTGAGAAAAGAAAAACATTTGATGAAATGGAAGTCTAGAAATATAAGATTCAAGAAAGTTCAAATCCAAGAAAAAATCAGATGAAATAAAGGCACATATAGGAAAATTAAAATCCAAGAACAACAAGACATGAAATGAAGGTTCGAATTTAGGAGTAAGGACAAGTAAACCATGAGATCCTAAAACAAATTGAAATCAAGAGAAAGAAAAAAAAAGATGGAAATGTACTAAAAATGAGAGTGATCATTTATGGATGATATACATGAAAACCCTTGTCGTATTGCATAAATTAGAATGTGAAGAGAAAAATCTCATCCACAAAATGAAGAATCAAACCTTCTCTTTTGGAAGGCATTGAAATACCACTACTAAATAGGAACATTTGTGTGAATTTTTTTATTGTGCTCTTTTTGGAGTTGAGGTTGAGTTGTGCATTATTGAAGTGTTTGCATTTGTTTTGTGCTTCCAAATGTATTATTGGAGTTTATTTTATAATAGTGAGTTTGATTGCATTTTTTATTTTTAATTTTTCCATAGAAGCTGAACAATAAATATATGTTAGGTTAACTCCTGAGGTTGTGGCCATTGTTGGAATAAGGCCCGTGCTAGGTGGAGCCAAATTGGGCCTGATCTTGGTAATAATGCCCACAGCTAAGGGCATTATACAAAGTAAAAATCAATCTGGGGGGGAGGGAAAATTGGGATTTTTTTGGATTTTTTGTTTTTTTACTATAAATTCAATTAACTTGGTTGAAAATTTTGTCAAATTTTTGATATCACAAAATTGAAATTAAAGCTTTCCTTGAAAGGCATGCAGAAGAAATGTCGCATTAGAAATAATTTCAATTCACAAAATTTAACTTTGAACTATGTGCTTCCTTTGATATAATCATCAATAATTTGGAATGACAGATGAGTTTTACAAGTTGCAATAAACACAAGGATTGTTCAATTTTAGTTTTAGTCACAATAACATTAATAGGACTAACAAAATTATGCTTAAATGCATCAAATTTGAACCATAAAAATAAATTATTATCAAATATCAGATGCCATAAAAATTATAGCAATTACACATTTCAAATTTTACATTTGAAACATTTGGACTACTCAATCCAAAAATTTAATGATAAGAAACAGATGGACTAATAAATGAGGATTATTTTATATATTGTGAAGCACATATGAAGCAACTAAATGTGAACAAATGCTAGGTGCAAAAAACATTTATGACACATTAAAATGTTTTCGTGAGCGGGTGTCACACAATTAAAGCTGGCTAATTCTTAGTTATTCATTTATTGAATTATTAAGACTCAAATGATTCTTGAAAAGGTATTGTGTGACCTACCATGCCCCAAATTGTCTGAAGACGTTTCACTTTAGTAAACTAACACTTCAATTTTTTTTGAAAAGTGGCTTCAATGAACTAGTACTTACATGTTGCATCTGGCCAATGCAAAGGGCATGCAAAGTTCAAGGAGGTTTCAACACATGCTTCTTTAATTTTAATGAAATGTGCACAAACCCAAACATTTCAACACATTTCCAACCTTGCAACATGCTCTTCATAGTAACAAGCAGGGTTCTAACTTCTACAAGATTACTTGTGCTTATCAGAGTTAAACATAAACTCACCCTGTCTTCAACTTCTATTTGGGCCTGCTTTCACCCCCTATCCTGTCTTTTAGCGGTATTCGCAAAGTAAGGAAATTTTATTGAATCTCAGTATGAAATGTTGACACTCTGCATTAATGCATACGGTTTGAGCATCATTATAGTTGTTGTACAGGTAGAAGCATTCAAAATATATGTAGCAACAGTGGAGGTGCTCTGGAGAAAAGAAAGACAGGACGAAACTCAGTTTACCACCCAAATTGGTAGAAAAACTAGTTTGGGTCCCAATTATTTCGTTTTGTAAAATTTTCATTCCCAGTTACGCATTTCATGCCCTATTATACCGAAACTGGTGGTTCTTGCCCCCTAACCGCATGACTTTGTGGATAACTCTATTGTCTATTCTATTTGTTGAAGTAGATGAACTTTAAGGACGCTCCTTCAACCTAAACTATTATAGCTATGCACCCGTAGAGAGATTCTAATGCTTCTTATGGGCAAGTGACTCTAAAATCATGCAACCATCAATTTTTTCTAATTTTTTATATGTATTTATTTATTTTGGTTGGTGAGATCAATGTGCGTGTGAATTATCAATTGATGGGCTTTCTAGATGAATTTCTTGGGTCTTTTGTCTCTTTCCTCTCCTTAGTATCAAACATATATGATATGGCTATTGAAAAGAGTAGCCAATTAAAGTAGAAAATGTTGGTGAAGTTTTCAACAAAAGAACTCATAATTCACAGTAACACACCTAGTGAAAATGGGATTATGTGACTTAGCAGTGAGCACCCGTGACAAGTGCACCACCATCCATTGGAAACCTGTTATAATTATGTTTTGGATGAACAATAGTTGAGTTGCCCAGGTTCGATCTTGATTATTTATCTAGTAACCCTCTTATTTCCCTTGCACACTGCCTAGATAACTACCAAGGTAAGTGGGTAAACATCATAGATTAATAGGTAGGGAATGTAAACGTATGTTGAAATGTAACAATAGTGTTTTTTGTGTGTGTGTGCAATGACATGTGCAAGCATGGGGTAAATGGAAAATGATGAATTGAAATTACATTCATTACTTGTAGGTCACAATTTTTCACATAAATACTTTTCATATTTGCACATTCTGAAAATTGGGAGTTGTGACCAAGATAGGATAGGTGCTATGCACACAAATGGGCATTTTTTTGATGGAATATTCAATTGGTATCTTCCAGGTATCACACAATTTTTTAACAAAAAAAATGAACAATCTTCATGTTGTGTAAAACCTTGGGGTTGGGCTTTACCAGATTTGGGTTTATACTCAACTTTACTTCATGGGGTCCTTATTTTGGTTAAAGTGCTTTCCCTTGGGCTTTACCTTTCACTAATTTTCATTAAGAAAATATTTTTGTATCATGAGAATATTTTTAAATATGTTTTAAAATGTGCAATAATAGGGTCATCTTCTACCGTAGTAAATTTTAAACATCATGACCTTGATATTTACAAGATACTATTTTGATGAGTAAAAATTTACAAGTGATTTGGCCTTGCATGCATGGTCAGGAGGATGAAACTTCAAACCTTATGACGAGTCCCAAGGTTGCCAAAACGATAAAATGCCACGATTCTATCCACGAAGATGTATGGCCACCATGACTAAGTTATATTTTAGTGAGCTATATTAGGCAACACTAACTTACTAGTAGCTGACCAGAGTGAACCAGACTCCATGACTGCACAAGTTGGTCGTTCTGTCCACAGGAATAGCTGTGTTTTTCATCTGCCTCTTCACCCTACATTAACCAACATTCTACCACTATCAATTTTTTTTCCTGCTGACCTTTGACCGTTTTTTTTGGGGCCAATTTTTTCCCAATCCTGACCCTCCGTACTACCCTCCCACCTAGTTACCCTACTCACCTACCTACTCTACTGTCCTACTTCTTAGCCTAAACCTTGAACCCAACCAACTAACAACCAATCCCTTTCCTATTCTATCTTTTCTGGGCAAAACTTATATCTAGACTTGTATCTTTAAACAAAGCTTATATCTTTTCTTGGCTAACTTTTATTTTGACAAAAATTATATTTCTTATTGTTTAAACTTTCATCTTTTTGCAAAACCTATATATTTTCTTAGCTAAACTTTTCTCTATTGGCAAAACCTTTTGTTTTTTGGGTAAATTTTTTTTATTAGCAAAACTTGTATCCTTTCTTGGCTAATTTTTTTTTTTATTGGTAAAACCCATATCTATTATTGGTTAAATTTTTCTCTTTTGGTAAAACCTATATCTTTTTTTAACTGACCTTTTTTCTATTGGAAAAAATTGTATATCTTTTTGACTAATTTTTTTTTTCTTAGCAAAACCTATATCTATTATTGGTTAAATTTTTCTCTTTTGGTTAAACCTATATCTTTTTTAACTTACCTTTTGTCTATTGGAAAAAATTGTATATCTTTTTGGCTAAAGTTTTTTTCCTTAGCAAAACCTATATCCCTTTGTGGCTAAACATTTATCTCTTGGCAAAAAGTATATCTTTTTCTTAGCTAAACTTTTATCTCTTGGCAAAACCTACATATCTTCTTAGCTAATTTTTTTCTCTTAACAAAACTTATATCTCTTCTTGGTTAAATTTTTCTCTATTAGCAAAACCTATATCTCTTCTTGGTTAAACTTTTCTCTTTTGGCAAAACCTATATCCTTTCTTAGTTAAACTTTTTTCTCTTAGCAATACTTATATTTCTTTTTGGTTAAACTTTTCTCTTTTGACAAAACCTATATCTATTCTTGACTAAGCTTCTAACTTTTGGCAAAACTTAAAACCTACATTTAACTCTTGGCAACATTTATATATTTTCTTGGCCAATTTTTTCTCTTTTGGAAAAATTTACATATCTTCTTGGCTAAACCCTTACTTCTCAGCACAACATTTTTGCATATTAAGTAAACCTTAACCTTTCAACAAAACCTTTTTATATTTTGGGTAAACCTCTTTATTTTATAAATAAATTTCTACTTTTATAAAGGGAACAAAAAAAATGGAATCCACAAGGTGTAAATTGAACTTCAACATTATTTTTTATAGAAATCAATCAAGGACATAAAAAAATAATGTTGATTTAAGTTAGAATAAATAATTAAGGAAGTAAGAAAAAAAAATGTATATTTTCAATTATTATTTAATTCAATCAATTAAATCATAAGAAAATTAATGTAAAACATATGGTTTTTAAAAGAGGGTTCAATTTACATATAAAGGTTGGAGGTTTAAGTTCTAGGCATTACAACATTCATGTCAACTTTAAATTAAAACACCATGTTTGCAATGGTTTAGAGTTCCCAAAACTAACACCTATTGTATGGGTAACATGCAAGTATTGACTATTATGGAAAATACTAATAATAGTTGAAGATTTAATCCTAATATGCAATACCCACATATGAAAACAAATCATTTCTGATTGAAATGAAACTTTGTTTTGAATTTTTATTTTTTCCTTCTAGATTATTTTTCTAATTTCTTGTTTTTTTATTTCTCATTCTAAAATTGTATTATCTTTTTTCTTATTCTAAATTATTTTTTCTATTTATTCTTCATAATCAATTTTTAAATTTTTAAATTTTTTCTAAGTTAAAAAAATTCAAAATTTTTTTCATTAATTTTTTTTATCATTAAATGTGCATATTTTATGCCCAACATTTGGGTATTATGTGAAACATGAAATCTAGCCAACATTATATGCCTCAGGTGGGAATATTACATAATTTGCTTCTATTTTTTCTTCTTTTAAATATTTCTCATCACAACATCAAAAACGAAAAATGAAGGTATTGCATACAATGGACTAATCATATTTTGGTGGAACTTGAATGAAAATGGACCTAGATTTTGCAATACCTTCATGATAAAATTGGGCCCCGATTGGAATTGAAATGCCAAAAAACAAAGTCCATGCAATTCCCATGTAATTTCTACTACCAATTATATTTCATTTATGTAAAGGTTTTAATGTGCAAGTATTGCAAATACTTGCCCCTCCATCATTTAGGTTACAATTACCAAAAAGTTAAAAAAACGACAATATTTAGATTGTCAATATTCAATACAAATGTTGAAGTATGGGTGAATGTAATTCCTACACACTCAATTATGATTATTCACTACGTACACCAACAAAACAAAAACTCTCATCATATTTTTAAACATGTTGATATTGCATTACCTTTATCCAAAAACACATTTCCTTGCTATGAAAATGAAATCATTAGCAATACTTGAAACTAAAACTTTCACTATAACCCCATGTTACATTACTTAGACCCACTAAAGGAAGTTTTCACTATGAGAACAACAAAAAAGACAATACTTACATCAAAATGGGAAATCCCCCATTGGAAAGGTTATGGGATGGGCAATACCCTCATATATCAGAACAAAAAGTCATTGTGTCCCATGTAATATGTGAAATTCTATGCAATATGAAAAAGATTACTCATTAACCCTCAATTATTGTACATGAATTGTTTGGACTAATATGGTGTTATTAGTACATAAAGAGTCCAAATTCACTAATGAATTCACTAGGTTTTGTAATGAATTAGGTGAATTCTTAGCAAATTCATCAATTGTTTAATGATCAATGACAAGGTGACATGGACAAGTACATTCACTAACATATGAACAAGTATTTTTTTTTCAATATTTTAATGATTTAATCTAGATTATCTAAGATTAATCCAGATAATTTAATATTAATTATTTAACTCAAATTATTTATTCATCCAAGTTTTTTAAAATTGAAAGTTTAAAGAAGATTCGAACCTATCTACCTAGATAGGTAGAAAACTAGCACCTACTTACTTGTGTAAGTAGGCAAATAGGTAGGAAAGGGAAAATGTAGATGGAATGAATAGCCCAAAAAAATTCATTTATGTTGCAATTTCCATTTAAGGTCAAGCATTTCTTCACTTTTCCCAAATTGGCATATATATATATATATATATCCAAATGAGAAATCAAGGAAAAACATGTTCTTTATATAGCTTGTGAAATGAAATTCAAAGAAAAAACATATGGGTTAAACCTTTACTTGCACTTTAGTTTTGAATTGAAATACAACTAAAACTTTTCTAAAAACCAACTTTAATTAATATTATTTGTCTCATATTATGTCCGAATGAAGTGATTTAAGCTTCATTTTGAAAAATTTCCAAGAATCTACACACTAAAATTATAAAAAAAATTCAAAAAAAATTGAATTGAAGAAAATTGATGTAAATCTTGCATTTCAATACATTTCAATAGTATTTTTTTTTTCTTTGATTAGCATTATCTTTTTCATATTTTGTCCAAATGAAAGAAAATATTAAAAATATGAATTTTATTTGTATTACATAGTACATTTGAATTATGAAATTTAATTAAATTTTTTCATAAAATGTGATATATCAATATACAATAATGTTATTTTCAAAACCATTATATGTTTCATAGTGGATGTAAGAAATAAAATAAATTTAGATATAATATATTAAATTCATACTTGTTAAATTTTATATTATAATATGAATTCTATTATATAATTATAAATAAATTATATATTATATGAATTTTTTGGTATTGATATACCATATAATAAATGAATATTTTCATATATTATATATATGTGATCTTATATGATAAAACTATTGGATTAAAAAAAATAATGTTTTCATGCATGAATGTTATGTTTTACATTTTTATCAAGTGAGGCCCACAATAAAATATTATTTAGTTAAAAACTTTATATATAGTATGTATACATAACTTTATTATCCTATGTATTTTATATCTTATTTACATATGTATTATAAATTATTTATTATAAATTTCTATGTTAAAAAATATTGATTTTCATTTTATTTTTGTTATAAACATCTTGTAACATTTTATTAAATAAAGGCAGAAAATAAAATCTGACTTACTTTTCAGAATTAAAATAAATTTTTATTTAAATAATATATAATTTGAAAAGTTTAGCCAAGAAGAGATATAGGTTTCCTCAAGAACTATAAGTTTAGTTAAAAAGAAATATAGGTTTTTCCATTGCAAAATGAGAAGGGTAGGTGGGTAGATGGGGTAGTTGGGTGAGTAGGGGTGGTACGAGGTGAAAAAATAATTGACTATTGCAAAGGGAGCAAATTTTTTTTTGATCCAACCTTTTTCATTGTGGGAAGTTCAATAATTAGGATGAACACTAATTCATCCCAAACAGAATTGATGTAGTCATGGGGGCTAGGTCATTCCAACCGTAGTGGCTTACAGTTACTAGCACAAACACATAAGCTCACAACACATAGGTAATAGGTAAATAGAAGTTGGAATAGGTAGTAGGGGCTACTGGATAGCTTAGATTAGGTACCTATTGATGTCTATCCACACTATGTTGAGTTTGAATCTAAAATATTCTTATTTTTCATCATAATACCACTAGGCTTGGATTCTTAAGCTCATGAATCTTTGTAGATATTGATATTTTCTTTTTCTTCCTAAATTCCCGAAAATTAGAAACAAAGTGCACAAGAAACCCATATTTGATGGACATTAAATTTCCTAAATGAATCATGTCCCCATTATTTAAATATATTGTCAATATCAAATTTTTTATTTTACAATTTTTTTCAACATTGTCATTTTCTATAATGATTTTTTATTTTTTGAATGTTGATTCAACAATTTTTGATGTTGTTGTATTTTTTGTTTTTACTATATAAAAACATTATTATCTCTTGATTTTCATGTCAAACTAAGTTTGCACATGTGTTTTTCAAATATTGACTCTAATTTTTATTTTTGCATTTTTGTATGAACTTTGAGTCATCTAATGCAATGAAATGCAAAGTTGCATCTGCATATGTGTTTGTGAATGACACTTGGTTGTAATTTTTTGTTTCTCCCACCCAATAAGACCCTAGAATTCTTACAAATAGTGCAAAGGCTATTTCCTTTGTCTTTGGATTAAATAAGGTGTTGTGATAGTTTGCACCTTCCAAAAGAGTGCCCCATTCAATGTCTCTAATGTTTAAAATGTGGTAATCGTGTTTTTTGTATTGGTCATATAGTCTTTCCGAAATGTTATATTCCTACAATGTTTTTTTGATGATTCAAAGGTATTATGTCTTTCAAACATGAAATTTACATGTCAATTGTTTTGATTTCAAATTTCAAATTTTATTTTTAGTTTCTATATAAATGTACAGATATTAACCTTAGGCTTTGAAGATAGTATAGTGTTAAATTTTGTTACTCTTGCCATTTTTGTTACATTTTTTTGTATGGAAATGAAAGAAATCTATAACAATTAACACATGTAGAATTATTATTGTCCAATTATGTTGATTTGAAAACATTATTATTTGTGGTTTGTTGGGAATATATGAGTTTAGAAAAATAAGTTTATTTTGTTTAAATTGTTACATGATTATTATTTTTTGATAGGGTTGAAAAATATGATTTCAATCTATATAAATTATTGACATATTATTTAATTGTAAATATATATGTTGTTGAACATATCCTAAAAAAAAAGGTATTGAACATGTGTTTCCTTTTCTAGGCAATGTTTAAAAGACATGCTTAAATACATGTATAGTTTGGAGTTTCAATGTTTGCCAAACTCATTAACCAAAATGGTCACAAATTGAATCCTATAAACATATGGACAAATTTTTCAAAGAAAAGTAATTAATTATTTCTTTATAAGCAAATTTCACTATATTCTACCACCTTCAATACTCATGCTCCATTTGTACTATTTGAAAAGGCATATTAGAAGCTCACACCCTTATACATTTAATATATTCCACAAGGATAGTTCATTTTTCTTTATTTTATTAATGTTTTTGTTTGCATAAATTTTTTTTGTTACATGTTGCACATTACATCATATCATTGTTATTTTATTTTTTAATTGAAATGCACTTATATCATTTTATCAAAGATTATTTCAACATGTCATGTCATTGACATATGAACATGTGTTATTTAATTGGGCTCCACGTTCATATGTTGATCTTGTTCAAAAGATCATTAACAAAGTACTCAATGCAAAATGTGAGTATGGAAAAATGCTTTGGCATTCATCATGTGAAAAAACCACGATAGAATGACTACATTTCATACTATTCATGGTACTCAATTCCTATTTTCCCTCTTCCAACTCCTTTTTTTGGTTTTATCGATCATAAATTTTACAAATTTGTGTGATTTCTTAAATTATATAAATATTATGTTAGAGTTGTTTGTACAAAATGCATGAGGGAGCAAATGGCAAGCATGCAATGAGTTTGGTAATGATCCAATGAAAATGTGTTTCAAATACAAAGCAAAGATGACATTGTAAGAGAAAGCTCTTGCTTGAGGCAAGTAATGAACTTGATATATATTCAACAAGGCATGTAAACTAAGTGGAAAGTACCAAGTTTTTTGAATTGATTGAAATTGGTTCCTTCACTCTACATTAAAAAAGAAACAACTCATTTTCCATAATTCTAAACATAAATTATCAATTCTCATGAGGTATATAAGTAGCCCAAACATGTGGTATTAATATAAGTCATGGGTGTCACATAGTTCTTTTTGCAAATTGACATATACAACACTATATTAGTTTGATTGCAGTTGGGATTGTAAGTTGTAAATTTATAAATTGATTAATTTTAAACTAGATAGGTTGCAACCCCACAAGAAGCTGTCAAGAAAAATTTAAGGTTCTCAAGGGTAATATAGTAGGGGATGTGATTGTAGTTTGGTTTCTCAGCTTTAATGGAGTGCCAATTCTGCTTTTCTTGTTCATTTTTTTTGGGCATCCTTGATTAGATTTTATGTATTGTTTCCAAATGAAATGGGTTAGTTATAAATGGTGCAACCTACTTATTTCGGCTTTGTTGTCTTTCCAGCCAAGGATCTGTTAGTATGAGGTCTTCAGTGGATAGTGTGCCGAGTTTTGAATTGGGGAGATGTTGCAGAGGATTAAATCTATGGCACTGATGCCCCCTCCTTGGTTACAAATTGATGCCACTTTGGCACATATGGTAGTGGAGATGGAAAAGAATTTGACTGGAATTCATTCATGAGGGATTGTGGTGTGCAGCAGTATCTCCATTGCCCTGATCAATCTAGTAAGTTCCCTTGAAGTGGGTGAACACTTTGGAGGTTAATGGTAGCCCTTACTGAAGAATCTGAAGCAAACACACATGGTTTTTCAGTAGGAGACGTTTCTGCAAACATGCTACGGTTCCAAGTTCATTATTGGAAGGAATGCCACACTTTAGATCATTATATGCAGCATGGGGATCAATTCCTATTCACTAAGAAAATCCCATCTTGCTCATTGCTTATACGGGTCAATTTTGTGTGCCAACCATGGATTGATACATTTCAGTTCCCTCCTTCATGGGTTGGCTGGCAGGAATGTAGGACTTGAGGCTGTACCAGTTGCATGCTCTCTTGAAAAGCTTGTATCTATTAAGGGGCATTCAATTTCTATGAAGTTCTATGTTTTATCTTGATGAAGTAGTGGAGTAAATATCTTTTCTCTGCTCTGTTGTGCCATGTAACTGTCTACCATATGATTAATATGTGTAGGTACAAGATTATGAAGCAGTCGGCTGATGGCACATATGAGAGTGTCTAGAAGGCAGTGAATAATGATACCAATGAAATTGTTGCAATAAAGAGGATGAAGAGAAAGTTTTACTCATGGGAGGAGTGTATGAATCTCAGAGAATTAAAGGTTGTTTTCAAATTCTTTGAGCATACCCTCTTAGTTATAGAATTTGGCAGTTCTGTGCATATGCCAGAGATGAGCCATGGTGAGATTGAGGCTATAAACTTAACTTTTTGTTTAGTTCTGTGCATGCCTTGAAGGTTCCTTCCTTCTCACGAGTGGCAGCAATTTCGAGAAGATTTTCTGTCTCAATGCAGGTTCTCAAGAAGTCCTGAAATCCAGATTGCAGCTGAATTTTTTGGTTAGGGGTTGACTACTTGTGTAAACTGACCTAACATGTGTTGGTTGTCTGATCACTCACTCCGCAAATTGAACCATCCAAACATTGTGAGGCTGAAGGTAGTCATCAGAGAGAACAATGAGTTCTATTGTGTGTTTGAGTATCTGGTGAAGCTTTTGTTCTTCGTATCCTGATAGTTTGCTTGTTTTTGTAAGAGGCTATAGACAATCTGAATTGCATTCATATTGTTCAAGATTGAAATAAAGGCACTTCTGTTTTTACTGGTTCACATTCATGATGTAATTCTCTATTGGACTTCCTTCCACAGAGTATAATCTTTACCAGTTTAATGAAGGAATAGGAGAAACTTTTCTCCAAACCAAAAATTTGCAATTGGTGTTTTCAAATGTTGCAGGCTCTGGCTTACATGCACAGGCATGGTTACTTCCATGAGGACTTGAAGCCAGGTAGAGCATAGACATCAGGGTTCAACTTGGCATATCTCTTTCTGTTGAGCATCTTTGATGCCAATTCTTATCAGTGCAATTTGGCCAGCTTGTGGTAGTGGTTTTCATTGTAGGACTGACCTTTAGAATGCATATTTTCATTGTGATTCCCTTGCGATGTACTCTATTCCTCTGTTGGGGGGAGTTTGTTTCAAGCACCATAGGCTATGCCTTACTTATGTCTGGCTTAGTTAAAGCTTACAGTGCAATAAACTGTCTATGCAGAGAATCTGTTGGTAAACAAGGATGTTATGAAGGTTGCTGATTTTGCTCTTATGATGGAAGTCTGTTCTCACACCCTTATACTGACTATGTCTCCCCTTGCTAGTATGTTGTCACCAAGGCCATGCACTAACTTTCATACACTTTATCCCTGCCTTGGAGCTTTATCGATGGTATTTCTGGTTCTTGTTTTGTCCACCTTGCATGTAGAATGCAGTAGAGTATTTTTTCTAAGTTATATTTATTGAAGAATTTAACATTTCACTGAAGTCTTCTTAACTTGCTGTTTTCTTTTAGGTATCATGCACCTGAAGTACCTCTGCAATCCTCGTGCTATAGTGCTGCAATAGGTGAATTATAATCTCAAACCCTTGCTGTTGTTTTTCTCACAGTTCCCAGATTATGTCTGCTTTTATGCTGTGCAGATTTCATTCTTGTATTCCTTGTGAGGCCAAGCAGGATCCATGTGTGGAACAGATTTGCAATAATTATTGGTTGGTTCGGAGGATCATGAGTCTTGGTGATGATGTGTCCTGCCGGTTCATTGTTTTTTCTTTCCGTCTCGTGCCCTGATTCATGTTTTTGCCTATCTGTATGGATATGTGGGTGATGGGAGCAATAATGGCAGAACTGTTCGCACTACATCCACTTTTCCCAGGTGCAAGTTATGGTTCTGAATTTGCTATTGGACATTGCAGTTCACATTTAACTGGTCACTATATATTTTGATGAGTCAGATGCACTGCAGAACTACTTTTGTTGTTAAACTAAGGCATTTTTCAGCTCTGACTGGCATGCTCAGCAGATCTTTTGCAGTATTGGTGGGTGATGATTCTTAGATGCTTGGTAGTCTGTTTTTGTCATCCCTTTTGGGGAAGGAAATCATGTGTTACATATCCCACAGATAAATTTCCATACTTTGCTTGATTGATGTGGAACCTTAGGCCCATGCTTTGGATGTGCTCCCTTGTCAGTTTGGATGTTTTGGTTTCTGATTATGGGTTTTCTATACTGCGAACAGTGAGACAGATGAAATCTATAAGATCTGCAGTGTAATTGGGACTCCAAATCACGTGACATGGGCTGATGGCATGAAGCTTCCTGCATCTATGAACTTTCAGTTTCCTCAGGTGTGTCTTTTGATAAGGCTTGCTACTTTTCAAGCAAGAGGCCAACTGCATCACAAGCACTGTAGCACCCTTTCTTTCAGGTCTGCATATATGTGAATTTATTGTCTGTTCTAGTTGTTTAGTTCAATCCCAATCAGGTCTCCAAGGCTAATATGAACATTCAGATGTCAGGTATTGTGGTGGATTCTCTTCTGTTATATTGTCATGTACACCGTTGGCACCACAACGGGTTGTGAAATTTTCAATGCATACCATATGGTACTGTAAGAAATGCCAAAATGCCTTGTAATATAGGGAAGAAATGTGAGATGATTTGATTCTTGGGAAGCCTGGATGCTTTTGTTTTATAGCAATTTTGCTCTCGGTCCTGATAAGTGGGGGTACCCGTCGACATCATTTTCTGGCTAGGGAAGAGTGAATTGGCACATACGTTTTCATGATGTCTGAAATTCAGTAAGGTGAATAGTCTATCTTTGACAGTCCGCTGTCCTTTGGGAAGTTACTGATTAGGCAGACCTTAAGGAATCAGATAATTAAGACCATCATCATTGGTTGTATGGTTATCGAAGTTTGCAGCTGTATGACCATCTAAGAGCTCTGAAATAGGATGTTGGAGATGCTGAAAAGAATTGAGTTGACTCAGGAAACTCATGGTTCCAAGATGGCCTTCTTGGATGGAACACCACCAGACAGTTATGCATGCCTGTGGTGGAACACTTTTTGGCTTTGGGAGGAGAAGTGTGGTTGAATGCTCGCCTGCAGAAGGTTGAGCTGAATGAGGATGGTACTGTGAAGTTATCTGCTAACTGATGGCAGCACTGTGGAAGGGAACATCTATGTCTCATCAATGCCAGGTATTATGTTCAAACGTGAAACCTTACAGTAGTTGACAAGGATGAGGGTAAGGACAAATTTGACTTATTGCAACCAGATTGCTTGACAAATGAAAGGGTGATCTTGGATTTCATACATGTGGAGCATTGTATGTTAGTGGAGATGAGGTGCGATGACAGATATGCATGTGGCTAAGGGTCCATGTGTGGAATGAGCAGTGGATATTGTGAAGCTTCTGGTACCAGAGGAGTGGAAGCCATTCACATATTTCAAGAAAATGGACAAGTTTATCGGGGTGCCAGTCATTAATGTGCATATTTGGTTCATCATTGATTTCCAGATGTGTGCAATTGAGAAATTTTCTCCTACATTGTTTGGGTATGGAATAATCTCAGATCAAGAGAGGGCAACATAACCTTTCGATATAATTCTTTGTTCCATTCTGCTATATTATGCACAGGCTGAATAGGAAATTGAAAAACAAACATGATCAGCTTCTTTGCAGGAGGTATATAATTTCCCATGTGTTCTTGTTACATTGAATGCAATTAGAGTTGTTCAAGGTTCTTGAGAACAGAATTGTACTGTCATGTGGCCAAATATCACGGCATTAAATGCAGATTAGTGCTCTTCATTATGACAGGGTTGATGGTCTCTGTTTGTGTACTTGTAGAAGCCCTCTTCAGAGTGTGTATGCTGATATGTCTACTACTTGCAAGGTATTTTCAAGTTGACAACTATAACAGTTTTCATTCTGCAGATATTTCTTTGCATGGATCATAAATTATTACAGATAGCATCAGAGCAAGACACTTGGAATCCATGTGAAGCTTATGAATCATGTGTTTTTTTCAAATTGTATTGTTTGATAACAGAATCCATCTTGACATAAGAAACTAGTTCAGAAAGTGTTTGAAGATCTCATGTTGTTGGGTGCACATGTGACCAAGAGTACTATTACCCTGACCACTCCATGCTGGAGCTTGTGTTTGCCCCTGCTGAGAAGGGGATAACTCCGAGTGACAAGGATATCATTGATGCCACCATGGGAGAGTTGGCTAAGCTTTTCTCTGATGAGATAGCTGCAGATCAAACCAAAGCCAAGATTTTGAAATACCACGTTGTGAAAACTCCCAGGTATTTTCTGTGAATAACCATCATGTGAGAGTCAGTTTGCAACCCTTTCTTTTTTGTGTTATTAGTTCTTGGCTTAGGAGTTAGTGAATTCAAACTGTTTCCATTGGTGTCTTAGTCTCTTGTAGTAAATCGTTAGTTTGGTAAGTCTTGAATGCTGATCTTGAAGTGCAATGTGATCACATGCACAGGTGAGAAAAATGGCAGTTGGAGGGGGGATGTGTGGTGATATAACTTGTAGTTTGTCCTTCCATTGCCTACTCTTGACATCCTATGAGGGAAGTTGCATGCTACAGATCTGTGTACAAGACAGTGCCAAATTGTGAACCATATTGCTGGCCATTGCAGAGATC
>Ga0116228_10001534_pt1 | contig 19272 bp, 17 predicted proteins | sample S1TSphfallax_2_FD_89694 | JGI IMG/M metagenome (GOLD analysis project Ga0116228, IMG submission 89694) | Host-associated microbial communities from peat moss isolated from Minnesota, USA - S1T2_Fc - Sphagnum fallax MG | ecosystem: Host-associated > Plants > Peat moss > Unclassified | place... | reverse complement strand
CGACTATGGAGTCCTGCTGGAAGTTCGAGCGAAACTGGCTGTAGAAACCGCCGACCAACCATTGAAGCGCAGCATCGCCGCTCGATGCCAGTCGAATTTCCTGGCTCCATTGATGACTGGTATCCGTCTCCGTGAGGGGGGAATAAATGAAGCCCGGCAGTTGCACCAACGCTTGGAAGTCCTCGGCGAGATCCTGGGTTTGCTTTTCCTCGCGATTCCACACCGAGGTCGATGAGGTGAGGTCCATTCCCTCGAGGTGACCCTTGACGACGACGCTCCCCAAGGTGAATTCATCGGCAAAGGGCTCGGCGGTATCGATCGGCTGATAATGAGCGAGCGCCGCGACAGAAGTACCGGGCGGATTATCGTACGTGTTCGGACCGCCCTGGGTGATGCGCTGATAGAACACGCTCGGCGTGACCGACCAGTCATCATTGATTTTCACCAGGAGGCTCGCCCGTACTCCATGCAGATCTTCGTAATTAACGTTGTGATAAATCTCCTCCGGCGTCACTGCCGTCACGTTGCCGCGCGGCAGAGCGATCACCGTGCCGGGCGGCGCAGTCGGGTTGAAGCCCTGCTCCAGCGGGAAATTCCCGCCGAGCACGTCGCGATCGAGCCAGCCGGAGTTGTGCAGCGAGGTACCCACCAGGCGCAGCGCCACGGTGTCGTCGATCAGCGGCAGGTTCAGCATCACGTTCACATCGCCGTTGTCGTTGCCTCCCTGGGTGTGCGACCCGGTGAGCTGGACGCTGCCGTCGAAGGTATTGAGCTGCGGCTGGGCAGTCACGAGCTTCACGGTACCGCCCATCGAACCGGAGCCGTACAGCGTACCTTGCGGCCCGCGCAGCAACTCCACGCGGTCCAAGTCGTACAAATCGGGATCGATGACCACCTTGCCATTATTGGCGCCCGCAGGCGGCGAGAGCGGCACGTCGTCGAGATAAAAGCCGACGGTGGGGGCAGCACCGCCGTTCGAAGTCATGCCGCGCATCTCCAGCTCGGTTTGACCGGGGCCGGCCGTGCGGATCGACACGCCCGGGGTATCGGCGGCCACCGTGGCCAGATTCTCGATGCCGGCGGCTTGCAGATCCGCCCCGCTAATGGCGGTAATGCTGACCGGGGTTTTCAGCACCGTGGAGTCCCGCTTCTCGGCGGTCACCACGATCTCGGACAGCGCATCGGACCCGGACGCCGAGGCGGACGTCCCTTCCGCGCCTAGGGCGAGGCCGCCGGTGAGGCCCCCGGCGAGCAGCGCCATCATCCATTCGAGGCGACGAATCGACCGATTACGGCGAATAGCTCTGTTGCATCCCGACATTGTGCTTCCCTCGCGTATTAACGAATCTCTCACATATTGAGATATTGAATTCAATAAATAATATACTGCACGGAAATTCTAGGGGGTGTCAACGAAGGAGTGCTGCCCCGGTGGGGTGCGCTGCGATGGCCGCCGGAGCGTCGCGCAGCTGGAGCCTCGCGTGGCGTCGCGTCCGCTAATCCCCTCGGTCGGCCGGATCCAGCGCGTCGGACAGGGTTCCGGCCTTGATGCCGGCGGATTTGAGGAGTGCGTCGACCAACGGCGCCTGCAGCTTGTACTTGAGCGCGCTGTTCATGACTTGGTCCGACAGCGCGCCCTCGAGAGCGGGGGTTCCCGCCCCGCCGGCGGCAGCGGCACCCGCACCGGCTCCCAGGCCATCCACATGCAGGATCTTGATCTCGCTGATATGTTCGAGCGGCTTCGCGCTTTCGCGAATCACCGCCTGCACCTCGCCGATCGCCGCCAGCTTTGCGCGCAACGCCATGGCCTCAGGCGACATCACGTTTTCGGCCTCGTTGAGCGCACGGCGCCCCTTGGCGATGACGGCTTGGCGCTTATCCTCACCGTCGCGGCGCATGGCGTCGGCTTCGGAATCCGCGGCGGCCAACACCCGCACGGCCATCGCACGATGCTCGGCAGCCTTTGATTCGGCCTGCGCCTGCTGCACCAACGCCTCGCCTCGCACCTCGCTATCACGGGTCGCAGCCAGCAACGCCAGGCGCTTTTCCCGCTCCGCACGTTCGAGTTCGCGCGCCGAGATCACCTCCTCCTCGGCCCGCGCCACCTTGGCACGGGAACTCTCCGCATCGGCCTGCGCGGCATTGCGCCGTTGGGAAGAAGCGAACCGCGTCATGTCGACCGCTTCGCCGGCGCTCACTTCGGCCACCTCGGAGCTGCGGCGCAGCTCCGCAGCCTCGACCGCGATCTGACTCTGCTGCTGGGCGCGACGAATGGCTATTTCGCGTTCCTGTTGCAGCCGCGCATATTCCTCCTCCTTCTGCAATTCCAGCATCTGTTGCTCGGCGGCCAAATTCTTGATCTGAATGGCGACCTGCGAATCGCGTTCGATTTCGTTGCGCATGCGCCGCCGCTCCTCGATCTCGGCGGTGAGCTTGGTGAGTCCGGCTGCGTCGAAAGCATTGTTCGGATTGAAGAACTCACGCGACGCCTGGTCGAACTTGGACAGCGACACGCTGTCGATCTCGAGACCGCTGGCACCGAGCCCGGCTGCGGCCAGCTCGCGTATGCGCGCAGAGAAAGCGGTTCGATTCTCGTGCAATGCTTCCATCGTCTGTTCGGCAGCCGCGGTGCGCAGCGCATCGTTGAAGCGGGCCTGTAATAGCTGACGCATGCCATCGACGGACGTGGTACGGCTGCCCAAAGTGCGGGCCGCGGCGGCAACCGCCGCCTCCACCGGCGCGACGCGGACGTAGAAATCCGCCTCGACATTCACCCGCAGGCGATCGAGGGTGATGAGCGCGCTTTCATTCTGATGCGCAATGCTGATGCGCATGGTGTTCATGTTGACCCTGGTGATCTCATGCAGCACCGGAATCACGAGGGCGCCGCGGGCAATCGCCACCCGTTCGCCAAACAGACCGGTGCGCACGAAGGACAGCTCCGAGGTGGAGCGCTGGTACAGCTTGGAGAACAGCCACCACAACACCGCGATGACGACGATGAGAACCACGATCACCAATAAGATGGCGCCAAAATTGACTTGCATGAACCTACGGGCTCCTATTCGACCAACATGCGCAGACACTTCACGAAGAGCGGCCGGTATTCCTCGGGCAGGCGCTTGAGCACCCGTGCTTCGATGGCGGCATCGCGCGGCATGACGTGGTTCAACAACTCCGCTCCGGCGGGCGCGAGGAACAATTGATACGCGCGTTGATCGTCCTTCGCGCTGGCCCGGCGCACGAGCCCTGCGCAAACCAGCCGCTTGACCATCTCGGCCACCGTGTTACGGTCCATGAAGAGCCGGTCCGCGAGCGCATTCTGGTTGAGTCCCGGCTGCTGGTAGACGATGACGAGGGCTGCCTTCTGGCGCGGCGTCAAGGAAAGATCCGCAAACTCGCGCGCGAATAGTTCCTCTGCCGAAAAGTGCGCCCGGCGCAGGAGATGCGAGGTCACCTCATCGAGGTGGAATTGATCGAGCAGCTGGCGCACACCGGGTGACAGCCGTTCCCGCGCGTCCTCGGGATCCGACCGGCGCGGAGGGGTGCGGCGGCCCTTGGGTCTGGAAACGGCAAGTGCGCTCGACATGATTTAGGACGTATACAGGCTTATATGGGGAGACTTTCCACGACCACCCGAGTTATAGACCGCGGAAACGAAATGGTCAAGCAGCCGTTCATGATCGAAATACTGCTGAAAAGACAGGGAATCCCGCGATCCCAGCCGGTGACTTGATTTTGCATGCGCCATGCGCTTACAGTCCTCGACCAGCTCGATCGCGGATCTTTGATACGTATACGTCGTAATTACGGTGGAGAGTGCCATGGCACAGGGCGAGATCATCGCGGGTTTCCTTGCTCCTCATCCGCCGCATCTGGTGTATGGCGAGAATCCGCCGCAGAATGAACCCAAATCGCAAGGCGGGTGGGAACCGCTGCGCTGGGCCTACGAACGAGCCCGCGCTGCGCTCGACACCTTGAAGCCGGACGTGCTGCTCGTGCATTCGCCCCACTGGATCACCTCGGTAGGCCACCATTTTTTGGGCGTCCGCCATCTGTCGGGGCGGTCGGTCGACCCGATCTTCCCGAATCTGTTTCGCTACGAATTCGCCCTCGACGTCGACGTCGAACTCGCCGAGGCCTGCGCTGCCGCGGGGCGCGAGGCGGGATTGGTGACGAAGCTGATGCGTAACCCGAACTTCCGCGTCGACTACGGCACCATCACCACGCTGCACATGATACGCCCCCAATGGGACATTCCCATTGTCGGCATCTCGGCGAACAACACGCCGTATTATTTGAATACCAAGGAGGGCCTCAAGGAAATGGATCTGCTCGGCAGAGCCACCCGGGAGGCGATCGCCCGCACCGGCCGGCGCGCAGTGCTGCTGGCCTCGAATACGCTGTCCCATTGGCACTTTCACGAGGAGCCGTCCATCCCGGAGGACATGTCGAAGGAGCACCCGCAGAACATGCAGGGCTATCAGTGGGACATGCGCATGATCGAACTGATGCGCAAGGGTCGTATGCGCGAAGTGTTCAAACTGCTGCCGCAGTTCATCGAGGAGGCCTTCGCGGAGGTCAAGTCGGGAGCGTTCACCTGGATGCACGCGGCGATGAACTATCCGGAACTCGGCGCGGAGCTGTTCGGCTACGGCACCGTGATCGGCACCGGCAATGCGGTCATGGAATGGGACCTGCGCGCCGCCGGATTGTCGTTGCTCGAGCCGCCCGCCGCGCACCGGGCGGAGCGCCCGGGCCAGAACGGCTAACGCTCGAATGCCGGTCGTCTCCGCGTTCTTGGTTCCCGGCAACCCTCTGCCACGGCTGAGGCCCGAGGTGCCCGGACTCGGGCGGTTGGCGGCTGCGATGCAACGCGCCGGCCGCGCGCTCAGGTCGTCCCGGCCGGATGCGATTTTGGTTTATTCCACGCAATGGCTCGCGGTGCTCGAGCAGCAATGGTTGACCCGCCGGCGCAGCGTCGGTTTGCACGTCGATGAGAACTGGTACGAGTTCGGCGAGCTGCCGTACGACATCCATGCTGACACGGACTTGGGCCAAGCCTGCGTCAGCCATTCGCTCAAAGTAGGCGTGCACGCGCGCGCTGTCGATTACGACGGGTTTCCGATCGACTCGGGTACGATCGCCGCCGCATCCCTCTTGGGAATTGGTGGCCCGGAGTTTCCCCTCGTCGTCGGTTCCAACAACCTCTATCACGACGCCGGGACCACCTTGCGGCTCGGCTCGATGGCCGCGGCCTGCGCCCACGAGCAAGGCAAGCGGGTCGCGGTCGTGGGCGTGGGCGGTATGTCGGGCACGCTGTTTCGCACTGACATGGACCTGCGCGCCGATCGGCTCGCGACCGCCGACGACGACAAATGGAATCATCGCGTGCTCCGACTGATGGAGTCGGGCGACATTGCCGAACTCAAGCGTGTGCTTCCGGACTTCGCCCGTGAAGCCCGCGCCGACATGGGCTTCAAACATTTTTACTGGATCTTGGGCGCCCTCGAGGGCCGCTTCATGGGCGCTCGGGTCCACGGCTATGGGCCACTCTACGGCAGCGGCGGCGCCGTGGTGGAATTGACGCTTTGAATATCTCTTCAACCTTCACAGGAGCCATGATGATCATCAGGTTGAGCCGTGTCACAACGCTAGTGGGCTGCCTACTTTCCTTCGCCATCCACGCCGCTCCCGCAGAGCAATGCACGATCAAGATCGGCCGTGTCGTTCCCATGACGGGACCGCTCGCCGACGTGGGCAAGGACACTCCCTGGGTGGACGACCACAAGCTCGGGCCCATCAACAAGGCGGGCGGCCTCAAGGTGGGCAGCAAGCTGTGCAAGATCGACTACAAGATTTACGACAGCAAGAGCACCGTCGCGGGCTCGGCGGAGGCGGCCACTCGGGCGATCCTGTCCGACAAGGTGGATTTCTTGATGGCCCAGGGAACGCCCGACACCACCAACGCACCGTCCGATCTGTGTGAGCGCAACCAGATTCCGTGCGTCACTGCCAACACCCCCGTGGAAGCCTGGCTGTTTGGTCCCGATGGGAAACCGAAGACCTTCAAGTACAACTTTCACTTCTTCTTCTCGGTACCGGACCTGGTGAAAAATCATATCGGCATGATCAAGTCCCTGCCCGGCGGCTTCAATGGACACGTGGGTTACCTCTATCCGAACGATCCCGACGGCACCGTATTCGCTTCCTTGTTCGATCCAGCTTTCAAGAAAGAGGGTTGGACGCCGACGGATCCCGGCCGCTTCGCCGAAGGACTGCCCGATTTCAGCTCGATCATCAACCAATTCAAGCGCAGCCACGTCGAAGTGGTCACCGGCGTCCTCGCGCCACCGGACCTGCAAACCTACCTGCAGCAGGCGGCGCAGGCCGGTTACAAGCCCAAGATGTACGTCATCGACAAGGCCACCGGCTACCCCGATCCCATGAACGCCATCGGCAAACCGGCGCTCGACGTGCTGGGCGTGAACTTCTGGTCACCGGCTTATCCCGGCGCGTCGAAGTACGGCAAGTACACAGGCCAAGGGCTGGTTGATGCCTATGAAGCGGCAAACCCTGGCAAGCAGTACATTCCACCCTTGGGTTATGACGACGCGTCCTACGATGTGCTGCTCGACGCCATTCAACGCGCTGGCAGCACGGATCGCGCCGCCGTGGTCGCGGCACTCGCGAGCACGGATTTGGATACAGTCACTGGTACCGTCAAATTCAATGCCCAGCATTATTCGGTACAGCCCTTAGGCGGTGCGCAATGGCGTTACGACGAGAAGACGAAGAAGCTCGTCAAGGAAAACGTCTACAACGTCGTTTATCCCAGCGTCAAGAAAACGGCCGACATGCGGCTGTACCAGCAGCAGTAGCGGACCCTCGCGGCGTATGAGCGACATCTTGAGCGTGCGGGACCTCTCGAAGTCCTTCGGTGCCATCGATGTCGCGAGCGGCCTGAACTTCAACATCGTCGAGGGAGAGATCTTGGGTGTCATCGGACCGAACGGGGCGGGCAAGACCACCTTGTTCGGCCTCCTGACGGGGCAGATCGAGCCCACCGCGGGCACCTTGGTGTTTCGCGGCGAGAACATCACGGGCTTGAGCGCCCACGAACGCGCGCGACGAGGCATCGCACGCACCTACCAGGTACCGCGGCCGTTCGGACAAATGACCGTGTTCGACAACCTCAAGGTGGCAACCACGTTTGCGGGCGGCTTACGGGGTGGCGAGGCCATCGAGTGGATCGAACGCACCCTCGCTGCCACCGGCCTCGCCCGCTACGGCGGCACCCTGGCCGGGCGCCTGCCGCTGCTGGTACGCAAGCGCCATGAACTCGCACGCGCGCTGGCCATGCGGCCGAAGCTCTTGCTCATCGACGAGGTCGCAGCGGGACTCACCGAACCCGAGGTGAATGATTTCATCGCGCTCGTCCGGCGGATTCGTAACATGGGCATCACCATCGTCTGGATCGAGCATGTCATGCGCACCATGTTGACCGCGACGGATCGTCTGATGGCACTCGCCGGCGGCCAAATCTTGAGCATCGGCGAGCCCAATGAAGTCATCAAGCGACCGGAGGTGAAGCGTGTCTACCTCGGCATCTGAGGCCACGCGGGGACCCGCCGCTGGTACGCCATCGCCGGCCGGCGCCGCGCCATCGTCCGCCGCGGCCGCACCGCTGCTGCGCGTCACCAGCCTCTCGGCCTACTACGGCGAATTACGGGCGGTGTATGACGTGTCGCTCGAACTCGAGCCCGGCGACATACTCGCCGTCATCGGTGCCAATGGGGCCGGCAAGTCCACGCTGCTGCGCTCGCTCGTCGGATTGACCGGTCAAAGCGCGCGCTCACACATCCGCGGCACCATCGAGTTCGACGGCAAACGGCTCGATAAACTGACGCCTGAGCAAATCGTCGATGCCGGTGTGACGCTGGTCCCCGAGGGTCGCCGTTTGTTCGCGCGCATGAGCGTCGAGGATAATCTGCTGGCTGGCGCCTATCTGCCGCGCTGCCGCCGCAGCATCCTCGCGAAGCTCGAGGAGGTTTACACACTGTTTCCGCGGCTGAAGGACCGCCGCGGGCAAGTGGTTTCGCAAATGTCGGGCGGTGAACAGCAGATGGTCGCCATCGGCCGCGCGCTCATGTCCTCGCCCAAACTCATCGCCTTCGATGAATTATCGTTGGGTTTGTCGCCGGCCATGGTCGACGACATCTACGACAATCTGCGGCGGATAGTCGCCGGCGGCACCGCCAGCATCCTCGTGGAACAGGACCTCAAACGGGCGCTTGGCGCCTGTACCCGCTTCTGCGTGATGCTTGAGGGACACATCGTACTCGAGGGGATGCCGGGAACGGTCAGCGAGGAGGCGATCACCGCCGCGTACTTCGGTGCCGCCCATGGGTAACGAAGATCTGTATTGGATGGGCGTCGATCTCGCCAATGGTGTGCTGTCGGGCGCCATGCTCGGCGGCTACTACGCCCTCTTGAGTGTCGGCCTCGCGCTGACCTTCGGCGTGATGCGGCTCATCAATCTCGCGCACGGCGATTGGATCATCTTTGCCGCCTATCTGTGCGTGACGCTGGCGACGGTCGCCGGAGGTTCATCGCTCTGGACTCTCCTCATCGTGGTGCCGGTGATGTACGGCATCGGCTATGGCGTGCAGCGGGGGTTGCTCAATCACGTCTCCGTCCAGGCCGCCGAACGCCGCGGCATGCCGCCGGTGCTCGGCATGATGCTGCCGCTGCTGGTGACCTTCGGACTGTCGAACGTCTTGAGCCAGGGCATGCTGCTGACGTTCAGCGCGGACACCGCGACGCTTAAAAACGATCTCTCGTATTCCGCCATCCGCTTGTCCGAGGACCTCTCCATTTCCACGCTGCGCTGCCTCTTCTTCGTCGCTGCCGTGCTGCTGTTGTCGGGACTCGCGCTCTGGCTCAAGTCGACCCACATCGGCCGTGCCATCCGCGCTGCCAGCGATGATCCCGAGGTGGCCGCCTTGATGGGCATGCGCACAGCGCATGTCTATGCCGTCGCGAGCGGCGTTGCGCTCGCCTCGGCGGGCGTCGCCGGCTTCATGGTGGGGATGTCGCGTTCATTCCAGCCCTTCGATGGTTCCTCGTTCCTGCTGCTGGCTTTCGGCGTCGTGGTGCTGGGCGGCCTCGGCTCCATCATGGGCAGCCTCGTGGGCGGCGTCGCACTCGGCATCGTCCAGGTGCTCGCGGGCACCTATTTCGGTCCGGCCGCGGAGCACGTGGCGGGCTACCTCGTCATCTTGTTGGTGCTCACGCTACGGCCCCAAGGCTTGCTGACCGGGAAATCGAGCTGAGATGAAGCCGTTCTTCGATTCCTTCTACGGTAGCCGCGGCGCGGGCTGGGCGCTCGCCCTGACGTTGGTGCTGCTCCTGCTGCCCCTGGCGCTGCCGTCATCGAGTTATGCATTGCATCTGCTCTTCGCCATGTTCGTCTTCGCCACGCTCGGCCACGCCTGGAATCTCATGGCGGGCTACGCCGGATTGCTGAGTTTCGGCCAGCAGGTGTTCATCGGCATCGGCGGCTTCGCGCAGGCCATCGTCTTCTACTACACGCCGGCATCGATCTGGTTGGCATGGCCGGCAGCCGGCATCGCCTCGCTGCTGTTTGCGTGGCTCTTGTGCCTGCCGCTGCGCGACACGGACCGGGTCCGCCGCACCCGGATCGCGGTCGCCGTTGCGGTACTGCTGTGGATGCTCTACGAGTGGCTGATCGCCCTCTCCCCTCATCTCGATGTCTTCGGCAGCGCCTACACGCGACGCGTGGCGATCCTGCTGCTGATTTTTTTAGGGGCGCTGCCGCTACTCAGGCTTCAGGGTGCGTTCTTCGCCATTGCGACCTGGCTGATCTCGGAGTCCGTGGCAACGGTGTTCAATGGTTGGCTCATCGTCGGTGCCGGCGGCGGCATGCAGCTGAAATCCGATGTCACGGCGCGGGAGTTATACTATGCGGCGTTTGCGCTGCTGCTGGTCACCAGCGCCATCATCTGGCGCTGGATGCGCTCATCCTACGGGCTCGCGCTCAACGCGGTGCGCGACGACGAGGAGGCCGCCCGCTCGAGCGGTGTCGACGTCAACAAGATCAAGGCGGCAGTGTTTCTCATGAGTGCGGCCGTCACCGGTCTGGTGTCGGGACTCTATTTCATGGATGTGGTCATCATCACGCCGCCATCGGCATTCGCCTTGTCGTGGGCGTCGTACATCGTCTTCGTGGTCGTTGCCGGCGGCATGGGTACCATCGCCGGCCCGATCATCGGCGCGGTGATCTACATCATCGTCGACCGAGTACTCGCCGCAGCCGCCGGCCAGGGCTTGCTCGTGCTCGGCGTGCTGTCGATACTGCTGATGTTGCTCCTGCCCCGCGGCGTCATGGGCATCGTGCACGACGTGCGTTTCCCGCAACAAGGGCGACGGCGCAGCAGCGGACTCGACCATTGGCGCCGCCGGCTGTTGGGCGACGACCCGGCCCGCGACCGGGCGGCGCTGATCGATCAGCCCGGTGTGGTTGCCGCTTATCTCTTGCCCGCGAGTTGCCTGCTGCTCTTGCGGCGCGATGAGCCGCGTTATGCGGAGCTGGTGGCCGCCATGGGTACGGTCAGCCGTGAGCTCGACGAACTCAAACCCGACACGCTCGTCATCTATTCAACGCGCTGGTACGCGGTGCTCGACCAGCTCTGGCAGGGCCGCGCGCGCATGGCCGGCCTGCACGTCGACGACAACTGGCATGAGCTCGGCGAGATTCGCTACGACATCACCACGGATGTGTCGCTGGCGAAGGCCTGTGTGCGCGCCGCGCAGCGCGCGGGCATCGCCTCGAAGCTGGTTGACTACGCCGGCTTTCCGATCGATTCCGCCACCCTCGCCGCCCAGGCGCTGGTCAACGGCGATGGGCTCATGCCCACCCTGATCGTCGCCAACAACCTCTATCACGGTTTCGATGAGACCCGCGCCTTGGGCGAAATCGTCGCCGCGCAATCCGCGCTCCAAGGCAAGCGCGTCGCGGTGCTGATCCTGGGAGGGCTCTCCGGCGGCGAACACCGCGACCATCGGCCGTTCTCGGCGGATGCGTTGGCGAGCGCCACCGAAGACGAATGGAATCGCCGCATCTTGAAACTCATTGCCGCGCGGGACGTGGAAGACGTGCTGCGCCAGATGCCGGAGTTCGTCTCCCAAGCACGCGCCGACATGGGCTTCAAGCATTTCGCCTTCGCGCTCGGCGCACTCGGCGGCCGTATCGGCAACGCCGAAGTCTATGCCTATGGACCCCAGTACGGCAGCGGTGCCGCCGTCGTGCGACTTTTTTAACGAGAACACCATGCCACTCGAGAACACTCACTATCGTAACTACGTCGACGGCCGCTGGCGAGAGAGCGAGCGCCGCTTCGCCGACTTGAACCCGGTCGACGGATCCCCGGTCGCAACGGTGCACGAAGCCGATGCCGCGATGGTCGATGCGGCCGTGCGTGCCGGTCACGCCGCACTTGGCAGTGCATGGGGCCGCACCACAACCACCGAACGGGCGGCGTTACTCTATAAAGTCGCCGCCGAGATCGAGCGCCGCAGCGCCGATTTTCTGAGGGCTGAAATGGCGGATACGGGCAAACCGCTTGCCATGGCGTCGACCGTCGACATCCCACGCGGTGCCGCGAACTTTCGTGTCTTCGCGGATATATTGAAAACCGCGCCGCTCGACAGTTATCGCATGGACCTGCCGGGCGGCGCACACGCCATCAACTACACCGTCCGTAAACCTTTGGGCGTGGTCGGGATCATCTCACCGTGGAACCTGCCCTTGTTGCTGCTCACCTGGAAGGTCGCTCCCGCCCTCGCCTGCGGCAACGCGGTGATCGCGAAGCCCTCGGAGGAAACTCCCGGCACCGCCACCTTGCTGGCAGAAGTCATGGATGCCGTCGGCATGCCGGCCGGCGCCTTCAATCTCGTCCATGGCTACGGCCCGGGTTCTGCCGGCGAATTCATCACCACTCATCCAGACGTCAACGCCATCACCTTCACCGGCGAATCACGCACGGGCACCGCCATCATGCACGCCGCCGCCGACGGCGTGAAACCCATTTCCTTCGAACTTGGCGGCAAGAATGCCGCCATTATCTTTGCCGACTGCGACTTCCCCCGCATGCTCGACGGGATGATGCGCGCGGTGTTCTTGAACTCAGGACAAGTGTGCCTCTGCGCCGAGCGCGTCTACGTCGAGAGACCCCTGTACGAACGCTTTTGCGATGCACTCGCGAGCCGCGCCAGGCAGCTTAAACTCGGCTGGCCGAATGAGGCTGACTCGGATATGGGACCGCTCATCTCGGCTGCGCATCGTGACAAGGTGTTGGGATACTTCAAGCTTGCGCGCGAGGAGGGTGCCCAGGTCCTCGCCGGGGGCGGTGTACCGCACTTTGGCGATGCACGCGACCAGGGCTTCTGGGTCGAGCCCACCGTCATCACGGGATTGCCCGACACTGCCCGCTGTCTCAAGGAAGAAATCTTCGGACCCATTTGTCACGTAGCCCCATTCGATAGCGAAAGCGAGGTCATCGCCAAAGCCAATGACACCCGTTATGGGCTTGCAGCCACGATTTGGACCAGCAACTTGAATCGCGCCCACCGCATAGGCCCGGCCATGCGGGTCGGCCTCTCCTGGATCAACTCCTGGTTCCTGCGCGATCTGCGCACGCCGTTTGGCGGCGCCGGCCTCTCCGGTATCGGGCGCGAGGGTGGCATACATTCGCTCAACTTCTATTCGGAGTTGACCAACGTTTGCATCCGGGTCGATGCCGATGCCGCTGCCGTAGCCCACCCGTGAACTTAGCCTCGCTCCACTCATGAACCAGCTTGATCTCAATGGACGCGTCGCGGTGGTGACGGGTTCGGCTCGCGGTATCGGTTACGCGATTGCGGACCGCATCCTGCGCTCCGGCGGCCGGGTGGCACTCTGGGACCTCGATTCAGGTCAGCTCGATGAAGCTCAGGCTTCGCTGGGCGCCGCGGGCGAGTCGCTTGCTCAACCGTTGGATGTCACCGACGGAGGCGCGGTCCAGGCCGCTGCTGAGGCGACGGCCCGTCATTTCGGCAAGATCGACATTCTCGTCAACAATGCCGGTATCACCGGCGGCAACGCGCCCACCTGGGAACTCGAGCCTGCGGTTTGGCGGCGTGTCATCGAGGTCAATCTCGTGGCCCCCTATCTCACTGCCCGGGCCATCGTCCCGCGGATGCTCGATCAGGGGTATGGTCGGATCGTCAATGTGGCCTCGGTCGCGGGCAAGGAAGGCAACCCGAACGCATCGCACTACAGCGCCTCCAAGGCGGGCCTCATCGGCCTGACCAAATCATTGGGCAAGGAGTTGGCAACTCAGGGCGTGCTGGTCAATTGCGTCACCCCCGCGGCCGCCAATACCGACCTGCTTGCCCAGATGAGCGATGAGCACATCAAGTACATGCGCTCCAAGATCCCGATGAATCGCTTCATCGAACCCGCCGAGATCGCCTCCCTGGTCTGTTGGCTGGCGAGCGAAGAATGCTCCTTCTCCACCGGCGCCGTCTTCGACTTGTCGGGCGGCCGCGCCACGTATTAGGCACCCAACCCGGCGCGCCTCGACCGACATCCTCAACGCGCTGCTTTCTGCTGCGCTGCTTTTTGCTGCGCCTCTTTGAAGCGCCCCGACGAAGCCGTCGGCGTCTCCACAGGCACACCCAGATGGTTGCGTACATCGACGAAATCGATCAGCCAATTCACCGGTGCCTGGTCCTTGCCCGGCCGCCGCGACGCGTAGCCCAGCATGCGCTGAACCCGGGGCGAGTAATTCCGCGCGATCTCCCAAGGCGCACCGATCGAAATCGCTTCCTCCGGCGTGAGCCATCCGAGGCAGAAACTCATGTGCAGTCCATGGCGCCACTGATCGCGGGTGACGTTCTCACCCGCGCCATGCACGGTCTTGCCGAGGTACAGCAAGGCACTCCCCGCGGGCATGACGGCGCCCACCGTATCCTCTGGCTTGGGCGTTTGCTTGAAGTCATCCCACAGATGACTACCGGGAATCACCCGTGTGGCCCCCACCTCCTCGGTGAAATCGGACAGCGCCAGCAGAATGCTCACCATGACTTCCGGCGCCGGTTTGCCCAACTCGAGAAAATGCGGCCAGATACCGATGTCGCGATGTAAAACCTGGCCCTTCTCACCCGGCCCCACGATCATGGCCTGGCCGGTGTTCAGCCAGTAATCGCCGACGAAGGTATGCTCCGCCCAGCGATGCATCAACTCATGATCCAATAATTCCGCGAACGCCGGCGCACGTGCCGCCAAGCGGGTAAAGCGTTTGGTCTGGCTGCCCCAGAAATGCGCCATTTCCTCGCCGATGTTCTCCGCACCCGGGTCGGTCGATTCAATGTGGGCGCGCAGCTGCGCATTCAGTCGCTTGACCAGATCTTGGTCGATGAAATCCTTGACGATGACGCCACCATCGGCCTCAAGGCCGGCCATGATGGATTCGAATGGATCATTATTCTGGAAAGTTCGCAAACGGCGTGACGACATCGACTGATCTCCGGAGCGGACGGCGACCTTTGAGACGCCGGGTTTAAGCCAGTGCCAGGATTTACCGGATCACTCGGGCGCTGTCCAGAGGCGAGACCCACTCATCCTTGCTAGGATGAGTCCATGCGCAGAACCTCACTCTTGTTGGTGGCCAGCCTCGCCGCTCACGCCGGCGCCGCGCAACCTCCGCCCAGCGCCGCGCAGCCTGCGCCCGCAGCGAGGGCGGCGGCCGGCCCTGCCGCCTACCTCGACCCCGGCACGGGTGCGTGGACCGGCGAGCAGATCGCAACCATGGGGCGTATCCGGGACGCCGCGCTCGACGATGATTATGCCTACCGCGAGCTCAAAGTCCTCACCGACAACATCGGTCCGCGCCTCTCCGGGTCGCCCCAGGCGGCCAAGGCGGTAGAGTACGTGGCGGCTGAAATGCGCGCCCTCGGGGCCACGGTCACCTTGGAAAAGACGCAAGTTCCCCATTGGGTCCGCGGCATCGAAACCGCAGCACTGGTGAACTGGCCCGGCATGGCGCCGCAGACCACCCAAAAAATCGTCCTCACGGCGTTGGGCGGCAGCGTCGCGACGCCGCCCGAAGGAATTACCGCGCCCGTCCTGGTCGTGCCCTCCTACGATGCTTTCAAGGCGCTGCCCGCGGGCGCAGCCAAGGGCAAGATCCTGCTGTTCAATCATCCCTTCGACAAGGAGCTCGCGGCCGAGGGTTTGGGCATCTATGCCTACATGCAGTCGGTGATCTATCGCGGCGCGGCTCCGAGCTTGGGCGCGAGAGCCGGTGCCGTGGCCGTGCTGGTGCGCTCCGTCGGCGGTGCCGATTACCGCCTGCCGCACACTGGCGCAACTCGTTACGATCCCGCATTGCCGAAGATCCCTGCTGCGGCGGTGACGGCAGAGGATGCCGACCTGATGGCGGATCTCGCGGCCCAGGGATCCGTCGAGATGCATCTCACCTTGACCCCGGAGACGCACCCCAAAGTGGAGAGTTACAACGTCATCGCCGACTGGACGGGAGCCATCCACCCTGAGCAGGTAGTGATCGTCTCCGGCCACCTGGATTCCTGGGATCTGGGCACGGGCGCCATCGACGACGGCGCCGGCGTGGTGGTTTCCATGCAGACCATTCATTTGCTGCAGAAGCTCAAGGTCCATCCCAGCCGCACCGTCCGCTTCGTCGCCTGGATGGACGAAGAATCGGGCAGCGAAGGCGCCGCGACGTACGCCGCGGACCATGCGGCTGACATTGCCAATCACGTCGGCGCACTCGAAAGCGATCTGGGTTGTGACCACCCCGTCGGCCTCGTCTTTGCCGGAGTGCCGGCACTGTCGGCGTGGTTACGGCCCGTGGCGAAGCAGCTCGCGCCCATTGGCGCAGCACTGCTGATGTCGGGCGAGGAGGTGGGCGAAGACGTACAGGCCGTGGTCGGTCAGGGGGTGCCCGGCTTTGCTCCCATTCAGGACGGCCGCTTCTACTTTAATTACCACCACACCGCCGCCGACACCTTCGACAAGGTGGATCCGCGGCATCTCGCCGAGAATGCCGCCGTCATGGCGGTGACCGCCTATGCCCTCGCGGACTCAAGCTCTCCCGCGCCGCGCGCGGAGCCGGCAGCCCTGTCCAAGTAACCCGCGCCGCTCAATGTAGCCCGGTCAGCGAAGGTCGGTGAGCCGCCGGGCGCGCTCGTGAAAAATATACCCCAGTAAATTGAGCAGCACCTGCGCCGCCAGAAACGACGTACTGCCACTGGGATCGTAGTCGGGAGCCACCTCGCAGAGATCGATGCCGACGATGTCGCCCCGTTTGGCCAAGCCCTGCAAGATCTCCATCACGTCGTAGTACAGAAACCCGCCATGGCTGGGCGTGCCGGTCCCCGCAGCGATGGACGGATCGAAGCCGTCGATGTCGATGGTCACGTAGTAGCGCACTCCCGCCGGAATGGTCGCCAGCACTTGATCGGCGCCCATGGCTCGCACCTGCCGCACCGACAGAATCGACGACTTGTTCCTGCGCGCAGCCTCGTAACCCTCACGCGCCGTCGAGGACACGTTGCGAATGCCCAGATGACTGATCCCGAGCACGTACGGCTTCTCCGCCGCGCGGCGCATCGGATTACCATGCCCATGTCTCACGTTGTGCCGGACGTCCACGTAATCCAAGTGCGCATCGAACTGAACGATGTAAATCGGCGCTTCGGCGTCGAATGCGCGGATGCAGGGGTCATTCACCGAATGGTCGCCGCCGAGCACCACCGGCAGCGCCTTCGCAGCCAAGATCTTCCGCACCGCCGCCTCGATGTTGGCGTGACTCTGATCCGTGTCGGTGTGAATCATGTCGGCATCGCCGATATCCACCATCCTCACCTGATCCGTGGGCAGGTACACCACGTCGTCCTCGTGATCGTAGGCGCCATCGTGGCCGAACGAGTAGAGCGTCGACGCCTCGCGGATGCCGCGCGGTCCGAAGCGTGCGCCGGCGCGATACTGCGTGCCCATGTCGAAGGGCGCACCCAACACGGCAACATCCGCATCGATCCGGTCCCAGTCGAGCACCGGCTGACTTTTGGCAAATGTGCAATGACCCACGAAGGGCAGATTCAAACGTCCGGAGTCGTATCCATGCTTGGCCATAAAATTCCCGTGGGTTCGCCGTCTGGGGGCAATGACCCGAGCTTACTCGATCACACCGGCGGCAGCGCCCCCGCCGCGCGTACCACCTCGTCGATCGCGACATACTGCGCGCAAAACTCCGCGGGCCAACGTGCCGGCCGGCCGCTGCCGAGGGCGATGCACGCATACTCGATGTCGGCACGGGCCAGTGTCGTGCCGTCCCGCGCGCGCCATACCTGGAAACGCCGGCGAATGCGCAGCCTGCCGTCGCCGGGCAGAATCCAGGTCGCCACCTCAACCGTATCGCCGAGCAACGCCGCACGCAGATACGCGATCACGCTGCGCAGCACCGCCATCCCCCGATCGAGTTGCAAGCATTTCTCGATCGGCAGCCCCAAAGCGGCCGAGTGATCCCAGGCAGCGCGGTCGAACCAATTCATGTAGACGCTGTTGTTAACGTGGCTATAGGCGTCGATATCAGGCGCCGCCACAGCCAGCCGAGCGACATGCGGCTGCGGTAAATCCCAGTGGGGCTGCGCCGCGTCAGCCAACCGGCAAATCGGCGTTTCGCGGATCGAGGTGGAGGTCGCGCCGGTACATGCGGCCGCGGGCCACGTAATGGTCGGCGATGCGTTCGATCATCTCGCGGTCCCGCTCGGTTGCTTGGCGAACGATCTGGCCCGGCATACCCATGACCACCGAGCCGTCCGGGATGATCTTGCCGGGCGGCACCAAAGCGCCCGCAGCGATCAAGCAGCCACTGCCAATCTGGACCCGATCAAGAACCATCGCACCGTTGGCAATCAGTGTCGAGTGGCCCACCGTGCAACCATGCAGCAGCGCGCGGTGCCCCACGGACACGTTGGCACCAAGCTCGACCGGCTGGCCCGCGTCCGTGTGGATGATGCTACCGTCCTGAATGTTGGTGCCGGGCCCAAGCACGATCCAGTCGTTGTCACCGCGGAGCACGCAGTTGAACCAGACGCTCGCCCCCTGGCCAAATCGCACGGTGCCGATCACGGCAGCGCCGGGCGCGACGTAATAATCGTCACCCTCAGTCTGGATCTTCTTGTCGCCGAGCGAGTAGATCATGAGCGCCTCTCTGGCCGGGTAGCTTACGCGAGTTGGCAGGGCCATTGTAGAATCACGCTCTTTACTTCCCCCCCTACGGCAGTCCCACCCCACGGCAGTCGCACACCCCGATGAATACTGGAGCGGAACCCCTTCGCATCGTGTCGTTGGAGGGCGGCATCAATTTTCGTGACTTGGGCGGCTATCCCGGTGCCGACGGGAGGCGTGTTCGCTGGCGTCAGTTGTTTCGTTCGGGCAGCACTCATGCCTTGAGTCCGGCTTCCCGCCACCTTTTGAAAACGATGGGTATTCGGGCCGCCGTCGATTTGCGTTCGCGCCAGGAACAAGATGAACATCCCCACGCGCTTTGCACCGACGACGGTTGCGAGTACCTTGCTTTCGATCACAACCATGCGGGCGGCGATTTACTGGCAATGCTCAGGCGTGTCGACGTCGATGCCTCGCAATTGCATCGGGCCATGGTTCAGCTCTATCGGGAACTCCCGTACCAGTTCACGGAGGTCTATCGATCGCTGTTTCAGGTGGCGGCGAGCGGACCCTTGCCGATGGTGTTCAACTGCACCGCCGGCAAGGATCGAACCGGCGTCGCGGCCGCATTGCTCCTCACCGCGCTCGGGGTCGCCTGGGAGGACGTCGAGGCCGATTATCTGCTCACCCGACAATTCCTTGCGGACATCATGAATTCGGTGATCGCCTCTCGCTGGGGAGCGCGCCTGTCGCGGCTCGAGCCCGGCACGATTGCCCCGTTGTTCGGCGTGGACCCGTCGTATTTGGAGGGGATGCGCGATGCGATCCTCGCACGCAGCGGGTCGTTCGAACGCTACTTTCAACATGACTTGCAGCTCGAGCCGGCGCTATTGACTGGGCTGCGCCGGCGACTCCTCGAATGACCACCTCCGCGCCGACCACTGGCGCCGCGTCAACCACCCGCGCGATGCTGCTGAGGAGAGCCGCGCTCGGTTTTGTCCTCGCCACTCTCGGCT
>Ga0116228_10001532_pt1 | contig 19285 bp, 19 predicted proteins | sample S1TSphfallax_2_FD_89694 | JGI IMG/M metagenome (GOLD analysis project Ga0116228, IMG submission 89694) | Host-associated microbial communities from peat moss isolated from Minnesota, USA - S1T2_Fc - Sphagnum fallax MG | ecosystem: Host-associated > Plants > Peat moss > Unclassified | place... | reverse complement strand
CCGAAATAAACACGCAGCTTGCCCAATGCCGAACTGATCGCCGGCTGGCTCTTGCCCAGGCGAACGGCCGCGCGGCTGACGCTTCTCTCATCGCCGAGGGTCACCAGCACCCGCAGCAGATTCAGGTCGAGTTCGGACATAAGATAATTTGAATTTCAAATACGCTGAATTTGCAGTATCGCATTGCCAAATGTCCCAAGAGTACCGAATATCATCATGAGAGGCGATATCCGCCCTGGGGCGTCTGCCCTCACTGGCTGGCTGACATAGGGAGAGAAGTGATGACCCAGAAGTCGTTGGAAGAATTGCTTTGCGGTACCAAGAGCACGGTCGAGATGCTGCGCAATTCGCAGATCGGGGCCTACATATATCCGGTCGTACCGACCGAGTTCAGCAATTGGCGCTCCGAACAGGAGGCGTGGCGCAAGACTGCCGTGCTGTTCGACCAGTCGCATCACATGGCCGAGATCACCATCAAGGGTCCGGACGCACTGAAGCTCTGCTCCTACACGACCATCAACAGCTTCAAGGGCTTTGTCCCCGGCCGGGCCAAGCAAATGGTGCCGATCAGCTACGACGGCTACGTCATCGGTGACGGCATCCTCTTTTATGTTGCGCCCGACGAGCTGCTGTTCGTCGGTCGCGCACCGACGGTGAACTGGCTGCAATTTCATGCCGAGACCGGCGGCTTCAAGGTTGAGTTCATCCGGGATGATCGTTCCCCGTCGCATCCGAACGGCAACGCCGTCAGCCGGCGCCACTACCGCTTCCAGATCCAGGGACCGAAGGCCGCTGAAGTGCTGACCAAGTTGAACGGCGGACCGCTCCCGGATATCAAGTTCTTCACCTTCGACATGATCAACATCGGCGGGCGCAAGGTGCGAGCGCTGCGACATGGGATGGCCGGCGAGCCGGGACTCGAGGTGTGGGGCCCGTACGCGGACCGCGATGAGATCCGCGCAGCGATCCTCGAAGCGGGCAAGGACGTCGGCATCGTTTTGGTGGGTTCCAGAACCTACGCGAGCAACACCTTGGAGTCGGGCTGGATTCCCTCGCCGCTCCCTGCCGTGTACTCGGGCGAGAAGATGAAGAAGTACCGCGAATGGCTGCCGGCGACCGGCTACGAAGGTACAGGCTCACTCGGCGGCAGTTTCGTGTCCTCGAATATCGAGGACTACTATCTGACGCCGTACGAGCTCGGATATGGCGCGTTTGTGAAGTTCGACCGTGAGTTCGTTGGCCGTGAGGCACTCGAGAAGATGGTCAAGGATGGTCGTCCGCAGCGTAAGAAGGTGACTTTCGAGTGGAACGGCGAGGATCTCGCCAAGATCTTCAGCTCCCTGTGTCAGCATGATCAAGATCCTTGCAAGTTCTTCGACCTGCCGATCGCCAACTACGCCTCGTCGTCTTACGACGCCGTGAAGAAGGGCGGAAAGACGGTGGGATTTTCCATGTTCACCGGCTACAGCCACAACGAGCGCTGCGGTCTGTCGCTCGGTGTCGTCGATTCGAACATCGAGGAGGGCGAGGTGCTCACTTTGGCGTGGGGTGAGGAGGGCGGTGGAACCCGCAAGCCGACCGTCGAGCGGCATCGGCAATGCGAGGTCAGGGCCAAGGTTGCGCCCGTGCCGTATTCGCGCGATGCGCGTGAGACCTATCAGAGCGGGTGGCGCACGGCCAATGGCTAACGAGGCAATGCGTCTGTCCGTGCAGAGTTCGAATGAATCGCTCCGCGAGCTTCTGATGCGCCTGGCGCGCGAGGCTTCCGTCGAGCTCAACGTACAGGACGTTCCGCACCTCGCCGAGAGCCGTAAATTCCTGCCCGACGGTGCGCGCATGTACGTCAGTCATCTGCCGAAGCAGTCCTTCGAGCAGACGCTGGAGGCGTGCACGGCAGTGAGAGCGTCAGGTTTCGAGCCAATCCCGCACGTGCCCGTGCGAGTGTTGGAGAGCCGGCAACAGCTGCAGCAGTTGGTCGATGCAGCGGTGGGGCGCGCGGTGAAGGAGTTGCTGCTGGTAGCGGGCGACTACCCGCACGCCGTGGGCCCATTCTCGACCGTGGCGCAGGTTCTGAATGCGATCGATCTTCGGGCCTTGGGCATAGAACGCGTGTCGATCGGTGGGCACCCGGAAGGGCATGCGACGGTGGGTTTGAGCGACATACGGCAGGCAGAGCTGGAAAAATCCCGTATCGCCGGCAGTCAAGGACTTCAGGCCACCTTTGTCACCCAATTCTTTTTTGAAGCCGCGCCCTTTCTGCAATGGGCGGAAGAGCTGCGTGCAGGCGGTTCGGACGCCGCCATCCGGGCGGGCTTGGCCGGTCCGGCAAAGATCACGACGCTGCTGCGCTTTGCCGCGCGCTGTGGCGTGGGGCCTTCCATCCGCGCGCTGGGCAGCCGGCCGGGTGCCTTTGCCAAACTCCTCGGGGAGCATGGCCCGGAACATTTACTCACCCAGCTGGCGGAAAGCTCAATCGAGCGCCCGGATGTCTTTCAGGGACTGCATCTGTTTTGTTTTGGCGGCTACCTTCGGACCTGCCGCTGGCTCCATGCCCTGGCATCGGGGAACTTCAATCTGAAGGCAGGAGAACTGTCCGTACAGGTCGCCTGAGACGCGGCAGCTGCAGCAGCGCGAGACAGGCCCACGCGCAAATCACGCCGGCCATCCATCGGCCAGAAGGGTCATGCGCGGCGCCGACAATGGCGCTGCCCAGAAAACCGAGCGCGAACATCATCACGCCGATCAGGGCGGAACCCGCGCCCGCGTGCACGCCCGCCGAGGTCATCCCGATGGCGAGCGCGTTCGGGATGATGAACCCAACCAACGCGATGTCGGCCAGCAGCGCACCTGCGATGGCGTTGACGCCGCCGGTATCCGACATCGTGATCGCCAAGGTCACCAGACCCGTCAACAAGGTCGCCGGCACCGCGCACGAGAGAATCGTCACCGGCGAGAGCCAGCGCAGCAGCAAGCCGTTCAGCTGTGAGCAGATCGCCATGCTGAGTGCAATGGCCGAGAGATACAGCCCACACGTGGCGGGGCTCAGGCCATGGTGCTCGATCAGAACGCCGGCAACGCCGGTGTTATAGGCAAATTGCGCCGCCGCGGCGCAGCTTGCGATCAGCGTACAGCTCGAGAAGGTCTGTTCCCGCAGAAGCGCCCAATAGGCGGACAAAAGATGCAACACCCCGGTTCGGGACCTCTTCTCTATCGGCAACGTCTCAGGAACCAGGAATAGCGTGTACAGGATGCCAGCCAGGCCCATCGCGGCCATGGTCAGAAAGACCGCGTGCCATCCGAATCGAGCCAGAAGCTGGCTGCCTGCCAACGGTGCCAGGACGGTGGCGACGCCGGTGATCATGATCGCCGTGGAGAACACCCGGGCGACGTCGCGTCCTGCAAAGCTCTCGGGTACCACGGAGCGCGCCATCACGACCGCGATGCCCAGGCCGAAGGCCTGGGCAAACCGCGCCACCGATAGAAACGTGAGGTCGGGTGCCAGGGCGCAGGCGATGGCGGAGGCGGTGAACAGGGCGAGACTGATGACGATGGGCATCCTCCGCCCGAAGGCATCGGCGATGCCGCCCACGACAAATTGACTCACCGCCATTCCGAGCAGCACCGCGGTGAGTGTCCACTCGACGTGCTCTCCCGCCCTGCCAATGCCCTGCTGAATCGCCGGGAGGGCGGGCAGGGATAAATCCACCGTCACCGGCCCGAGCGCCATGAGCAGGCAGGTCAAGACCACGATGCTGCGGTTGCCGACCGTTATGTTTGTCATTCTGGCACTGTAGGGAATAAGACGGCTTCGGTGACCTATCCAATGGGCAGGAGGTCCGGGCTGCGCAGGCCGATAAGATCGAGCGGGAAAACAGGACGGGGAGTGTACATGTCAGACGGTTTGGACATCGGGCAGCTGGCGAGGGTCAAAGCAGCCATCGAGGCGGATATCGCCGCCGGGAAGTACTACGGCGCGGTGTTCGGCGTCTCGCGCAGAGGCATGCCGCCCCGGATAACGGCCATCGGCAAGGGCGACAGCGCGGGCCGGCAAGAGCTCGAGGATGACTCGGTTTTCTCGATCTTTTCGATCACCAAGGGTTTCACCAATCTGCTGATCTTCCGGGCGATCGACCGGGGACAGCTGGCGTTGACGACCCGCGTGGCTGATGTGATCCCTGAGTTCAAGGGCGGCTTGCGTGAAAAAATTACCTTCTACCACCTACTGTCGCAGAGTTCAGGGCTGCCCCCGATATTTTCACCGGGCGAGGGGCAGTACATCGACCAGTTCGAGGAAGTGTTGCCCAAGGTGCTGGCGCTTGCCCACTGTCAGCACCCTCCCGGCGAACGGGTGACCTATTCGCCGATGGTTTCGCACGTGCTGATGGCCGAGGCGGTGCGTCGTGTGGATCCGAAAAAACGGTCGGTCCGGCAGCTGATGGCGGATGAAGTATTTGCACCCATCGGTATGAAGGACTCCGCGCTTGGCGTGCGCAAGGACCTGAAATCGCGCCACGTGATTCCTGACCTCAGGGGAAGCGTGCCTGCGCAACACCTCGGCCACAGCAACTTAGGTCCCGACGGCGCTTTTCAAGAGGAGCATGCCGAGATGCCTTGGGTCGGTGCAGTTTCCACGGTACCTGACCTGCTGCGTTATGCAGAGATGCTGCGCAGTGGCGGCAAGGTCGGCGAGCAGCGCGTGGTGTCGAAGGCGATGCTCGAGCAGGCAACGATCAATCACTCCGGTGAGAAACCCAACGAGCTGATTCGCACGTTGGGGTTTGACCGTGAATGGGAGCCGATTCCTGCCTACATCGGATTGGGTTTCTTTCTTCGCGGCACGGCGATAGGTCGACATCAGTTCGGCACCACGGCCAGCCCCCGAACACACGGCCATCAAGGCGCCGGGAGCGGCGTGGTCTGGGTCGATCCGGTGCGCGATTTGTGCTTCGCCATGCTCTCCGCCGGCGTCATGCAGGAGGCGGACAACATCGAGCGGTTTCAGCGGCTCTCGGATATGGCGCTTGCGGCTTCTGATTAATCACACCACGACTGGCTACAAGGAATTGCGATGAGCGATGAGATCGTCAAGGCGGGCATGTCTCCCGAGCGCATCGAGCGGGTGAGGGAGTTCATCCAGGGCTTCGTGAAGGCCGGCAAGCATTTCGGTGCTGAAATCATGGTGGCGCGCAATGGCCACGTGGCCCTGCACGAGACTTTTGGTTTCCGGGGACCGGAGCGCGACAAACCGCTGCCGGCCAACTCGGTCTACAGCATCTTCTCGGTGACCAAGACCTTCACCGGCGTGTTGACGCTCATGGCGATCGAGAAGGGTCTGCTGGCACTGACCACCAAGGTGTCCGAGGTCATTCCCGAGTTCAAGGGCGGCCTGCGCGAGAACATCACGGTCTTTCACCTGCTGACGCATTCCTCGGGTCTGCCGATGACATTTACGCCCGTGGCCGGTCAATACATCGATCGGCTCGATGAAGTGATCGCCTCGATCTGCGCGTCCATCCATTGCGAATCTGCGCCGGGCGTCGAGGCAAGCTACTCGCCCATGGTCAACCATTGCCTTCTCGGCGAGATGGTCCGGCGCGTTGACCCGAAGAAGCGACGCTTCAGAGATATTGCCAGGGAAGACCTTTTTGAGCCGCTCAAGCTGAAGGACACGGCGTTCGGGCTGCGGAAGGATCTGAAGGATCGGCACATCAAACCGGTATGGCTCTTCGACAAGTCGCCTCTGAAGCACTTGGGCCACAGCAACTTCGGCACCGACGGCGCGTTCGAGGAGGAGGACGCCGAAATGCCTTGGGTCGGGATATCCACCACCGTGCCGGACCTGTTTCGCCTCGCGGAAGCGCTGCGCAGGGGCGGTGAATTGGACGGGACCCGGATTCTCTCGCCGGTAACGACGGAGCAGATGAAGATCAATCGAACGGGCGAGAAGATCAATCAGCTGCACGGCAAGAACGCGATCCAGCGCGGCTGGGAGCCGATGCCTTGCTACTCGGGTCTCGGCGTATTCCTGCGGGGCACGGCGGTTTGCCACATCCAGTTTGGGACGCTGACTTCACCGAAGACCTTTGGTCAGCACGGCCAGGGCTCGGCGTTGTACTGGGTCGATCCGCTGCACCAGGTGACCTTCGCGTTCCTCTCCCACGGCGTCATGATCGAGGCGGAAAGCTTCGAGCGTTTTCAGCGTCTCTCCGATCTGGTCATTACCTCGGTGGTTTGAGGCGAGATCCAAAGCCGGGTGGCCTGCGGGGTCTATACGAGCGTATAATATCGGTTGGCGAGATCTACCAACGGGAGTTACTGGCGATGAAAGCACCTTTGATCGTGGTTCGGTTCGACCCAAAACCCGGTATGCATGAGCAGGTCGAAGCGCTGCTTCGAACCATGGTGCCCGCCACGCGCTCCGAGCCGGGCAATGTCCGCTATGACCTTTTTCGTTCAGCGGACGCGGCGGGCGCGCCGCTCCTATTTCTGGTGGAGCACTACGCGGACGATGCCGCGATTGCGGCCCATCGGGAAACCGAACACTACAAGCAATACCGTGCGGCCGTGCTGCCCTTGTTGCTGCAGCCGCCTTCGGTGCAGCTTTTGCAGGCGCTAGACTCGAAGCCTTACTGAGCAATCATCATGAGAACGCCTCCCGGAGTCGCTGCCTCGCGATTTGCACAGGTCCTCACGCAGTGGCGCAGCATCGTCGGCGCTGACTGGGTGTTCACATCCGAGTCGGATCTGGACACCTACCGCGATTCCTACTCGCCGATGTACGGCGAGCCGAGTGAGCGCATCGCCTCTGCAGTGGTCGCGCCGGATTCCGCAGAACAGGTTTGCGAGGTGATGAAGATCGCCTATGCAGCCGGCGTGCCGATGTATCCCATTTCGACCGGCAAGAATTTGACCTATGGCGGTTCGGCCCCGGCCTACTCGGGCAGCGTGATCCTCGATCTGAAGCGCATGAACCGGATCCTGGAGGTGAGCGAGCGCAATGCGTTTGCCCTCGTGGAACCCGGGGTGAGTTACTTCGATCTTTACCGCTACATCCGCGAGCGTGGTTTGAAGCTCTGGATCGACTGTCCCGATCCGGGATGGGGAAGCCTGGTCGGCAATTCCTTGGACCACGGCGCGGGCTATACCAACGCTCCCTATCGCGATCACTTCGAAGCGCATTGCGGCATGGAAGTCGTATTGGCAGACGGCGAGCTGGTGCGCACCGGCATGGGCGCCATGCCGAATTCGAAGACCTGGCAGCAGTTCCGTTACGGCATGGGGCCCATGGTCGACGGCATTTTTTCGCAGTCGAACTTTGGCGTCGTGACCAAGATGGGATTCTGGCTGATGCCCGAGCCCGAATGCGCGATGTACCTGCAGGCCGAGGCTTTCCACTACGAGGATGGGGTTGCCTTCATCGATACGCTCGCGGGCCTCCTGTACAAGGACCTGATCGGGTCTCAGACTCATGTCGAGAGTGCCATCATGGGTTATCCGGTGGCGCCGGATCTGGCGAAGCTGCGCGCTGATCCGGGCGAGGGGCGCGCGGCGGCCTTGAACGCTTATGCGCGCAGCAAAAATCTACCGTTCTGGGCCGCACCGTTCAGCCTCTATGGGCCTGAGGATGTGGTTCGCGCGAAACTCGGTCACGTCCGCGAGGCGTTCGAACGCATGGGTGCCACGGTGCGCGAGATTGCCTTTCTCAAATTTCCGATCACGGATGACCAGGTCAACCAGGCGCCCGACAAGCCGCGCTTCGGCATCCCCAACCTGGCCTATTTCACCTCTCGCTTTGCTCCGGGCGCGCCGCTTTTCGAGGGCCACATCGATTTCTCGCCCGTGGTGCCACTCGATGGACAGACCGTGCGCGAAGCTCAGGATATTTTCGACAAGGTCTGCCGCGATCACCAGATCTACCCCTTGGGCGGCCGTATGCTCGTGTATCACCTGCGCGCGGCCACCCTCATCTATGCGATCCCGGTGGGGCGCGACGCTGCGGCAAACCAAAGAGCCCGCGATGGGTTCTCCAAGCTCATGGAAGTCGCGGCCGAACATGGCTGGGGCGAGTATCGGATCCATCCGGCCTTCATGGATAAAGGCATGAGCCTTTACAGCTACAACAACGGCGCGCTGCATCGTTTCCACGAGCGTTTGAAGGACGCAGTCGATCCGCGCGGCATTCTCTCCGCGGGGCGCTATGGGATCTGGCCGAAGCACCTGCGGAGTTCCACATGAAGTACCGGGCCTTGTTGCTGGCTCTGGGATTTGCCGCGCTCCCCGTGGCGGCGGACTCACCCACCGTGTCTTGGACTTGGAGCGCGGTGCCGGACAGTGCGGTACCGGGCAAGGCGGAATTCGAGCGATCCTGTTCGATCTGTCACGGCGCGGGTCCCGATCGCCCGGGCACCAACTCCCTGCAGATAAAATATGACGGCAAGGTATCGGCGCTTCTCGAGGAGCGCACCGATCTCACGGCAGATCAGGTTCGCTACTACGTGCGCAACGGTTTCGCGATGATGCCCCGCTTTCGCAAGACCGAGCTGACGGACGCGCAAGTGGATGCCATTGCCCGTTACTTGACTCGGCCCCGCTAGCAACCGCCCCGCGCCGGCAAGGGCTCGCGAGCACGAGGTATCAGTCGACGCGGCCCAGGCACAGGCCGCCATCGATCACGATCTCCTGCCCGGTGATGTAGCTGCCTGCGTTCGAGGTCAACAACAACGCGAGTCCACCGACATCTTTGGGGAAGCCCACACGGTGAAGCGGGATCACTTCGGCGAAGGCCTTTTGCACGGCCGGATCCTTCGCGTGGCCGCCACCGATGTTGGTCACGAACATGCCGGGCGCGATGGCATTGACCGTGATCTGGAAGGCGGCGAGCTCCAGGGCAAGACTTCGCATGAAGTGGGCCGCGCCCGCCTTGGCCGCCATGTAGGCAATCCCGATCGCCGGTTCGATGCGCTGCGAGGCGGCCGAGGTCGTGATGACGATGCGACCGCTCCTTTGCGCGCGCATGTGCCGTGCAGCGGCCCGCACGGTGGCGAAGATGCCATTCAGGTTCACATCGATGACCCGGTTCCAGCGCGCGTCGCTGTAGTTCTCGATCGCACCCTCGGTGACTCGCGGCCGCTCATCGCCGACCCATGCGCCCACATACCCGGGACCCGGGTCGATGCCGGCGTTTGCGAAGGTGATGTCCAGCCGGCCGTAGCCCGACGCCACCTCGTCCACGACCCGATCAAGTTCAGGGTGATTGGTGACATCGACCGTTCGCCCTGCGACATCGCAGCCGGCGGCGCACAAGCGCGAGACTTCCGTTTCGATCCGGGCAGGATCGATATCCAACAGCGTCACGCGCGCGCCATTGCGTGCCAGCGTCTCGGCGTAACCCAAGCCGATACCGCTGGCTCCTCCCGTCACGATGGCCGTACGACCTCGAACGTCGAAGAGTTGCTCGGCTTTCATATCGACAGCGCCGGCCTCGCTTACCATGACTAGTTCCGGCCCAACTTGGCGATCGCTTCATACACCGGGTTGGTGACCGGGAAACCGATCTGGCGGATCTTCTCCGGGTCCGGCGGACCGGGCGGAAAGCCCGTCATGGTGGCATCGAAGCGCTGTTCGACTCCTTCGAGGAATTCGTTGTGCGTGATCAGGAAGAGCCGGTCGGTTTGAATCGCATCCACCACCATCTCGCCTACCGCCACCGGTTCTAGCCATACCTGCGGAGGCGAGCGCGACGCCAGTTCTGCCTCGAGCTCACGCACGCCGGAATCGCTGTAGCGTGCGGGTCTCAGTTTTGCGACCTCGTGAATGTTGGTCTTGGTGGGACCGGGGATCAGCAGCGTGACCCCCACGTTGCTTCCCTGCAGATCGCAGCGCAAGGCCTCGGTCAGTCCCGACACCGCCGATTTCGCTGCGATGTACGCGGCGCCTCCCGGCATGGGCATCAAGGCGCCCATGGAGGAGGTGTTCACGATGTGCGCAGGTTCACCGTGCTCGAGCATGCGCGGCAGGAAGGTCTGAATACCGTTCACCACGCCACCCAGATTCACCTGCAGGCACCAGTCCCAGTCCGAGTAGGTGTACTTTCTCACATCGCCCAAAGACCCGACGCCGGCGTTGTTGCAAAGCACGTGTACGCGGCCGAAGACCTTATCGGCCTCATCGGCGGCCGCGCTCATCGCTTCACGATCGGTGATGTCGACTTTCACAAAATGCGTGTTGGCGTAAGCGCCGAGCTCGCGTTTCACCGCAGACAGGTGATCTTCCCGTATGTCAGCGACCACGACTTTCATGCCATGACGCAGGAACACTTTGACCATACCGAGGCCGATGCCGCTGGCACCGCCGGTGACGAATGCGACTTTTTCCGAGAGATTTTTCATGGTTACAATCCAGTGACGGCGGTGCGCCGGTGAGTCAGGAGCGCGGCCGGGTCAGGTACGCCACGATGGCATCCAGCTGCGCATCACTCAGTTCGGTCTTGCGAAACTGCGGCATCACCGTGATGCCGTTGCGCACGACCGCGCGTATGAAATCCGGGCTCAGATCCTTGCGATCCTCGAGCATCGCGGGTTCCGCCCCCTTGTACTTGGCGGCCAACGCGCGGGTCCCGGGACGCTCCGGCATGGGCCCATGGCAGACACTGCAGCTGTTCTGATACTCCACGAACCCGCGCGGCGTGTCGGCATTCACCTGAGGCGTATGCCGTGTCCATCCGATGGTCTCCTGCTCATCGGCGAGCGCGGTGCCGGCCAGAGACAGCGCAAACACAATCGCCAGACGGCATGGCCGCAGGAAAGAAGGAGAGCGGATCATGCGCGTGCCTTTCGCAGGTGCTTGGGCCAGATGCCATATCGACCCGGCGACAAGATGCCGTTGGGGTCGAGCGCATCTTTCACCGATTCGTGGAATCGCATCAGAGAGTGATTGTTGAACGAAAACTTTTCGGCGACCGCATCCTGGAACACCGGACCCGTGCGGTATTCAGCCCAGCCATGCTCCGCACAGATTCCGATCATATGGAAGAAGGCTTCGCGGTGACGGCGGTTTTCTTCCTTGTCCTCCGTCACGGGGAAACCGAAGATGAAGATGGCGGTACGTTGCCAGTACCAGGCGGGCAGGGCGAATCTAAGTTGAGGCATGCCGAACTGACGTGCGGCATCCGCAAACACGCGGTTCGCCTCAAAAATCGCGTCTGCCGTCCGCGGGATGATGGGGGCGAGCCACATGTGGCCGTGCGACGGTGTGGGATTGGTGCTGGACCGCGCGCCGATCGAGAAATTGTTCAAGCTTGGAATGCCGAATTCTGGATTCCGTGCCTTGTCCTTCGGCTCTTCTGCGAGCGGAAAGCGATACTCGCCTTGCTCCTCGAACCAGGCTTCGGGAATCACCGCCAGAATATCCTTGGCGCTTTCCCATTGGGCCGCGACCATTTTTGCCGGCCCGTAAAACTTGAGGTCGAACGTCCAGTAGGCGAGATTGTGCCGCCGCCCGTAGGCCTCCAACCCCCGCGGATCGCCGGCCTCCGCTTGATCGCGCAGTTTGGCCAGTTCCGGATCGTCGGTGGGAATGGGTTCATCGACCGCCAGAAAGCGAGACTGTGCGCCGATCGAGCCAATGCCCAGCAGCGGGCTCGAGGAGTCCGGACAGCCATTGGTGACGGTGCTGTTCTCCAGCAGCGTCACCAGCCGGATCAGTTCGTGCAGATCATCGCGCCGCCGCACATTCACTCGCCCGCATCTATACGCTTCGGGCTGCGGCATGAGCCAGAAGCCCATCTTGGTGACGACGCCAAAATTGGACTGTGAGAACAGTCCGTCGATCCACGGACCGTAGCCCGTCTTGTACTGTTGCCACGTTTTGGCATTGGGAAGAGCGCCCATCCCGGTGCGCAACAACTCGCCGTTCGCGAGTACCACTTCCATGCCGCAATGCGCCTCGAAGTGATTGCGGATATAAGGCAGTGTGTAGCCGCCGCCGCGATCGAGCGCATTCCCCATCAGGCTTCCCCAGCCGGGATCCGCGCAATCGATCCACAGTTTGAGCTTCTTTTCCTGTATGTACCGATACAGGTCGAAGTAGCTGACGCCCGGCTCGACGAGCGCGTAGGCGTTCTCCTCGTTGACCTCCAAAATCTTGTTCATGCGCTTCAGATCGAGGACGACAGAGCCGGAATAAGCGGGGGCAGAACCGCCGTACCCCAGATTTCGACCGGTTGAAATCGTGTACAGGGGAATCCCGTGCTGATTCGCGGCGCGCACGACAGCCTGTACCTCTTCGACGCTCGCCGGCGCGACCGCTGCCGACGCCCAGCGCTCTTCCGGCTCGCCCAACAGCGGGGAATAGGCGTCGTGATACAGCCGCGTATCTTCATCGGCCGTGAACACCCACTGTTCACCGACCGCTTTCTTGAACTCGAGTATGGCCGTATCGAAAGCGGCATGATCAATGCCAGGGGGATAACGCATGGGAAGCCTTAAGGGTGTTGGGTGTGGGGTCGCTCAAAGGCGCGAATTCTTCGGCGCAATGAGCCAGGAGACCAGCCGTGTAGGATCATTCTGCGTGCGCGAGCGGGTGCGATAGTTTGCCCGACTTCGTTGTTCCACGGGCGAAGGGAAAGCAGACACCGGCTGCTCGATGCCGGCGATAAGATCAGCAACCTGAGCAGGCCAGGGCTGCGGTCCGGACAGTCGTCCATTCACGTATTGGGCGCGATGCGTTGAGGTCTCGAGCAGGTGCTCCGTGCCGCCCTCGGGCGATACCACGTGCATGCCGCGATAGGCAACGCGCATGCCGTGATCCCAGGCGAGCTGTTCCAAGCAAAACAAAGCGCCTTCGGTGGTGAGTCCGGCCACCGTCAAGGGAGCGTGGCGCCACACGGGGTCGAGCTGCTCATACCAGACAGGCGTGACGTCGCCGTCGAACGGCGCAAGCGACACGCCGCGCATCTCCAGCGCCCTCGCAAAGGTATGTGCGGCAGGAAAGCGCGTATCGATGAGTGCCAGATCCACGGGCACGGGCAGATCCAGGGGCAGGTGCAACCCAAGCGGATCACCCGGCGCAGACACCGCCACAGAGGCGACGCTCGCCAAGCTTGCCGCGGCACTGACGGCAATGCCGGCGCTCATGAAGTCGCGTCGCGAAAAAATTACATTCATCGTCGCCCCCCGCTTAAATCCAGTACCGCTTATTTTATACGAGTGTATAATTCGGCGGCAGCGCTGTCAATGAAGCGCGATGCGATCGAGTGAGACATGGCGGACACCAACACGGCAGACAGAACTCCGGCTGCGCAACGAACGATGGCGAAGTTCCTGGAGGCGGCGGAGGCCATCTTTGGGCGGCACGGCTACGAGGGCACCTCGGTGCGAGAGATTGCCGCTCGAGCCGGCGTCAATCTCGGCACGCTGAAACACTATTGGGGCAGCAAGCGCGAACTGTTCCGCGACTTGATCGAACGGCGTTTGCGCCCCGCATACAACGAGTCATCGCGGCGGCTTGCCGCCCTGGAGGCCCGGCTCTCCAAACGGGCGCCGGACCCGGCTGACGTGGTGGCCTGCCTGATAGAGCCGGCATTCCTGGTGGGCGTGAAGTCCCCGCCGGATCTCAATTTCGACGACCCCGAGGCGCGCGGCAGATTCCATCTGTTCTTCGGCCGTTGTCTCACCGACCCCGCACCCGAGATCGTCGAGGACACGAACGCGCTGTTCAACGAGGTATCGCTCAAGTTCTATGAATTGATGCGCCGCGCCTGTCCCGACTTGTCACAGGCAGAGCTGGATTGGCGTATCAACTGCATCTTCGGCACGGTTTCATTCGCCCAGCTCTATGCCGAGAGGATCGGGCGACTGATCGGCAAAGACGCCGACGTCGATGACGCACTCGCCGCGCGCTGGGTGATTCATTTCATCAAGCACGGCGTTTCCGCGGATCCCATGTCAGTCAGCCATGCAAGCAATCTTCGCGCAGCGAAGAAGGCATCCACCCCACGACCACGAAAAAATACAACGAGGCGCGCAAAATGAACGTCAAATTCGATTTTACCGACAAGATCGTTCTGGTCACCGGGGGCGGCTCCGGCATTGGACTGGCGAGTACGCAGGCATTCGCCGCCGCAGGAGCCAGCGTCGTCATCGCCGACCTCTCCAAGAAAAATGGCGCGGCAGCGCTGGCTGCCGCACACGGGCGGGCGGAATTCGTGCACGTCGATGTTGCCGACGAGACTGCCGTGATCGGCCTCATCGAGCACATCCGCTCCAAGTACGGCCGGCTCGACATCGCGCACAACAATGCAGGCATCGAAGGGCAGACGGTGCCCTTGACGGAACTCCCCTCCGATAACTGGCGTCGCGTCATTGATGTGAATCTGACCTCGGTATTCTACTGCTTGAAGGCGGAGATTCCCGTGATGGTGGCGCAGGGCGGCGGAGCCATCGTCAACACGGCGTCCGCGTCCGGCCTCATCGGCGGCTACAACTTGAGCGTGTATACGGCGGCGAAACACGGTGTCGTGGGACTCACCAAGGCGGCCGCGATGGAAAACGCCACCAAGGGAGTGCGCATCAATTCGCTCTGCCCCGGCGCCATCGACACGCCGTTTCTCTCGGAGCTTCCAGCCCCTTTTCTTGGAAGACTGGTTTTTGGCACGCCTATGTCACGCCTGGGCACGCCGTCCGAGATGGCTCAGGCCGTCATGTGGCTGTGCTCGGACGCGGCCTCTTATGTGACCGGTCACGCTTTGTCAGTCGATGGCGGCACGTCCCTCGGCGGCATGGGTACGCGGTTCGATGATCTCCGCTAACGCGGGGCGGCCTTGACCGCCAGGCCGCGAAGCACGCCGATACGCTCATTGCAAAAGGCGCGAAAACTCTTCGGTGCCCGGCCGGTGAGCCGTTGCACATCATCACTGCGCACGGCGAAGCGCCCGTTGCGTGTTTCGCGTTCGTACGAAACCATATCGTCACTGCACCATTCATAGCCGCCTACGTTGAACTCGCTGTCGGCGGTACGCGGAATGCCGACCGAGTCCAGAAACTCATACATCTGTGATTCGTTGAGCTCGATTACATCGATGGACCGCCCAGACAGCGCCGCGGTCAAATACGCCATCTGCGGAAATGACCAAAGCTCACTGCCGACGATGTTGTAGGTCTTGTTGACATGGCCGGGCGTCGAGAGCACGGTGACGGCGCTGTCCACGCAATCCTCCCGATCGACCAGGTTCACCTGACCATCGCCCGCGCACGTCCGCCATTGACCCGACGCGATGGCCGCGGGCATCGCGGCATTGAAAATCGAATCCCCATACATGCCGTCGCGCAAGATCGTATAGGTCAAGCCAGAGTTCTTGAGCATCTCCTCCGTCCCGTAATGGTCGATGCAGACCAGCGCTGTGTTGGCCGCATCGGAACCAAAGTACGAGGTATAGACGATATGCTGCACACCGGCCTGCTTGGCCGCGCCTATCGCGTTGCCATGCTGCTTGACGCGGTGGCCGACCTTGTGACCGCTGATGAGCAACATCTGCTCGGCGCCGCGCATGGCTGGTTCGAGGGAGGCGGGATCGTCGAAATCGAAATAGCGGACCTCGCAGCCGAGTCGTGCGAATTCGGCCAGCTTGTCGGGCTTTCTTGAACCCAGGATCAGGTCCGAGGCTTGCACCGACTTCAAGAGCCGTTGCAGCGTCATGCCGCCGAAATTGCCGGTTGCGCCTGTGATCAAGGTTTTCATGTAACTCTCCCTGCCTCTCTGCAGATGAGTGTGACGCATGGGCGCCGGCGCCGGGCCCTATCGAACCGGTAGGGCTGCAGCCGTTCCGTTTGCGGACAGCAGGTCTATCCTTGCGTCGTAACTACGGGTGGAGAGTGGCGGCCATGGGCAGTGTGTCAAATTTCGAACGCGTTGAGATCGAACTCGCCTGCCAACGACTCGTGTACGAGTACCTGCGTGCACTCGATGCAGGCCAATACGATGCGGTGGCGGCTTGCTTCGTCGCTGACGGAGTTCTCGCGCGGCCGATGCAACCGGATCAGCCCCTGGAGGGCAGAGAGGCCATACGCGCATCGATGAAGGCCCGGCCCAAGGCGCTCGTCACCCGCCACATTGCCACCAACATCATGCTGGACATCGAGTCTCAGGACTCGGCGAGCGGTGTCACCGCGCTTGTCATGATTGGATGCACGCCTGCTGAGAACAGCAAGATGCCCTACGAGTCCGGAGGCCCGCTTTATTTCGGTGAGTTTCGCGACCGGTTCGTCCGGTTCGAAGGAAATTGGAAGTTTCTCGAACGTCGCGGCTCGATTGCCGTGAAGTATTGAGCCCCGTAAGGCGAGATGCACACCGTGGAATTTGCTTACATCATCGCGGGGGGCGGTCTCGCGGGGTGCGTGTTGGCGGCTCGCCTGACGGAGGATCCGGCCGTGCACGTGCTCTTGATCGAGGCGGGTGGCCCGCCTGATACCATTTGGATCCGCATGCCGGCCGGAATGGGACGGCTATTCACCAATCCGGCCTATAACTGGTGCTTCATGGCGCACAGTGCTGCGGATAATGGCTCGCGGGAGCTGTTTCTTCCGCAGGGAAAGGTGCTGGGTGGCTCGAGTATGATCAACGGCATGGCCTTCGTACGGGGCCATGCGCAGGACTTCGATCGCTGGCAGAAACTCGGCGCAGAGGGGTGGAACTGGGCGTCGGTTCTGCCGTACTTCAAGAAGCTCGAACACCTCCCCGGGCTACCGAAAGAACTGCGCGGTACGGACGGCCCCCTCGAAGTCACCGAGCCATCATTTCGCCACCCATCTTCCCAGGCCTTCGTCGAGGCGGCGGTGAGCGCGGGACTGCCGCGAAACTCCGACTACAACGGGACCTCCCAGGAGGGTGCAAGCTTCCTGCAATACAGCATGCGCGGTGGCAAACGCGACTCCGCGTATCGGGCGTGGCTCGAGCCCGCAATGCGGCGCCCAAACCTTCACGTTCAGACCCATGCTTACGTGCACCAGATCGTCGTGGAGGGACAGCGTGCGGTGGGCGTACGGTATATGCGCAACGGCATGCTGCGCACCGTGCGGGCGAGTCGCGAGGTGATCGTGACGGGCGGTGCGATCGGCTCGCCGCGCATGCTGCTGCATTCAGGAATTGGTCCCGCGGCGGATCTCGAACGTGTAGGCGTACGTGTGGCGCTCGATCTGCCGGGCGTGGGGCGCAACCTGATTGATCATCCCTACCTGCAGCCGACCTTCACGACGCGGCGCCAGGAGCAGTCGCTCAACCGTCATCTGCGAGGCTGGCGGGTCTTCGCGCACGGGGCGAGCTGGCTGTTCGGCGGTCGCGGCCCGCTCACGATCGGTGCATCGCAAGCGGTCGCCTTTGTGCGCCTGAACGGACAGGAGCGGCCGGGGCTGCAGCTGAACTTCCGGCCCATCAGCTTCCAGTACGACGCAAGCGGCAAGATGAGTCCCGATCCAATCGGCCGCGTAACGGCTGCCGCGTGCATCCTACGTCCGCAGTCGCGAGGTTCAGTGAGCCTCAATTCCTCGAATCCTGCCGATGCGCCGAACATCCATGCCGCCTATCTCGAACACCCTGCCGACGTGCAGGCCATGGTGGAGAGCGTGGGCTGGATGCGGCGGATCTTCAACGAGCAGCCGCTTCGCTCCATCGTGGCGCAGGAAGACTCACCGGGGCCGGATTTCAAGACGCCGGCGCAGCTGTCCGAATTCGTCAAGAAAAACGCGCGAACGATGTGCCATCCCGTCGGCACCTGTCGCATGGGAAGCGACGCGGAGGCTGTCGTGGATTCGAAGCTGCGGGTTCGCGGAATCGACGGCCTGCGGGTGATCGATGCTTCGGTAATGCCGGACATCGTCTCCGGAAATACGGCGGCGGCCACGTACATGCTCGCAGAGCGTGGCGCGGATCTGGTACGCGCAGGATAAACAACGGGAGTTCAAGTCTATGTCGCGAGAACACATCCGCCGCTGGCAAGTGGGTCAGGTCGAGGTCTTTCGCATCGTCGAGCTGTTCGAGTCGGGTGGCATCAACGACATCGTCTTTCAATCCTGTCCGAAAGCGCGCGCATTGCAGCATCCTTGGCTCATTCCGCACTACGCGTCCGAAGACGGAACGCTGAAAATGAATTTCCAGGCCTTTGCGCTTCGAATAGGCGATCGCCGCATCATGGTCGACACCTGCATCGGCAACGACAAGCACCGCCAGGCGGCCATCTTCCACAAGATGCAGAGCAGTTTTCTCGACGATCTCGACTCGATCGGCTTTCCGGCAGAGAGCATCGATACGGTCCTCTGCACCCACCTTCATCTTGACCATGTCGGGTGGAACACCCGGCTGGTCGCGGATCGCTGGGTACCAACATTTCCGAACGCCCGCTATCTCTTCAGCCGGGCCGACTGGGACTTCATTCACTCACTCATTGGCAAGGAGCACGCGGAGACTGACCACATTCCCGACTCTCTGCAGCCCGTTTACGAGGCAGGACTCGTCGATTTCGTTGCGCCCGATCATCGCATCAGTCCGGAGGTGTCACTCGAGTCGACGCCCGGCCACACGCCCGGCCACGTCAGTGTTCAAATCGAATCCGCGGGGCAGCGTGCCGTGATCACCGGCGACGTGATGCATCATCCGATCCAGTGCGGCGAGCCGGACATGAAGACCAACTTCTGCGACGATCATGATCTCGCGGCAGGCACGCGCCGAAAGTTCCTGGCGCGCCACGAGGGACGCGCTTCGTTCGTGATTGGGTCGCACTTTTGCGATCCGACGGCAGGATGGATCAAGAGGGATGGAGAGGTTTGGCGCTTCCATCCCGATACCGGCGCGCACTCGTGATGGCGGCGTTGACGGGGATCGACCGGGAGCTTCAGGTGATCAAGCCGAGCATGCGTGCTTTGCGGGCGGCCTCCGAACGTTTACGCACGCCAAACTTGTCGTAGACACGCTGCAAGTACCATTTGACAGAGCCTTCCGTGAGCCCCAGCGCCTCGCCAATCTCGCGGTTGGAGACGCGCATGGCCGCGATTCGCAACACCTCGAGCTCGCGGCGGCTCAAGGCACCGAGCAGACCTGAGCCATCGCTCTTGATCGTGGCGTCTCGCTCCTCGTGGACGCTTGAACGGCGGACTTCCTTCAGAAGTTCGTTGGCATAACGATTGGCGCCCGGCTCGGATGTGAGGCGGGTGTCGGCCATCTTTTCGAGCAAGGTACCGATCACGCCGCCCTCATCGAGAAACGTGCGGACCAGCTTCGAGGATTCGGCACGCTGGAT
>Ga0116228_10001531_pt1 | contig 19286 bp, 14 predicted proteins | sample S1TSphfallax_2_FD_89694 | JGI IMG/M metagenome (GOLD analysis project Ga0116228, IMG submission 89694) | Host-associated microbial communities from peat moss isolated from Minnesota, USA - S1T2_Fc - Sphagnum fallax MG | ecosystem: Host-associated > Plants > Peat moss > Unclassified | place... | reverse complement strand
TATTAGAAGTTATTAATGAAATGGACGAATTCGAACGAGAGATCAGGAGAAAGACATGAAAGACGAAGAAATGTCTTGTGAGGAACTCTACTATGCTTACGACTTAACCGAAAACCAACAAAGAAAATGGCTTGTCAAAATATCAAGATATTGGCTAGAAAAATCAATCGATCAAGAAATAAATAAAGTCGTAATTGAAACTCTAGATGTTGTAGAAAAATATATTAAAGGCCAAGCTACAAAAGAAGATTTACAAAATGCCGCTTCATCCGCCACCGCCGCCGCCCCTTACACTTACGCCTTTCCCGCCGCCGCTGCCGCCATCACCGCCGCCCGCGCCGCCTCCTTATCCGCTGCCGATGCCTCCGCCGCCACTGTTGCTGCCGACTCCTCCGCCGCCTACGCCGTTTACAAAGAATTGTTATTAGAAGTGATTAACGAAATGGATGAGTTCGAACGTACAATAAGGAAAAAATCATGAAAGACGAAGACATGTCTTTGCTCGAACTCTATGAATCATACGACCTGAGCGAAAAACAACAAAGGAAATGGCTTGTAAAAATATCAAGATATTGGTTACACGACGAAAACGACAAAAAAGCAAATAAAAACGTAGAAAAAATTCTCAAAGTTGTAGAGCGTTACATTAAAGGCCAAGCCACAGAAAAAAAATTAAAAAATGCAAATGATTTGGCTTATGCTACTCTTTACCCAACCTACAATAGTGCACGCCATCACTCTGCTAACTATTATTTGGCCGCTTTAACGGCGAAAAACGTCTCGGAGTCAAAAACAAAATTTGAACCCCGACGCGCTTTAGTTGGTCCATTAGACGCTTCCGCTGCATACAAAGAATTGTTACTAGAAGTGATTAACGAAATGGATGAGTTTGAACGAGAGATCAGGAGAAAGATGTGAACCGCAAAAAAGACGAAGAAATGCTTTTAAAAGAACTCTACTATGCTTACGACTTAACCGAAAACCAGAATAGGAAATGGCTTGTCAAAATATCAAGACATTGGCTAGAAAAATCAATCGATCAAGAATTAAATAAAATCGTAATTGAAACTCTAGATGTTGTAGAAAAATATATTAAAGGCCAAGCTACAGACGAAGAATTAGAAAAAGCCTCTTCTTTTGCCGTTACCACCGCCGCCTTCGCCACCTCATCCGCCACCTCCACCGCCGCCTTCACCGCCGCCTACGCCGCCTCATCCGCTTCCGACACCTACGCCGCTTCGTCCGCTGCCGACGTTTCCACCGCCTTTTGGGCCGGTGCCGCTTACAAAAAAATGTTATTAGAAATCATTAACGAAATGGACGAATTTGAACGTACAATAAGGAGAAAAATATGAAATCAGCACCAAACCCAGTATTTATTTGCATGATGGGCACAGGAGGAGACGAGGTAGCTGTATACGAAGCGCCTGGAAGTCTGTTTACGCCATCTCAATACTTTTGGAAGTATTTAGATGTTCCTAAAGCACACGGGCCTTTTCGCAGCATACCGGAGCTTACATTTCATTACGAAATGTTTTTAGGAGCAAAAAAAGCCCACGCTACTAACGATAAATACCGGGAAAACGTTATTTACGTAGATTTTAAGAATAAAAAAAGGATTGGCTAAAAAACCTATTCTTTTATTAAAATCAACTAGTTACGAGTAAAAATCTGTTGATTTAGCGGTTGTAAGGCTTGAGATACCCTCAAACTTTCCCGCTAAGCCCCGTCCCTTGGCCGAACGGTGAGACTAAGCTGACATGAGTCGCCTCTGGTCAAAACATCTAGGGACATAGAGGGTAACTCAATGGCAAATCGTAACTGGAAATCTGGTGGTCGCGTCTTTTCGATGCACAAAGACCCCGTAATGCTGGATTGTAGCATACTAATAGGCGCATCTGGCGCTGTTACTAGCTTCACCGGCCCGACAATCAGCTCGGTGTCCCAATCAAGCACAGGCGTTTACGTAGTGACTTTTATGGACAACTACCCGGGATTGATCTCGGCACAAGGATCGATGCAAAGTCCTTCCTCAGGTCTTTCGGGCATTGGACAAATCGAGATTCAAAACGCTCCAAACGCAGCAGTATCGGCTTTTCCTCAAGGATCTCTTACTGTTACGTGCCTAAACAACTCAGGCGCGGCTGCTAACCCGGCTAGCGGATCGATTCTCAACCTTTTAATCGTATTATCGAACAGCCAAGCTAACCCGGTACAAGGCGAAGCTTAGTTAGGAAGTTATGGCAACCGGGCAACCGAGTACGCCTACTAATCCGTACGTTCAAACGGCTAACGGTCAAGTCCTAGTATCCTGGGATTTGACCGCCGGCGCTACGTCTTATATAGTGAGTCGTAGCCTCGATAACGTATCCTACACTGTTTTAGCAACGGTTTCAGGCTCACCTTTAGCCACTAGCTATTTAGATACAGCTGTAACTCTTGGTACCCAATATTGGTACCAAGTCCAGGCCTCAAATACCTACGGCACAAGCGCTCCTACAACAGCCCAAAGCGCTGTACCCACTACTACCGGTGAAAAAAGCTTAGGAGCTATTCGATTGGCCGCTATGCAAAGGGCAGACCGAGTAAATTCTAATTTTGTGACATTGCCAGAATGGAATTCTTACATCAATCAATCGATGTTCGAACTATACGATATCCTTATAACTGTCTTTGAAGACTATTATGTAGCCCCCCCGATTCAATTCGTAGCTGACGGCGTGACCTTCCTTTACCCGCTTCCCAACGGAAGTAATACGTTTCTAAACGCAAACAACCTCAGCCAAACTGTGACGCCGCCTCCATTTTATAAGCTTTTGGGCGTGGATTTAGCCCTTCAAAACGTTAACAATGGCTACGTAACAATCAATAAATTCAACTTTGTTGACCGGAATCGATTCGTTTACCCCAACACAGCTAGCACAATTTACGGAGTATTTAACCTCCAATACCGGGTAATGGGCCAAAACATTGAATTCATCCCAACGCCAAGCGCAGGACAAGGGATTAGGCTCTGGTATATCCCTCGCATGGTCGAACTACTTCAAGACACAGATGTCACAACCCAAGGAATTAGCGGTTGGATTGAATACGTCATTGTAAAAGCAGCTTATTACGCCCTGACAAAAGAAGAATCCGATACTTCAAGCCTCGTCATGCAACTCCAGGCTTTGACTAAGCGTATAGAAGAAACTGCAGCAAACAGGGACGCAGGCATCCCAGACACAATCTCAGATACTAGGTCTAACAGTGGCGGTCCTTACGGTTGGGGAGATGGCGGCGGCCCTAATGGCGCAACAGGAGGCTGGTAATGGCCTCTTTAACCCAAGGCCTTCCCTTAGGTCAAATGCAAGTCAACTGGGCTCAATCGATTAACCCGGTGCTTTCAAATGAACTTGTCCAAGGGCAACTCTTGACCAACGTAGCGCTAAAAGACGGCCAAACCGTTGTAAATCATGGGTTGGGCCGTAAACTCCTGGGCTGGTTCATATGCGGTCAAAACGCTCAAGCCCAGGTATGGGACAGCCAAGCCTCAAACCAAATGCCTCAATTGACTTTGGTACTTAACTCTAACGCGGCCGTTACCGTCGCACTCTGGGTGTTTTAATGGCAAACTTCATCGCAAGCCCTAACATGAACCTCCCAGTCCCTATAGTCGGCCAGGACCCAGGTCCAGACTACGCCACAAACGTCAATACAAGCCTCAATACAATTGACGGCCATACCCATCTTCCTGGCTCCGGAGTGTTTATAACCCCGGGAGCTATAGACATAAACGAATCGCTGACTTTTCAAAACAACTTTGCAACAAACCTAGCAGGGGTGAATTTTTACCAGCAAACAGCTTCAGTTTCTGCCCAGACGCTATATGTGAAACTTGGGACGGAATCCACTCCTCTACCGGATCTATTTTATTTTGACGGTATCAATACGATACAGCTCACTGCAGGCGGAAACGTAAACGCCACTGCAGCTAGCATTCCCGGGGAAAGTTATGCAGGCGGCACATTTACATGGCGACAAGGTTCAGGATCAACGCTTCCTGCCAGCTTTGATATAGGCTCGGTGACGCTTCGTAACCCTTCTACTGCCGTTACTTCTGGTACTGGCTACGTGGACCTCACTGTGCCGTCTGGGATAGGATCAAGTCAATACAACATAGCTTTGCCATTACTGCCGTCAACAAACCCAGCTTTTCTCACAATAGACACAGCGGGAAATATATCGTCTACTAGTTCGACAGTAAATGGCATTACCAGGCAAAATTTAGTAGCGGTAGGACAACAGATTAGTTCAAGCTCTGGAGCGTTTTCGCTTTCAGGCCCCAACCAAGCCGCAGTTACAAACCTAAGCGTAACAATAACAACTACTGGCAGACCTGTAATGTTGATGTTACAACCAGTTTCTGCTAGCGGCGGAGAAATCATTTTATCGACTGACGGTACACATGCCCTTTCTTCGCTTTTTGGAACTGTGTTTTTTTTCAGAAGCGGCAGTGTAAGCGCGATATGTTATTTTCCGCTTCAAGTAGGCGGCTCCGGTTCAATTTTTTTGAACGGTTCTTGGCCTCCAGGCGCTTTTAGTTATTTAGACGTTGTTGGGGCTGGAACTTACACCTATACAGTACAAGTCGAAGTACCTTCTGAAACTAACATAGAAGTTTCTAACACGGTCCTTGTAGCGTACGAGTTATAAATGGCGCTGACTAAGCAAGGCGCTTTTGTCAATTTTGCCTCAGGTCTGGACACTAAGAGTGACCCAAATCAAGTCCCTATGGGCAAATTCCTTGCTTTAAATAACTCCGTATTCACCGTTGGCGGTGCGCTAACTAAAAGAAACGGTTTTGCCAACATCACTACGCTGCCAAATGAACTACAAAGCACCCTTACGACGCTAAACGACAACCTCATAGCTACTGGCTCAAATCTCTACGCCTACAGTCAAGACACAAGCCAATGGCTTAATAAAGGCATAGTCCAGCCTATTTCGTTAAAAACATTGTCTTTAGTTAGGGCTAGCACAAGTCAAACCAGCCCAGACACCGCAGTCGCTTCAAACGGGCTTGTAGGCTTGGTGTACATGGATTCTGGGTTAGCCTACGTACAAGTCTTAGATAATACGACTGGGCAACAAATCCTTGCCAGGACTTCTATATTGAGTATAGAGACCTCTGCTTCTGCTATAGCGTGTCCCAGAATTGCCATGCTTGGGAACTATTTCATAGTTTCTTACTTGGCTCAGATTAGCGGTAACACACATCTCAAATACATTGCAATACCCACAAGTAACCCAAACGCAGCGCTAGGCTCCATAAACGTCAGCAGCACGGTGAGAAGCATATCGGCCGGCTACGATTCAGTCGTATATGAGACTTCTCTTTATTTTGCTTGGGCGGCTTCGACTTCCTCTGTACTTGCCACAGTAGTAAGCTCTTCCCTAGTATCAAACGCCCCTGTGACTATCTCTAACACGCATTCCGCCACCGCTTTGTCAATCACAATCGATAGCTATAGCCCTACAACCCCTACCGTGTGGATAGTTTATTACGATTCTTCGACTACCAACGGCTATCTGTCGGTGTACAATCAAAGTCTTACGACGCAAATCCTAGGACCAACGGAAGTCATTGCAGGAAAAACAGTAAGTACGGTAACTGCTTTAGCAAATGACCAAAGTATAGACATTTTTTACCAAGTCCAAAATACTTACGCTCCTCCTTACCCAGTTACGGGGATAAGGACGGATTATATCCAATCTGTGACTTGCTCCCAAGCCGGTGTCGTTGGAACAACTCTGACGCTATTAAGATCCGTTGGACTGGCCTCTAAAGCCTTTTTAGACTCAGCAAACAACACTGTTTACATGCTTGTGGCTTACGGCGAGACAATAGCGGCCGGTTCAAATAATAACTCAAATCAACCCAGCTACTTCTTAATGGACAGTACCGGCCAGATTTACATGAGACTCGCCTACTCCAACGGCGGAGGTTATGAGCCGACTCAAGTCCTACCAAACGTCTCAATTCAAAACAGTACATATTATATTCCTTACCTCATCACTGATTTCTTAGCAACTGTTAACAAGAACACAAATAATCCTGTCGGAACGCCCGTAAACAGCATATACACCCAAACCGGTGTAAATATAGCACAATTCACGATTAACAACTCAGGTCAATACAGCTCAGAAATAGCCGGAGCCCTTCATTTCACCGGGGGGCAGCTTTGGATGTACGACGGAGTAAAACCTGTCGAACATAACTTTCAAGTCTGGCCTGAAGACGTAGCCGGTACTACGGCAAACTCTGGAGGTGCTCTTAGTGCCCAAGAGTATTTCTACCAATTCTGCTATGAATGGACGGATAATCAAGGTAATCTCCATAGATCGGCGCCGTCTATTCCTCTTTCTCTTACCGCCACAGCCGGTACCCCAGTGACTTTTACTGCTAGCTTCGCTTCTAACGTAAGCACAATCACAGTTTCGAGTTCGTCTGGGTTACTTGTCGGACAAATCATTCAAGACACTACGACGGGATCAAATATAGCGGCTGGAACTTACATAACAGCAATAAATTCAAGCACTTCTATTAGCATATCTTACCCGACTCAAGGCTCTGCAACGTCTGACACCCTTTCGACAAACTCCACGGCTTCTAATACTTTATACGTTCCTACGTTGAGATTGACTTCAAAACAACCCCTTTGCTATTTAAACGAAGCCGCTCAACCCGGTGCCAATCCAGTACGTATCGTAGGCTACCGCTGGTCTGTCGGACAGCAAGTCTATTATGAATTCACCAGTGTCGCGGCGCCTATCATAAATGATCCTACCGTAGACTATGTCACGATTGTAGACACCCAGGCCGATAACCAAATCCTTGGGCAAACCATCCTTTACACTACAGGCGGTGTCGTTGAGGATATAGCCGCTCCTCCTTCAATCGCAACCGCCCTATTCAAGAGCCGTTTATTCTTAGTAGACGCAGAAGATCAGAATCTTTTGTGGTATTCTAAACAAGTCATAGAGGATGTGCCAGTTGAAATGTCAGACCTGTTCACGTTATATGTTGCCCCCACAAGCGGAGCCCAAGGAAGTACCGGAAGCATTACAGCATTGTCGGCAATGGATGACAAGCTCATCATCTTTAAAAAAGACGCTATCTACTATATCACTGGAACCGGACCTGACAATACGGGAAGCAATAACGATTTCTCAGATCCTATCTTTATTACATCGAGCGTCGGAACTAATAACCCAGCTTCCATTGTGCTCATGCCAAACGGACTTATGTTCCAAAGCGACAAAGGCATCTGGCTCTTAGGCCGGGACCTCAGTACGACTTATATTGGAGCTGGCGTAGAATCATATAATTCCCAAACAGTCCAAGCGGCCCAGACAATACCCGGTACAAACCAGGTGAGATTTATCCTTGAGGATAACACCACGCTAGTCTACGATTACTATTACAGCCAATGGAGTACTTTTAGCAACATCCGGGCTATATCTTCGACGCTTTACCAGGGCTATCAGACTTACCTCAACGTCTACGGACAAATCTTTCAAGAAGCTCCAGGGACTTATGTCGATGGAACACAGCCCGTTTTATTAAGCTTTACGACGTCCTGGATGAGCTTAGCCGGTATCCGTGGATACGAACGGTTTTACTACTTTCTACTTCTTGGAACGTATTATACGCCGTTTAACCTTAATGTGACATTGGCGTATGACTTCGGCCAACCCCAACAAGCCATTCTGGTAAAGCCAGACAACGCAACACCTAATTGGGGCGGCGAAGCTTTATGGGGCTCAAGTCCAAACTGGGGTGGAAACGGTAACGTCTTGAGCGCCAGGATATTTCCCGCAAAACAAAAATGTCAGAGTTTCCAGGTAACTATTAACGAGATATACGATGCGTCTTACGGGCAAGCCGCCGGGCAGGGTTTGACTCTTTCTGGCCTTAACCTAGTAGTGGGCGCTAAAAAAGGATACTCTCCTCAGAAAGCCAGCCAATCCTTTGGTTAAAATACAAGATTTCGAGATTTCAAAGCATTATGAAGTTTTATTGGAACTCCATAAACGTCAAAAATCTGATACTTTTAGTTATTTGAGTCCAGAAACTACGCCAAAAATAGGCTTTTTAGCCACATTTAACGATTCCCCAGCAACTATTGGGTTTCTCCGAATGGTTGAAGGCGGCTACTGCCAAATCGACACCATGGTGTCAAACCCAGAATTACCTAGTAACGTCAGGCACGAGTCGATGACATTGACGGTTAACTCATTGATATCTAAAGCAAAAGAGATGAAATTACGCGGTATTATCATATATAGCATAGATGAATCTATGTTATGTAGAGCCGAAGCTATTGGCTTTAAGTCATTACCGCATGAAGTAATGGCGCTACCCCTAAAGGACGTATAATGAGCTTTATCGGCGGAATGTTAGGCGTAAGCGGCGGAGCGAGCGGAAGTGGGTATTCTGCTCCTTCATCTGCTAATATACAAACACCAACAACAACTGACCAAGCCAATCAAGCCTATAACGCCAACCAAAACGCTCTACAACAACAGCAGCAGTTCCTTCAAGCCGTACAAGCACAAAATGGCCTTGGTAACCAATCCGCCGTTTATAACCAACTCCAAGGCATTGCAAACGGTACAGGCCCAAATCCTGCAGCAGCACAGTTAGCCCAAGCCACGTCAGCAAACACAGCTAACCAAGCCGCTTTAATGGCCGGTCAACGCGGGTCTAGTCAAAACGTAGGCCTCATGGCTCGTCAAGCCGCTCAACAAGGCGCTGTTAACCAACAAAACGCTGCTGGTCAAGCCGCCACGATGCAAGCCAACCAAAGTTTGAATGCCTTGAATCAAATGGGCGGCCTTGCAACCTCACAAGCCAATCAATTGGCTCAAGCAACTGCTGCCAATACTTCGGCTAACCAATCTGAACAGCAAAACTTGTTAAATTCTATAGCTGCCCAAAACAACGCCAACGTCGGCATGCAATCAAATATCAACAGCGCAAACTCTCAATTAGCCCAAACTACTATGGGCCAGCAATCGAGTTTATTAGGAAACATCACCGGGGCAGTCGGCAGTGTTTTTGGTATGGCAAAAGCGGAAGGCGGTTTAATTACTCGAATGAATCAAGGAGGACCTGTAAAGCATTATAACAACGGTGGCGTTAGCAGTAACAATATTAACAGCCAAATAGATCCCAGCACTTATAGATTTGCACAACCACCAGACGCCGCTACTCCTACAATAGCCCCGACCCCCACAATTGCAGCTCCTTCGTCGCCTGCAGCTCCGGCTTCTCAGGCCGGCCCTCAATCCAACGTTGGTAAATACCATGCCGCGGTGAATTCAGGCCAAATACCAGCGACTCCTGGAGCAAATTATTGGGCAAGCGGGCAAGCAGGCCAAGATTTCGGCAAAGCCATTCACAATATGTTTAGCAGCAATCACAGCAATGACAGCAATGACAATAATGGCCCGGCTGGGTACGCCACAAATCGATCTGATGAGCAAACCCAACAGGATTATCTTGACGCCGACGTTGTTTTACAACCTGGACCGGGGCAGGCCGTGCAAGAGCAAGACTTTACAGGACCCGACAATACAGGACCCGACAATACAGGAATACCAAGGGTTGCAAAAGGCGGCAAAGTCCCAGCCTTAGTAAGCCCCGGTGAAAAATATTTATCACCAAAAGCCGTACAAGAAGTCAAAAAAGGCAAAAACCCTATGGAAGTAGGCGAAACTATTCCGGGTAAACCTAAAGTCAAAGGCGCCAAAAATTCATACGCTAACGACACAGTCCCTAAGACTTTAGACGAAGGTGGAATAGTTCTTCCTAGATCCGTGACACAATCTAAACACCCGCACTGGGAAGCCATGAAGTTTGTAAAAGCAACCATGGCCAAAAACGGCGGTAAACTCTAATGGCTTCAAAGATCAATCTCGATTTACGTAATTTTAAACACGTCAAATCCGATAAAGACACCACGACGCTACAACACAAAACTGACGGCCATAGCATTACACTGGCCCACAAAAGCCTAAGCCCTGAATCCCAAGCCCAATTAAAAGCCTTGTCCGGTATATCAAAACAAGACGAAACGGCTGATCAAGCCGACCAAATGAAACACCAAGCCGGCATTAAAATGGCCGTAGGTGGAATGCCTCAGCACGAAATGCCTTCAATGAGTGAAGATATGGCGACTTACGCTAAGGGAGGCCATGTCTGCGTATGTAAAGCGTGCGGCGGAAGCATGTCAAACTACGACGAAGGCGGTAAAGTCGCGGTACCAAAAGGTCAGTCAGATCCAGCTCCGCAATCAAACGCAGAACACGACATACCAGCAAACGTCAGCACGCCTTCGTCCATAGGCGACGCGGTGAGCCGCATTAAAAATGCTTGGGCTGATGGCGGTCAAGTACCCGATAAGCCTAAAGAAATGTACGTAATACCTGGTGAAAACGCCAAGCCAAAAGAAAATAAGTTAGATTACAACCAGATCCGTCAAGAAAAACGCGACATGAATCGGACTGAGGCACGTCGCGGAATTATGCCGCAACGTAAGAAGTACGCCGAAGGAACACAAGACGTAGACCCTGCCGTAGATAACGATACTGACCGCGAAGTCCAAAACAACGAGGCCATGGGTCAACAACTTGCGGACATAGGCGGAGTACAAGACATAACTGGCGTTCCAAACGAAGCAATGCCAAAACCTCAGGAAAAGCCACAAATCCCTCACGACAAAGTAGAAATTCAAAAGCTTTACAACAACATGATGGGTAGCGGTGGAGAAGGCTCGCCGACTGATAGAATGTTTAACCCGGGCCGCTCTTCGTTTACTTTTGGTCCTAACGGTGAACCCCCACAGTCATTTAGCCCCGAAGCTTGGAAGCAAGCCAAACAACAATACCAGACCCAACAACAAGACGCCGCTGGTATGTCTGCAGAAAAACAACAAGAAGACATGGAGACTAAGCAGCGCCAACAACAAGACGATCAAGTCCGTATGGAAGCTGGCCTTCCGCCTTTATTGCCTAAGCAAAACGATCTTCCACCACCGGACATGCCTAAAAATCAAAACCAGCCCCAAGACAATTCTATGGCTCAACCCCCGGTGACCCGCGGACCGCAAGACGACATGGGGATGAACGCCTATACAAACACACTCCAGGGCGGTTTAGATCAATATTTGGCTGGTTTACGTGGCGGAGCAAACGCACAAGCCCAGTTAGGCGCACAAGAAAAGGCGACTCTCCAACGCAACCAAATCGCGCAGCAAAGTATTTTAGACGACTATAAAAAGCGTTTCGACCAACTCGAAGCCGAACGTCAAGCCTTTATATCTGACATTCAAAACGGTTATATCGATCCTAACCAATATTGGAAAGGTACTTACAATCCCCAGACCGGTGAAATGGAAGGCGGCCACAGCAAAATAGCCGCCGGTATTGGCATGATATTGGCAGGATTTAACCCTACGAATCGTCCAAACGCCGCAATTGAGATGATGAACCACCTCATGGACCAAAACATTCAAGCCCAACAAGCCAACCTCAGCGCCAAGGGAAATCTTTTAGCCGCTAACTTGCACCAATTTGGTAACATGAAAGATGCATTAATGGCGACTCGAATCATGCAAGCCGATGTATTGGCGAGCCAGCTCGAACAAGCCGCAGCCGCAGCCAAAGGACCTTTGGCAAAATCAGCTGCTATGCAAGCCGCAGGCCAAGTAAAGATGCAATACGCTCCTTTGGCACGACAATTCGCCATGCAAGGTGTCATGATGGGACTAACCCAGCAACCATCCGGCGACCCAGACATGGATGTAGCTAAGGCAAGCCACATAGCAGGTTATATGCGGGCTATGGGGAATATAGAAGGCGCTAAAGACATTGAAAGCCATATTGTACCGGGTGTTGGAGTTAGTAAAGACCAAGCCGTTCCACAAGAAGTCAGGCAACAACTCATCGGCTATCAAAAACTCCAAAACGCGGCTAATGATTTGCAAAACTTTGTCAAAACGCACACGACTCTTAATCCTTACAGCCCAGATTACGCCGTCGGTGCACAAAAAGCCCAGGCCCTTCAATCTTATGTCCGTGAAGGATTTTTAGGCACTGTGTACAAGACTGGCGAACAGCCTTTGTTGGACAAATTTGTTAGTAGTAACCCAGCCGGTGCTTTGAAACTGCTTCAAACCGAACCAAGACTTAACGAACTGTTACGCGCCAACGAATCCCAAATGAATTTAGTCAAGCAAAATTACGGTTTACCGGCTAAACACACAGTCCAAGCCCAACAACCAGATCAACATCAAGCCGCGGCCCAATGGTTAAAAGACCCCAAAAATAAATCTGACCCAAACTATCAGGCAGTATTACAGCGTTATCAACAAAGCGGTAAATAATGGCAGACTTCGATCCGGCGGCGTATGCTGCTGGCCCACAACAAGCCTCAGCCCCTGCGCCTTCATCCGGTGATGGTAGTTCGTTTGACCCCCAGGCTTACGTCCAAGAAGGCCAAAACGAACGATTCGGGCAACCCGGTGAACAAATCAAAGCCGGCCTTGAAGGCGTAGCCCAAGGTGTATTAGGCTCTGCAGCACCGTATTTAGAAAATAAAGTACTGAAAGTCCCTAAAGCCAATATATTGGCCCGCGAAAAAGCCAACCCGGTCATTAAAGGGGCCGGCGAAGTCACCGGATTAGTTGGGTCTACCCTTACCGGTATACCAGGGCTTGGTACAGCAATGGAAGGTGTTGGCGCCGCCGCTCGTGGCGTTACCGAGGCAGGACAGGCCCTTAATGATGTCCACGCAGCCCAAGGTGCATTGAAATTAGCACAAGCTGCCGGAGACGCCGAAGGAATATCTAAAGCCGCCGACGCACTTCAAACCGCTAAAGAAGGCGCTAAAAGTGTCGGTTACTTCTCTCGCGTCGGAAGCTCAGCCGTACAACAAGCCGCTGAAATGGCCGTCCTTCAAGGCAGTGATGAAGCGTCTAAGCTAATCTTAAATGATCCTGAGACCAGTGCACAAAGTGCTATAGCTAACATTGGTTTGGCTGCGGCATTAGGTGGATCTGGCGGTGCGTTTATAACTGGTGCTGTTAGCCCATTATGGAATGCCACAGCCGGTAAAGTCCTGGAAGGAAGCCTAGGAACTTTTTTAGACCACGTCAATAACGTAGGTCCTAAACTTGCAGACAAATGGCAAGGAATGGCAGAAAAGCTTGGCGTAAAAGTCCCTCAAGAAATAGTCGGTGCTCAAGCCGGCGATAGCGCCATGCAGTACTATAACGATTTGAAACGTCTAGAAAATCCGGCTATACGTAACGCAGAAGAAACTTTCCATAAAGATGTATCTCAATCAGTCCTTGATGCTACGGGTTTACCGGCTGAAGATTTCCAAAACCATGATATTGCTGCTGAAGGCCGCGAAGGAATGGAGATTTTCAAGAAAGAAGCCAAGGCCATTCACGAACCTGTAGTCGAGGAATTCAACAAACTCACTGAGCCGTTTAAAAACACTGAAGTTGATAGAGGCGCGCACATAGCTCCTCTGGATGAGAAGATCTCTCAACTAGCTTTAGATAAAGGCTGGGTCGGTGCAAAAATACCCCAAAACGAGTTAGTCGAACACACTCTCCAGTCTTTGCCTAAAATCAAAACAGCTCAAGATTTAAAAACCTTGATAACAGAAGTCGGTAACATAGGGCAAAAAGATCCTCAAGCCCTTGGCTACGCCGCTGGCCGCATAAAAGCTTCTTTACTCGAAGGCATGCAAAACATCTTGGGCGACGCCATTCAAAAGGGCGGCGATCCTGCTTTGTTTGACCGGTACGTCGCAGCACGCAAAAACTATGCCAAAGTCGCATCCCTTTACGACCGCATGGGCCAAGAATTGAGCATCGGTAAATTCGACGGACCAGAGACTTTTTTGAAACGTCTCGAAGAAAAGCGTTCACCTGAAGAGTTTTTCAAAAAATTATCGCCAGAAGGTAACGCCGAAATCCTTCCAATACTACAAGAAAACTTTCCACAAACCGCAGAAAAAGTCCGCCAAAACGAAATGAAAAAAATCGTCGCACCGGCTGTACGGGCAGCTAAAGGCGAAAACGCTATTAATGTAAAAACATTGAACGCAAATATAACCAAGAAAATGGCGGGCCAAGCCGCTTACGCAAAATGGGCTTTACCACAACAGCTCATCGACCGCGCTTCCGCAGCCGAGGAAATTGGCGGTATGATTCCAAAAATAAAAGATTCTGGTACTCCTGGCGGCTTATTAAATCTCATTAAATCAGTGCCAACAACAGCTATTGGAACGATAGCCTACATTACCGGCCATAACCCGATTATAGGCGCTTTGGCGGGTCATTTAGGCCAACTCCTCTCACGCAACGCGCCTGAAGCAATTAAACTCTCCCTGTTACGTACTTTGGCATCTGGTGAGCCCGTCAGTGGCCCAGGGTTTAAAGCCATGGTCGACATGATTCATAACGTCATTAAAGGCGAGTCTTTGTTAAACAAAGCAACAGAATCGGTTTTTAAGTCTGGGTCGCAAGTCTTGACTGATAAACTCATGCCAAATAAAGCCGACCGCGAAAAACTAGATAAAATCGTTGAAAAATCGCAACAAGATCCTAATTTCATGATGAATCTCACGAAAGGTGAGACCGGGCATTACTTACCCCAACATCAGTCTTATTTGACCCAAAACGTCAATAATCAAGTCCAGTATTTGGCAAGCCTCAAGCCTCAAAGAACCCCGTCAGGTCCGTTAGAAAAGCCTTATCCGCTCAGCTCTGGAGCTATGGACCGGTATAACCGTGCGTTAGATATAGCAAATCAGCCAGCAGTCGTCTTACAGCACGTCAAAAATGGTACGCTACAGAGTACAGACGTCCAAGATTTAAATGCCCTTGCCCCCGGTGTCTATAACCGTATGGCACAAAAGCTTCAAGTCGAAATGGCAAAAGCCAAAGATTCTGAATACCGAATCCCGTATCACACAAGGATGGGAGTTTCTTTGTTTTTAGGTTCTCCGATTGATCCTTCAATGAACCCACAATCTATTATGTCGGCGCAACCTCCCCCTCCACCCCAACCACAGCCCCAAGGCCAACCAATGAAAGGCCGACAAGGCAAAGGAGCTATTAACAAAATGCCTAATAGCTATAAAACGCCTTCCCAAGCCGCTGAATCTGATAGAAGTTCTAGAGATTAACCAAAATCAACTGTTAATTTAGCCCCTATGTACGAGGGCCATAAGCCCGAGCCCATAAGGAGTACCATGTCTTCCCGCCCCCTATTACAACCAATGCCAGTCATCGTTAATGGGAACATGAGTTCCAATATAACGTCGCTAGTAACAATTGTATCAAATATCTCAATGATGTCTTATAGTTATAGCTGGGTTGGGACTTCTCCGGTAGGAACTATATCAGTACAGGTTTCAGACGATTACTCCCAAAACGCAGAAGGTCAAGTCATGAACGCCGGGACTTGGAATACCCTTCCTTTATCGGTAACCCCTACAGTTTCTGGTAACACCGGTAACGGCTTTATAGACATTGACCAACTAGGCTCTTATGCAATTCGCACAGTTTACACAGCGACGTCGGGCAGCGGTACTTTGAATTGTATCTACAAAGGTAAGGTATCGTAATGGCTAACTTTTATGCACAATACCCCGCAGTCTCTGGTGGTGGCGGGGGCGCATCAGTAGGCCCAAATGGATCAACAGCTCCAACGTCTAGTACAGAAGTAGGCGGCGTAACCCCATCCGGTAACTTAGAGCCAATCAGCGTAGATAACTCCGGCAATCAAAACGTCAACGTAGTTTCTAGCGTCCTTCCTACCGGTGCAGCAACTTCTGCTAACCAGACGTCTGAAATTGCTCAGTTGACTTCTATTAACGGCAAAACTCCGGCATTAGGACAAGCCGTATCGGCTAATTCTGTACCGGTAGTTATAGCCAGCGATCAAAGCGCCATCCCAGTATCAGGAACAGTAACCGCTGTACAAACAGTAGGCACTAATCTCCACGTCAACGTAGACAACTTTCCTTCCACACAACCCGTGTCTGGCACGGTTATGGCAAGGGTTGAAGACGGCGGCGGTACCCCGATCAACAGCACTAACGGTGCATTAAACGTACAGGTCAACAACACCGGCGCTATACAGGTAGGCCAAACTTTAGGCTCAAACCTCCATACAGTGGTTGATTCTGGTAGTATTACGGTAACCCAAGCCACCGGAACAAATCTACACACAGTCGTCGACAGCTCTGCTCTTCCCGCCGGTGCTGCCACTGCTGCTCTACAAAGTAACGTTCAATCAGCCATAGGAGCATCTGCAACTACGGCTATTACAATCCAAGGTGCAGCTTCTGGCGTAGCAATTCCTATCACGGGATCAATTACAGCGACTAACCCATCTGTAGGTACTATTGGCTCTACGGCCCCAACCTCAGCTACAGAAGTGGCTGGAGTCGATACAAGCGGTAACCTCAGATCGCTTAAAGTCGATTTGACGACAAATTATCTATTGGTCGACGGAAGCAACGTAACTCAACCTATCAGTGCGTCGTCCTTGCCTCTTCCTACCGGTGCAGCAACATCGGCTCTTCAAGCCACAGGAAACGGCTATTTAACGACTATTGCAAGCCCAATTGGTTTAAACGGTGCAGCAGCGCCAATCTATGCAACACAAGTCGCTGGAACAGATGGAACCGATCTCCGGTTTTTGTCCACAACTTCTGCAGGTTATCTCAATGTCAACGTAACAAACAGTTCTTCAAGCGATCCTGCTGCGGGACCAACAGGTACAACTCCTCCGACTTACGCTATCTACACGGGCTTTAATAGCGGCGGTACGTTTGTCGGAGTATCTGGAACTAACCCACTTCCCATAACCGCATCTAGCCTTCCTTTACCGACTTCGGCTGCGACTAACGCGGCATTGCTGGCAGTACAAGGATCGGCTTCTGGTGGAGGCGCTGCTTCAAGTTCAGAATTAGTTGGCGGTATATATAATAGCACGCTACCCAGCATAACAACCGGCCAACAAGTCGCTTTACAAGTCGACCAAAACGGTCGTCTCATGTTGGGAAATAGTTCAGCCACGATTGGCACGGTAATAGATAACAACCCCGCAGTCGGTGTCATCGGAACGGCCGCTCCTACTTCTGCTATTCAGTTAGGCGTTGTTTCGCCTTCAAATGGTGATTTATTCAATCTCCAGTTTGGTCAACAATCGGCATCGTCTTCTCTTCCAGTCGTATTGGCCACAGATCAATCAGACATTGCAGTAAATACTTCTAGCTCTATTATCTCAAGTCAGCCGTCTTCAAACAGCATGGCTGCTGCAAACGCCACAGTCCAATACTCTGTAGATGCAGGCGGTAATTTCTTAATCACTTTGACTAACGGACCTGGCGCGACATCGCAATGGGTTGGTTCCGTTGCGTTTGAGTACTCTTATACCGGAGCTACCTGGATGGCGTTAAACGCTATTCCGGTGACCGTTCCGGGAACAGGCGCAGTCACTACCTCATCCGCAACCGCAAACGGGTTGTGGTTAATCGAAGCTCCCCCCGCCTCAGGAACATCTTTTGGTACCGGTCAGACTGTAGAAATCCGCGCTAGAATGGCTAGCTACACTTCTGGTACGGCGTATTTCTTTGTGGCCGCTCAATCAGCCCCTAACGCCAAGATATTAATGCCTTGGACTTATACGGTGACTTCTGGCAACACCCTTGTCGGCCCCATCGAAGCCAGCGGTATTTCTGAGATAGACGTCCAAATCTCCGCTATCACTACAACAGTTTACACCGCTCAAGGAACAAACGATCCAACAGCTACGACTTGGGTAACTCTCCCGGTACAAAACTTATTGACTCAAGGCGCTTCAACTACGACTCTTTCTGCAGCTACTACATACCGCATCCAAACTCTTGGATATAAGTTTGTACGTGTCCAATGTACTACGACAGGAACTGTAGCGACAATCCAAGGTGTTTCAGCAACGTTTGCAAACCCAGTGTTTTTGACTAACTACGGCAACGACCTTGGAGTGACAATTAACGGCACCCCGGCAGTCACAGTATCGTCTGGTACAATCACTACTGTTTCTTCCGTGACTTCGTCTCAGGACGCTATACCGGGTATAATAGCTGACGTTGCATCGGCTGCAATTACTACGACTACTACAACTGCAGCCTTTACCCCGACGTTTGGATCGTCTTACTTGGTAGATATCCCGGTCACCGCGGTGTCTGGAACTAGCCCAACTTATCAAGTCACGGTACAAGAATCAGCAGATTCTGGCACAAACTGGTACAACGTCTACGCATTCCCTACAATCACGGCTACAGGATCTTACACAAGCCCCGTCATTACAATGACTGGCAACAGAGTAAGATATGTCCAGACGCTGACAGGAACTACACCAAGCTTTACAAGGGCTATTAACCGTCTCCAATCGTCCCAATCCGGATATAACGTACCTACCGGCGGAATTCTTACAGACGCTTCAGGAACAACGTCGTCAACGGCTAGCACGTCAACCCAAATCCTTGCGGCTAACAGCTTCCGCAAGTATTTATTGATCCAAAACGTTGGAACGGCTGCGATTTACATCAATTTCACATCGGCCGCAACTATTGGCGCAGGTTCTTATGAGCTCTCTGCCGGTGGAAGCCTTGTCCAAGAATCAGGATTTGTATCCGGCGAACCAGTAAACGTTATATCAGCTACGGCTTCTGTGCCGTTTACATGTAAGTGGGCGTAACATGGGAATATTTAACCCCGGCGGCTCAGGATCTTACACAGCCCCTCAAACAACGACCTACACTTCAGGCAGCGGTACTTACACAACGCCTACAGGAGCCTTGTATCTAGAAGTCTTTATGGTGGGCGGTGGTGGTGGTGGCGGAGGTTCAGGTTCAAGCCCCGGTACGGCCGGCGCTGGAGGAGCGTCTACTTTTGGAACGTCTCTATTAACCGCTAACGGTGGATCTGGCGGAAGCAGTTCTCCTTCAACTACAGGCGGTGTAGGGGGATCTGCAACCATAGGAACTGGCGCTGTAGGAATTGCTTTGGCAGGAGCTGTAGGTGGAGGGGGCTTTCAAACAAGTACCACTGGTGTGTTACCTCAAGGGGGGATTGGAGCTAGCTCAGCTATGGGCGGAGGCGGAAGTCCCACTTCAAATTCGGCTGGTGGATCTGCCGCAAGCAATACAGGTGCGGGCGGAGCTGGTG
>Ga0116228_10001530_pt1 | contig 19289 bp, 19 predicted proteins | sample S1TSphfallax_2_FD_89694 | JGI IMG/M metagenome (GOLD analysis project Ga0116228, IMG submission 89694) | Host-associated microbial communities from peat moss isolated from Minnesota, USA - S1T2_Fc - Sphagnum fallax MG | ecosystem: Host-associated > Plants > Peat moss > Unclassified | place... | reverse complement strand
CTCAAAGAGCAAATGCGGCAGATGATGCAGCGCATGGACGCCCTGCAAAAGCAGGTCGAGGCGCTGACCAAACAGCAGTCCGCCACGCCACCCGTCGCGACGATGCCGACTCCGCCGCCGCAGGCTTTGCCGGGGCCTGATGTCGCGCTGCGTGCGCCTGAGAAAAAATTCGAAGAAAAAGAGCCGCTGCTGCATCAGATACTGAGCGGCTTTTACGGCACTCTGGATGTATCGTTCGACGATGTCACCAAGGGAATCCGCGGGTTGACCGCCTACTCGTATTCTTACGCCGGCGCGGGTCCGGGAACCGGGTACGTCAACAACGGCCCGAAGGGTACGCAGATTGTCGGCAGCGTCGGATATCTCGGCGACCTGTCCACCAACAAGTCCGTGCTCGGTTACCGCGGACAGCATGTCATCGACGACAGCGACTTCAGCTTCGTCTATCAAATCGAGACGCAGCCCGCGATCACTTCCTCGCCGGGTCTCGCGACCTCGTACACACAGCAGTCGAATGTGACAAAGGCAGGCATCGGATACGGGGATAGCTTCGTCGGTCTGTCCGAGAAGCAGTGGGGCACTTTGAAAATTGGCACCACCTACAGCCCCTACAAGAAGTCCACGGACAGAATGAATCCGTTCTCCGGCATGCTCGGTGACTACGCCTCCATCATGGGCAACACCGGCGGCGATAACCGGGTCGAATTCGGCACGCGTCTGGACCATTCGATTTGGTTCGAATCGCCCAAACTTCTTGGCGGCATGTTCAGCTTCGATGCGCTGATTTCGCCGGGCGCCAATCGAACCTACGACAACGTTGTGCAGTCCTCCGGCTCTCCTGACTGCAGCGGCGGCAACGAGGCTGGAAGCGGCAACCTCCCGCAGAACTGCGACGACGGCGGCTTCGGCACCGCGTACGCCGCGGACTTGAAGTTTGAAACCGGCGGGCTCTATGCAACCGTCGCCTGGGAACTGCATCACAACGTGAACCGTAATAGCGATGGCATCGGTGCCAACAGCCCCTACTACAACTATCTCGTGGGCGAAGGCAACGGCGTCTCGCCGCTGATCGATTGGGGTACGTATAACGGTTATGTCGCGGAGTACGGGGCTGCATTCGTAGCCGCCAACGGCTTCACGCCACCGTATCTCACCGATGTGGCCGACGAATGGGCAATCAAGGGCGGCGCGCAATACGTGTTCGATTTTGGCTTGTCGATAAGCGGTATCTATGAGTACATGCGCCGCGCGCTGCCAGAGGCTTTGCAGTTTCAGAACGAGCGCACGCGCATGGGTACGTGGCTCGCACTGTCTGAGGACTTCACGGTGCGCGACAACGTAAGCTTGGGTTGGGCGCATGCCGGAGCCACACCAGGGGATCCGGGCGGGCAACACAATTACATGCCGGGTAACGTGCAAAACCAGGCAAACATGTACACCATTGCGTACAAACACCGCTTCGACAAAAACTTCTACGCCTATATCGATGCGGCGGACACCGTCAATGACGGCAACGCGCATTACGATCTGGGTGCCGGCGGCCGCGGCGTGACGACGGATTGTCATGACGGCACCAACACCGTATTTACCGACTACAGCAGCGCGGGTCCGACCACCTGGGGCGGATGTCACATTGTCGGTGTCTCTCTGGGAATGGACTACAAGTTCTGACCTCGAGCCCCTCGCGTCAGGTGGCGCGAGGGGCTTTCTTAGACGTGCGTTCGGAGCGGTGATCGCATTAAGATTCCGGAATGAACCGAAGATATTTCCTGCTCACGGCGGCGGCTGTTACTGCCGGCTGTGCCGGTGCGCGGCAGCGATCGACGTCCGGAGATGCGCCCGTGGCACGGCTCCCAGCGGTCGGCCAATCATGGCGCTATGCCCGACACGACGCGCTCACCGGAAAAATATTGGACACCGAAATTTTTCGTGTCGCATCGGTCGGCAAAGCGGTGCAGATAGAGTCGACATCAGAAGCGCAAAAAGCGCAGCCGCGCAGTCCCTTCAATCCGTTGGGTCTGATCGAACACTCGCGTCAGGACACGCCCGCAAGGCCATTGCCCACCGAAATACAAGAACCCTGGGGCATGGTGCTCGCAGACCCGCACTGGGAAGATCCGCTGGTCTTTGAAAATGCCATTCCCTTGTGGCCGATCGAGTTGCGGCCGGGATGGTCGGGCACCTTTCACACGCAGTACGAAACGCCGCAGGCGACGTCGCCGCGGTCGTGGCAGTTGACGATGCGAGCGCACGAGTGGCAAACCGTCACGCTGTTGGCGGGGCGATTCAGATCGCTGCGCTACAGCAACCTGATCGATTTCGAGAGTGCCAATCCCTTCAAGCGGAGCGCTCAGCGCCGCGAGACCGTGTGGTTCGTGCCGGAGATAGGCCGCTGGGCAATTCGGGAAAGCCAGGGCACTTATTACAATCAAGACTCGGTCGACGATCAGCAGAGGGTGGAAGACGCATTTCGTTGGGAACTGCTCGACTGGTCCTAGTGATTCACGCGGAAGATCGCCACGGCGCCACGCGCTGTCCCTGAACTGTCACATCCGCCGACTATTCTCGCCCGCGGCGGCGATGCTGCGAAGAACTGCCTACGTACGCGTGAACGCGTCAATAAGTACCATCGGGAGTCAGCTGTGTTCGTGAAATTTTTCACTGTAAGCATTGGGATCGGGTTGCTGAGCGGCGTGGCTGCACACGCGGACTCCGATGAGGGTCCGCTCGATCCAACACACGTCAAGCACGTTCTCCTCATCAGCGTGGACGGCCTGCATGCGCTCGACTTGTCCAACTATGTCGCCACGCATCCGGATTCCACGCTGGCGGACTTGAGTCATCACGGCATCACGTACACCAACGATTCAACGTCTTCCCCGTCGGATTCGTTTCCGGGACTGGCCTCGCTGATCACCGGAGGCTCACCGGTCACCACAGGCTTGTGGTACGACGATACGTACAATCGCGCACTGTCACCGCCCACCGTCACAGACGGGCTCGGCAATCCGGGCGGCAGCTGTCCCGGAAAAGTAGGCACCAACGTCGCCTGGGATGAGGCGGTCGACAAGGATTTGACGCGCCTGGACGGCGGCGGTGGAATCAACCCGCAGTATCTGGTGCGGGATCCGAAGAATGGCTGCAAAACCATCATGCCGCACGAGTATCTGCGCGTGAACACGATATTCGAGGTGGTCAAGGCGGCCCACGGGCTTACCGCCTGGACCGACAAACATCCATCCTACGAGTGGACCAACGGCCCGAGCGGCAAGGGCGTAGATGACTTCTATGGCCCCGAAATCAATTCGATACCGGTGGCGTTGCCGCAATTCTCGGGCTGCTCCCCCGTCCCTTTCGCCGATCCGACGCCTGACGACGGCTGGACCACCAGCTTCGCCAACGTACAATGCTATGACTCCCTGCACGTGCAGGCGGTCATCAATCAAATCGATGGCTACAACCACGATCGGACCCGCAAGCAAGGCGTGCCGATGCTGTTCGGCACCAACTTCCAGTCCGTGAGCGTGGGCGAGAAGTTGGCCGTCGATCCTGTCTCCGCTCTCAAGGGCGGCTACACCGACGTGCTGGGCACGCCCGGCCAGGCGCTCGTCGGCCAGATCGATTTCGTCGATCGGTCGTTGGGCCGCATGGTGCAGGAATTGAAGCAGCAACACCTGTTCGATTCGACCTTGATCATCATCAGCGCGAAACATGGTCAATCGCCTATCGACGTCACCAAGCGCCGCGGCATCGGCCACGGACAGCCGACGGCCACCATTGGTTCGGCCGATGCGTTCGATATCTCCGATGACGGGTCGCTGATCTGGCTCACCGATCCTTCGCTCACGCCCGCAGTCGTCGCGAACTTGAGCACGCCCGCCAACCAGCAGGCGTTGGGCATCCAGGAGATTTTCGCGGAAGGCTCTTTGCGCGATAAATTCAACAGTCCTGCGCTTGACCCTCGGACGCCGGACATCGTGCTGAAGGTAAACACGGGTGTGATCTTCACCGGCGGCACGAAACTGTCCGAACATGGCGGGTTCAACGAAGACGACGTACACACGGCGTTGTTGATTTCGCTCGACGGACTCGATCAAGCCGTGGTCAAAAGCGCCGTCCTGAACCAGCAAGTGGCACCGACCATCATCAAGGCGCTCGGCCTGGATCCGGAGGAGCTCGAGGCGGTGCGCAAGGAGCAAATCCCGGTGCTGCCCTTCTTGTTCAAGGGCAGGGTCGACAACAAGATCTCGGGTTACTGAGCGGATCTGCGCATGCGACCATCCGGTTCGATGTCGTAGTCTTGGCCTCGCCACGTGATTGGCGAGGCCGAGAACGAAGATCTCGACGTCTTTCTCTGGCCCGCCGGCGACGGCGATTTAAAATGGGTGGGGTGGACGACGGGACTCGAACCCGCGACGGCCGGAATCACAATCCGGGGCTCTACCAGCTGAGCTACGTCCACCATCGTCTCCAAACTCTCGAGTGGTGGCGCGCCCGGCAGGAATCGAACCTGCAACCGCCGGCTTAGAAGGCCGGTGCTCTATCCGGTTGAGCTACGGGCGCCTTATAAATCAATGGTTTAAAGCGCCAAACGTAATCATTCCAGGCCGATGCTCGGGTCCACACGTACCGAATCGGAAGTGGCGGCAAATTATATAGGACTTTCCGCGGTTTTGAACCGGCTATTGTTCGACGGCAGCCTTGAGTCTTTGCAACGCCTGGTCCCATTGTTCTGCGATGATTTCCAAGGATCGCCGCGCCTCGATGAGTTGTCTCGGATCCAACTCCCAGAGGCGCTCGCGGCCGATCTTGGCGTCGCGCACCAATCCCGCTGCCGCCAGCACATCGAGATGTTTCGTGATCGCCTGACGCGTGTAGGCGGTACCGGCCGTCAATTGTGCGATCGACATCGCGCCGCCGACGCAGAGAGCGGCGACGAGCCGCAGCCGCGTCTCATCGCCGAGCGCTGCGAATAACGGCGCCGATTCGGGCAACGAACTTGCCTTGAGACTGCGCCTACCCCGCGGCGACATGCTTCACGATGTTTTGCATCTGGTCGTCCCAGCCCTGGGTGTTGAGCCGAAAAACATGCAAACGCCGCTCGATGGGCAGCGCATCGAAACCGGACTCGACCACGCTGAGACGCGTGCCGTCCGCCACCTCCTGCAGCTCGAAAACCACCAGTGTCGTCGGTTCAGCGGAATAATCCACCCGCAAATCGTTCGCCGCGGGATGCCACCGCCATGAAAGCAACCGTTCGCTCTCCATGCGCTCGATCATGACGCGCATGATGATGTGTTCGTAGCCGGGATAGGTGACAGCGCCTTCCAGCATTTCACCCACGCGCATCGTCTTGCCGCGAAGCGCCACGCCGAACCAGTCGCCGAACTCTTCCGCGTTGGTCAGCGCGCGCCAGACACGTGAACGGGGAGCCTTCAGCAGCACATGTCTTTCGATCCGGTCCGTAGAGACGTCCATATGCAACCTCCGAGCTGCATATTAGCCGTCGCATCGTTAAAGCGCAACCATTTAGTTGCATATAAAATGGTCGGGGTGACAGGATTCGAACCTGCGACATCTACGTCCCAAACGTAGCGCTCTACCAGTCTGAGCTACACCCCGAAATCACGGAACTCGGAGGCCCGACCGGCCGGACCCGCTTTAGTGGCGCGCCAGTGTACGCAAGCTCCGTGAATTGCTCAAGAAATGCGCATTCCGGCCGATGCTCCCTGGGGTAAACGGACGCACGGAATGAGTTTGTGAATGGTACGACGCCCTCGCCTTTGAGAACCGGTGCAGCGCGTCGCGGCGCATTCGTGACGTCGGCGCTCGTAGCGCTGATGCTGCTCAGCTGCAGCCCGCAGCCCAAACTCATCCCCGCCACGCCCATCCGGCTCGCCTCCTATGAATGGCCGGGCAGTTTTTGGATCGAGGTCGCCTGGAAGAAGGGTTGGTTCGCCGAGGCTGGACTCAACATCCAGCGCATCGACGTCGACAATAGCTACTTTCCCTCGCTCGAAGACGTTGCATCCGGAAAGCTCGACGCGATGGGCTTCACGCAATTCGACCTGGTGCGGCTCGTCGCCGGCGGCCACGATCTGGTGGGAGTGGCGGCCATCGACTTCTCGCAGGGTGCCGAGGCGCTGGTCGCCAGGGCCGATATTCACGACATGAAGGATTTGAAAGGCAAGCGCCTCGCGCTGCACCGTGGGACCTATCTCGAGTACTTGCTGAGCGTCGTGGCTGAGCGCGAGGGTCTCAACCTTGCAGACGTGACGCTGCTGGATCGCGCCAGCGAGACATCCACCGCCGACTTCCTGGCCGGCAAGGTCGATGCGATTTTCGTATGGGAACCCTACGTCACACAGGCGCGCGCGGCCGGCGGCCACGCCCTGTTCTCCACTGCGGATTTCCCCGGCCTGACCTACTCCGTTCTGACGTTTCGCCGCGAATTTCTCGACGCCCATCCGCAGGAAATTGCCAAGCTCATGCAGGTGTGGCATCGCGGCGAACGCTACGTCAACGAACATCCGGACGAGGCCTGCGCCATCGTCTCCGAAGTCTTCGCTGAACCGCTCAACGAAGTTCGCGACCTGCTGCACAACGTGCGCGTGCTGGACCTCGCTGACAATGGACGCGCCTTCTCCTATGCGGCAGGTTTCGATTCTCTGCACGGATCTTGGCGCCGCATGAATGACTTCATGCTCGATCGAGGCTTGGTGGCCGCACGCGTCGACAGCCCGGCACATCTGGACTCGCGCTATATCCGGCTGTTGGAGTGATGCCGCCGGCATGAGCATTTCGCGCAAGATCCTGCTCGCGATACTGGGGTTGACCGTCAGCTCGCTACTGCTCGTCTCCCTCGCGCTTTATCCCCTGGTCAAGCGTCACACCCAAGAGCTGGTGGTGGCGCGCTTCCAGGACAGCCTGCTGCCCACCTCGCATGCCATCGACAATCTGGTCCTCGACGCCTTGCGCGGGATGTACCTCTTGGTCAGCGACCGCTCGCTGCGCGAGGACGATGCTGCCGCCATGGTTGGACGATTGCGTTCGCTGACCTATGTCTACCCCTACATCGGCCGCATCTATGTGGCGGATGAATCGGGAGTCATCCTGGCCTCATCGGAACCCTCCGATACGGGTCTTTCGGCATTTCGATCGCCGGGTCTCGAAACCTATTTTCAGAGCGTGCGCAAACGGCCGTTCGGCTCCATAGAAATCGCCGATCTCGACCGCGGCTCGAACGCGAAGTCTGGCGGTGCGGTATTTCGCCTGCTGACCCAGATTCGCGACAGCCAGGGCAGGATCCGCGGAATCCTGGTTTCGGAACTCCTGAATGCGCCCTTCGAGGAAATGCTGCGCGATGTCAACCGAGGCGCCCACGGCACACAGCAGGCCTACCTCGTCGATGAGCGCGGCAACGTGCTCTTGAGTTCGGGCACCCGCGACGCCTCGAAATCGCCGGCCGATCTCACCACCGACGGCAGACTGGCCGAACAGCTGCGTCAGGACCAAGCCGGTTGGCTGATCGTCAACCACGCGGGACAGGACTACCTCATCGCGCATACCAAACTGCCGACCTACGGAATCAATCGTTCCGGCGGTTGGAGCGTGGTCACGGTCGCTCCCTACGGCGAGGTCATTGCGCCGGTGCAGGGCATGTTCGTGCAGGCGCTGCCCACGGTGGTCCTTGCGCTGCTCGTGAGCGTCGTGGCGGCCATTCTGCTGGCGCGGCGCATCGCGCATCCCATCGTACGTCTGACGTGGATCGTGCGGCGCATTTCCGCCGGCGAATCCTCGCTGCGTGCACAGCTGGTCGGGCAGGATGAAGTGACCGAACTGGCACGCGCCTTCAACGACATGGCCGACGCTGTACAAGCCAACAACGTCTCGCTCGAGTCGGAGATGGCGGAGCGCGGTTTGCGCGCCGAGGAGCTGCGCAGAACCAGCGTACTCGAGGCGAAGATCGCCCAGGCAGCCGCGCAGACGGAGGAGTTGCAGCAGGCGCGCAATGCCGCCGAGGCTGCCAATCGGGCGAAGAGCGAATTCCTGGCCAACATGAGCCATGAGATCCGCACGCCCATGAACGGCGTGCTCGGTTTCACGAACCTATTGCTCGATACCCCCCTTGACGAGGATCAGCTCGAACACGTGCGCACCATCCGGCACTCGGCCGATGCCCTGCTGCATATCATCAATGACATTCTGGACTTCTCCAAGGTCGAAGCAGGCAAGCTGCAGATCGACACGATCGACTTCGACATCGGACGCGCCGCGGAGGAAGTCGCCGAGTTGCTGTCGCATCAGGCGCAAAGCAAGGGCCTGGAGCTCGGCATCAGGGTCGGCGCGGATGTTCCGGACAGCATCCGGGGCGATCCCGGCCGCGTGCGCCAGGTGCTGCTCAATCTGGTGGGGAACGCCGTCAAGTTCACGCGCAGCGGCCATGTGCTCATCGAAGTGCAGCGCATCGCGCCCGGCGACAACGGCGATGATGCCTGGGTTCGCTGTTCGGTCAGCGACTCAGGCATAGGCATCGCCGCGGACCGGCAAGCGTTTCTATTCCAACAATTCTCGCAGGCCGATTCCTCGACCACCCGCGAATTCGGCGGCACCGGTCTCGGGTTGGCCATCGGCAAGCGCTTGGTCGAACTCATGGGTGGTCAAATCGGCTTCATCAGCAAAGTCGGCAAGGGTTCCAGGTTCTGGTTTACGTTGCCTGTACCGGCGCTCGCCGCAGCACGGCCGGCGCCGCGCGACAACCTGCCCCTGACGGAGATGCGCGTTCTGATCGTCGATGACCACGAGTTGAACCGCAAGCTGTTGAGCGAGCAGCTGCGCGCATGGGACGTGGAGCACACCTGCGCCGCGTCCGGCGAGGAAGCACTCGCCCTGATGCATGCCGCGGCCATGGAGCGCCGCAGCTTCGGCATTGCCATCCTGGATTTTCTGATGCCGAACATGGATGGCATGGAGCTCGGCATGCGCATCAAACGCGACCCCATCCTGCAAGCCACCGATCTGATCATGATCACCTCGGGCGGCCAACGCACCGGCGCGAATGCCTTTCTGACCGCCGGGTTCAGTGCCTTTCTCACCAAGCCGCTGCTGCGTTCATCGCAACTGCGCGATGCATTGGCGCGGTGTTGGGATACCCACAGCATCCCCCCGTTGCTGATCGGAACCGAAGACCCCTTGGCGTCGCCCTCAGCGGCAATTCCCGCCGATTCCCCGCTGGCCGCCGGCGAGCAGGGGACCGGCGTGCAATCGGTACGCGTGCTGGTCGCCGAGGACAATGCCGTGAACCAGCTGCTGGTACGCCGTATGTTCGAGAAATTGGGGATCCGTATCGATCTGGCCGCCAACGGACTCGAGGCCGTCAAAATGGCCACCGACCTGCAATACGACATCATCTTCATGGATTGCTCGATGCCGGAACTCGACGGTTATGGGGCCACGGCATTGATACGCCAGCAACAGAATCACGGTGTGCGCGTTCCCATCGTTGCACTCACTGCCAATGCTCTGAGCGCAGACCGCGCTCGCTGCCTGGATGCCGGCATGGATGATCACCTTACCAAGCCGGTACGCATCGAGGACATCCGCGCCGCCATCGTGCGTTGGGTTCTCGAGGCAGGAGACGATCGTTCGTCCTCAGTGGCGTGAAGCGGAATGAGTCGCCCGGTACGAAGTAAATTTGAGACAGCGGGTCTGCGTTAGTTGGAGTGACGCGCCGCGCCCAGCATCTCGTCGAGTACGCTGCCGGTGTCGGCTCCCAACAAGGGCGACGCACGCGTGATCGCGCCCGGGGTTGCGGACAATTTCACCGGCACGCCGAGCACGCGCATGGCGCCGGCGACCGGATGCTGCACCTGTGGGGTCATGTTTCGTGCAGCCGTTTGCTCGTCCTCGACGACCTCCTGGAGATTTCTTACCACGGTGGCCGGAATTCCGTGGCGCGACAGCACGTCAACCCAATGCTGCGCGGGATGGGAGCGAAAGATTCCCTCGAGTATGGGCTCGAGAAGATCGCGGTTCTCGACCCGCGCGGGATTGGAGTGGTACGCGGGATGATCGAGCAGGTCGGGGCGCTCGATCGCCGCGCAAAAACTCCTCCACAACTTGTCGCTGGCGACGGCGATGGTGATTTCGCGGTCCGCGCACACATAATTGCGGTAGGGAACGATGCCGTCGAACAACGTGCCCATCGGTCGCGGAATGACACCCGAAGCAAGATAGCGCGCGAAACTCGGCAGCATGGTGGACATCACGGTGTCCCGCATGGAGACATCCACGAACTGGCCGCGGCCCGTGCGATGTCTCGCCTCGATGGCGAGCAGCGCCCCAATCAAGGCAAACAATCCCGCGGTGATGTCGGCGATCGAATGGCCGGTCTTGACCGTTTCACCCGCCGCAGTTCCCGTGATGCTCATCAGGCCCGAGGCGGACTGTATGATCAAATCCATCGCCGGCTCCATGCGCCGCGGACCCGTCTGGCCGTACCCGGAAATGGAGACATAGATGAGCCGCGGATTGACCGCCGACAGCGAGGCATAATCCAAGCCCAGTCGATTCAATGTGCCGGGCCTGAAATTCTCGAGCACAATGTCCGCCTTCGCGGCCAGCGCCCGGCAGTTGGCGAGACCCGCCTCGCTCTTCAAGTCCAATGCGACGCTCTGTTTGCCGCTGTTGAGACCGACGAAGTAGGCGGCATCGGCACCCTGAAACGGCGGTCCCCACGTCCGGCCGATATCGCCTTGTTCCGGGCTCTCCACTTTGATGACCCTGGCGCCGTAGGCCGCCATCAGCATCGAGCAATAGGGCCCCGCCAGAGCATGCGAGAAATCGAGCACGGTGATGCCGTCCAAGGGGGGCGCGGAGTTGGTCATGATAGAGCGCATGTTACTGCACCCTCCGGCGCCCCGCCGTCCGTATTGCTTGATAGGAGGACACATGAACACCAAATTATTCGCTGGTTTTTTGTTGATTGCCGCTGTTTCGACCGCCGGTTGCTTGACCGCGGGCGCCCAGAACGCCCGGATCAGTCTGCCGGAATTCGGCCCACTCGAATCCAAGGCCAAGGACTGCGTCAACATCACCTTGGGCCCTTGGATGCTGCATTCGGTCGGCATGCTGCTGGACGATGCCGACCCCGACGACGCGACCGCCAAGCAAATGTTAAACGGACTCGAGTCGATCCAGATACGTTCCTTCGAATTCGACCGCGACAACGCCTACTCTGCGGCGGATCTGGATGCGGTTCGCAAACAGCTCGCGGCGCCGGGCTGGACTTCGTTGCTGAACGTCCACGACCGTAACCAAAAACAAGATGTGGACATGTACATCATGATCCAGAACGAACACACTCGCGGTTTCGCACTGATTGCCAGTGACCCTCGTCAATTCACCATCATCAATATCGTCGGTTCGATCAAAATGAGCGACTTGCCCAAACTGCAGAAGCGGTTGCACCTGGATGGGCTGCACTGGCCTGCGGCTGCGGCGCAACTCTAGCGACGGTGGACCGTGATCTTGCCAAGGCACGCGCGGGAGACGAGGGAGCATTTGCAGCACTGGTCACCGGACATCAGAAGAGCGTCTTTGGCCTGGCGCTGCGCATGCTGGGATCGGCGCACTTGGCAGAGGACATAGCGCAGGAAGTATTCATGCAGCTGCACGCCAAACTGGCCTCCATCGAATCGTCCGAGCATCTGCGTTTTTGGCTGCGACGCATCACCGCTCACCGTGCCATCGATGAGCTGCGGCGCAACTCCGTCCTCAAGTTCACCTCCCTCGAGGGCGAGGCGCAACTGATCGGTGCCGAAGATCCGGGCGACCCGTTGTTGCAAACGAAGTTACGTTCGACGCTGTTGCGATTGAGCCCGCATGCGCGGGCCGTGGTGACGCTTCGCTATCAAGACGATCTCGACCCGCTCGAGATCGCTCGCATCCTCGACATGCCGGTGAACACCGTCAAGAGTCACTTGAAGCGGTCCTTGGAAATCATGCGAGAAAGTCTCAAGGACCACGCGTCATGAGCGACGATCTCGAAAATCAATTGCGCGCTGCGCTGCGGCCGGTCGAGCCCAGCGCTGGATTTGCCGCGCGGGTGATGGCACGGGTGGAAGCTGAACAGCGTCGACAGGCGCGCCGCCGCTGGCGTATCCCGGCAAGCCTGGCTGCGAGCATTCTCCTCGGATTGGGTCTGTACCTTCGCGTACATCAGCAGCGCGAAACGGCGGCCGGCCTGGAAGCGCGGCGCCAAGTCATCGAGGCGTTGCACCTCACGGATGAGAAGCTCGACCTCGCCTACCAGACGGTCAAGGAAGCCTCCGGCTCATGACCCCTATTCGCACCTACCTGTTGCTCGGCATGCTGGGTTCGGCGAACGCATGGGGTGCCCCCGCGCAGGTCGCACCGGTACAGCCACCAACACAGGCTGCGCCTGTGCCGGGCGCGCCTGTGCCGGCAGCACCGGATGCGCGCTTGGCACTGCCGGACTTGTCGGCATTGGCGCAGAAAGCGTCGCAGTCCGTGAACATCACCCTCGATCCCTCCATGCTCGCCATGGCAAGCCGCTTTCTGGACAGCGACGATCCGCAGGACGCCGCCGCGCTCGAGATCATCAAGGGGCTGCGCGGCATCTACGTGAAGAGCTACACGTTCGACCAAGACAATGCCTACCGGCAATCGGATATCGATGCCGTGACCAACCAGCTCAGTTCACCCGGATGGACCCGCTTGGTGCAGACCAAGAGCCGTAAGACTCGCGCCAATGTCGATATCTACATCATGCTCGTGGACAACAGGGCGATCGGCATGGCGCTCATCGCCAGCGAACCGCGTCAATTCACCATCGTGAACATCGTCGGTTCCATCGATTTGAACAAGCTGCACAAACTCGAGGGCCGGCTCGGCGTACCGAATTTGGACATCGACTCGCCGGCGAAATAGCAGCCGTCAGGAAACCAGCTCCCGCAGCTTGCCGATGCCGAATTTCCAGGCCTGCTCGAGTTTCACACGCGGCATCGCGGGTATTTCCGCCGGATCGACCACCACGTCCACGATGACGGGGCCGCGACGTGCCAGCGCCTGCGCCACGGTCTCGCGCAGCAACGATGGTTTCGTCACCCGGAATCCCGTGGCGCCGCAGGCTTCGGCGAACATGGCGAAATCCGGGTTCTTGAACGTGGCACCTTCGGAGAACACCGGCAGCCCGGCCTCCTCCATCTCCAGATGCACCAGCCCCCAACCCGCGTTGTTGAAGACAAACACCTTGATCGGCAGTCCGTGCTGCGCGGACGTCAGGAATTCCTGCATCAGCATGGCGAAGCCGCCGTCGCCGCACATCACGATGACCTGGCGCGCGGTATCGAGTGCCTGAATCCCATTCGCCATGCCGAGTGCCACCCCCACTGCAGCATTGTTGAAGGATCCGGTGATTTGCTGCCTGCCGCGCGGCCGCAGCCAATTGGCGGTCCACAAGGTGACCTCCCCGGTGTCGACGCAAAACACGGCATCGTCGGCGGCAAAATCACTGACCGCGCGCGCCAACGCCTGTGGATGGATACGGTCCGCGCTGCGCGTCGGGTCGGCCTTTTTGTCCAGCATGTCGGTCCAGGATTTCCACTCGGACTGCGCCTGGCGCAAAAAACGAGTCTCCGGCTTCGGTGCGGCCTTGTTTAACAGCCCCAGCACGCTCGGGCGACTGGAGCCGACGATCGCTTGAGTCACGGACACGCGCCGGCCGATTACGTTGGCACGTTCGTCGATCTGGATGACCTTGGCTCTACGGGGCAGGAACTCCGAATACGGATAATCGCTGCCGATCATGATGAGCAATTCGCAATCTTGAACCGCGTCATAGCCCGCCTTGGAACCGATCAACCCCAGTCCGCCGATGACCTGCGGATCGTCGAACTCATACAAGTCCAAGGCTCGGTACGTATGGACGATGGGCGCATTCAAATGCCGCGCCAGTTCCGCGATCTCGCGCTTGGCTGAATGGGCGCCGTATCCCACGAAAATGACGATCGACTTCGCTGCATCGATGAGCGCAGCAGCGGCGGTCAGATCGGCCTCGGCCGGCGCAACCTCCGGGCGCTGGCGCAACGTCCCCAGACTCGGAGCACTGATCGAGGTCTTGGCCGCAAACACATCCTGCGGAATGTTGAGCAGCGCGACGCCGCGCGAACCGTACGCCGCGGATATGGCCTCGTGTATCTGCGCGCCGGCCGCATTCGCGGCGTTGATCGACGTCGCATACACGCAGGCATCGCGAAAGGTCTGCACATGGTCCGCCGCCTGCAGATACTCGATGCCGCCCTTGCTGTTCGGCAGATCGCCGGCGATGGCGAGCACCGGGGCGTGGTCATGGCTGGCCTCGTAAAGACCGGCGAGCAAATGCGTCGCGCCGGGCCCCGCGGTACCGGCACACACCCCGAGCCGTCCGGTCAGCTTCGCCTGTCCGCTCGCGGCGAGCGCTGCTCCTTCCTCATGCCGCACGCCGATCCACGAGATGCGCTTGTCGCGGCGGATGGCATCCGTGAACGGATTGAGCGCATCGCCCACCACCCCGAACACCTGGGTGACGCCGATGTCGGCCAGGGTCGTGGCCAACAATTCGCCGACGTCCCGGCTCATGAGCCGTGGTTATACGAACGCTTGGTAGCGTGCGTCGCCAATATGCCGATGCTCGATGCCACGAGCACGCCCGTGGCCAGCGCCAGCCAGGGGTAACGCCGCACGTAGTCGTTGAGGGAACCCGCCAGGTCCCGCACCCCGACATGCTGCTGTGGGCGGTCACCATTGGCCTTGCCATTTTCGACCTCGTCCTCGATCGCGCTTTTCGTTTGTTCGAGTGACTGCTGCAGTCGCTCGCGCACGCGCTGAATGTGCGGCGCGCGCTCATCGGCGATGCGCTCCAGCAATTCTTCCGTCTCGCGCATCAAGCTGTTCAATTTACCGGACGTGTCCATGATCGCTCTCCCTAAATGTCTTTCGCGCTATCGCCACCGGTGACTTCGTACTCCGCGCCGGTCACCATGGCGGCCGCGTCGGAAGCCAGAAACACCGCGGCCGGGGAAATATCATCCGGCTGCAACCAGCCCACCTTCAAAGCCACGGTCGGTGCACGCACATCCCAGGCCTGCTGCGGCGTCGGATTGGCGGGGGGCGATTGTCCGGTTTCGGCCATGGATTCCGTCAAGCGCTTCTCGTAGCGCGTGAGCGGCGTGTCCACCAAACCGGGGATCAGCGCATTGACCGTGATGTCGTACTGACCCAGTTCGAGGGCCGCGGACTTCATCAATCCGAGAATTCCCCATTTCGAGGCGGAATAGCTCGATGCATCCTTGGTCCCATGTTTGCCTTGCATGGATGAGAGCACGATGATTCGTCCGTGCCTGCGTGCCACCATTTTCGGCGCGAACGCCCGGATGGTGTTGGCCGTGCCGTTCAAATTGTTGTCGATGACATCGCGCCACTCCGCGTCCTGCATCTCGAGCAACGGCTTCCAACGTTGTATCGCAGCATCCGCGACGACGATGTCGATTTTTCCGTAGGTCGACTCGATGCGGTCGGCGGCGGCGCGCAGCGCAGCGATGTCGCGAATATCGAGCCTGATCGCCTCGCTCTTCCGCCCGTAGGCCTTCACTTGTCTAACCGTTTCCGCCATGTCCGCTTCGGTGGCAGGCTTCGCGTCGCTCGCCACGCTGACCGGCCCACCGATGTCGATGATGACCACATCCGCGCCGTTCGCCGCGAACTCGACCGCGATGGCGCGACCGATGCCCCGAGCGGCTCCCGTCACCACCGCCACTTTGCCGGTGAGCGCCGAGCCCCGTCCCGGACGGACCGGCCCCGCCGAGCGTTCGCTCGGCGGCTCCGGCACCGCCTGTCCGTTCAAGGTGCGCGGTTCGGTATCGGTTCGACCTTGCGCATACAGGGTGGCAGCGCCGGCCAGACTTGCGCCGGCAACCACGCCGCTGCGCAGCAAGAAGCGACGCCGCGCGTTGTCGAGCGGCGTCGCAGGGGAGTTGGCTTCATCGTTCATCGGCAAGGCCCCGCGAAATCAGCCCGTGCCGCGTTCCCGGTACGAGAATTTTTGCCCGGCAATGGTCGCCGCGTACATCAGACCGCCTTTCGCGACGGTGAAAACCGCCATGCCGTTGCTCCACGCGCCCGCGTTCGTCGCATCATGATCCGTCAGGCTGGCGCTCGAGGTCGCTCCGTCGGTCGATGCGCTCGCCGATGCACCCGCCGTGATCGCGACCGCGCTCGCGCCCGCTTCGAACTGGAAGGAACCGGATTGGAATGCTTCCAACGCTCGCTTGTCCTTGAAGAAGATGATCTGGCTGAACGCCTTGCCGCCGGCTTGGAATCCGGCGCTCAGTTCGGTCATGGTCGTATCGCCGACCAGGTGGCCGTGCGCATAGACCCGGCCCTTGCCGATGGCCGCGCCGACGATGAACCCGCCCTCGCCTACGGTCGGGAATATGGCGTACCCGTAGCTATGATGGAAAAAAGAATTGCTTTCGGGGGCTTCGCGAAATACGGCGAGCGTATCTTGGTATTTCCCGGCCTGTGCTACACCTATGGTCATGCACAGCGTCATCGCGGCCAGAGCCGCCCGTGTAAACATCTTCATAAAAATCCTCCCGGACATCCTGAAACTCATGTCGCGCCACATGACGCGACGGCGGGAAGAAGCGTGCATCAGGCGGCGGGCGCGGCCTGTAGGACGCCACCGTTAAAAGACGTCGGACGCGGGATTCGAACGGCCGCCCGCGTGCGGCAGACGCTATCTGGGACCGATTTGGCTACTTGTTGGGATTGATGAGGTATTTCTGACCCGTGGCACGCCTGCCGTAGGCGTCGATATTTTCAGGTCGCAGTGCCTCGAGCAGCGAAAGCTCGCCCGAATAGTGGCTGGCGAAAGTGGTCTTCAGCTCCGCCGCCACCCGATCCTTCAGCGCCTGCAGCCCCTGCGGTCCGATTTTCTCGAGGTACGGCATCACCAGCCAGCCGCCAACGCCCCACGCCATGCCGACATTGCGCGTGAGCACGGTCGGACTCGGGTCGAGCGCCCCGTACAGATAGACCTGCTTGTGAACCGGCGAACCGTAGCGGTTGAACGTAGTAGCGTTGCGATTCAGCGCCGCTTCCATGCAGGCAAGAATCTGACCGGCAAGCGGACCACCGCCGATCGCGTCGAATGCGAGCGTGGCGCCGGTGGCAGCCAACGCTTCCGTGAGCTCCTGCATGAAGGTGCCGGAGTCGCTGCGGCAGACGTATCGAGCGCCGGCCGAACGCAGCAACGCTTCCTGATCCGCATTGCGCACGATGTTGATGAGCGGCACGTGGTCCTGCAAACAAACCCGGTTGAGCATCTGGCCCAGATTGGATGCCGCAGCGGTATGCACCAATGCCTTGTGACCTTCGCGCCGCATGGTATCGACCATGCCGAGCGCCGTGAGCGGATTGACGAAGCAGGACGCGGCTTCGCGTGCCGTGGTCCCGCTCGGCAGCACGAGCAGTTGACTGACCGGCAAGGTGCGGAATTGTGAGTACATGGCACCCCCCAGGCCGGCCACCGTTTTGCCGATGAGCGCCTGCGCCGCGGCCGACGAGCCGGCGGCGATCACGACGCCCGCGCCTTCGTTGCCAACGGGCATGGAAATGTCGACTCGAGCCGCCATCGCGCGCAACGCGCCGGCAGATATGGGCGTTGCCGCGGTCACGGTGGGACGGTTTGCGCTGCCGCCCACCTTGGGATCCTTCCAATCCACGGCGGCCAGGAGCAGCCCCAGGTCCGAAGGGTTGATCGGAGCGGCCTCGATTCTCACCACCACCTCGTTCGGTCCCGGATCCGGGACCGGCGTGGCCGCCAACGACAACTCCATCTCGCCATTTTTTTTGACCAGCGAGCGCAGCTGCAAGGATTCTTTGGGGATTTGTGTATTCATGGTGCGCGTAGCATACGGCGCACCGAGGTCTCACGCCAATTTCAGAAAATACCAAGCGCCATACCGCTGGCGATGGTCTCGCCAATCTCCTCGCAGCGGGCGAGTGCATCAGACGAAATGATTTTGGGTCTTCGGATCTCCTCCGGCAAGGTCGCGTGCGTATACACGATGAAGGGCTCGGCGACCGCCTTCAGCCGCCAGCCCGTGGCGATGCGCTCGATCTGTTGCGCCGCATTTCGACCATCGCTGCCGGCACACACCAAGATGGCATAAGGTCGGCCGTTCAAGTGATCCAGTGCCGCATAGTATGTGCGGTCGAAGAAATCCTTCAACATGCCGGACATCGCCGCGAGGTTTTCCGGCGTGGCGAAAATAAAGCCCTCGGCGGCCTTCACATCCACCGGCTGCGCGTCCTGCGCCTGCCTGATCAACACCTGCACGCCATCCGCGCGGCGTGCGCCGGCGGCGGCCGCCTCCGCCATTTGGCGCGCGCCTCCCGTCATCGAGTGATAGACGATGAGCAGTGTTTTGCAGGCTTTTGTCAAGTGAGCGCTGTCCTACGTTCAAGGCCGCATTGAGCCGACTGTATTCGGTTGCGTGTGGACGCACCATGCAACTCTCGAAATTCTAATATCTCAACCATAGGTGCGCCCATGCTTCACTATGCCGTGGTCTTCTTCGTCATTGCGCTGATTGCCGCTTTCTTCGGTTTTGGTGGTATCGCCGTCGGCGCCGCCAGCATCGCCAAGATTCTGTTCGTCGTATTTCTGATCGGCGCCGTCATTACGTTCCTCATGAGCCTCGGCCGCCGGGTCTGAGGGGATAAACTATGGAATCCTCTTCCTCGATGGCGAACGACGCCGTGGATTATGCCAACGGCCAGATCAATTCCTTCCTGCAGAATGTGGAAGATTTGACCAAGGCGCTCAAGGATGTCGACACGCCCGATATTTCGCGCGTCAAGGCCAAGGTGAAAATCGCGTTGGCGGCCGCCAAGAGCGCCGTGGCCGACACGGCCACCCAGCTCGGTGGCCACGCCCGGCAGGTCGGGAAGCGGACCGACGGGTTCGTGCGCGACAATCCCTGGCAGGTGATCGGCATCGCGGCGATCGTGGGACTTGCGGTCGGCATCCTCGCGTCGCGGCGCTCCGACTGAGGCTGAGGCGGTTGCGGCGCTCCGACTGAGGCGTCAGGCTCGACGCCATTCGGTCTTACCGCCGCCTTTGTCCTCCAGGATGATCCCGGCTTCCGCCAGTTGTGCGCGGATGCGATCGGATTCGGCGAAGTTCTTCGCGGTTCGCGCTGCCTGGCGCGCCGCGAGGAGTT
>Ga0116228_10001526_pt1 | contig 19305 bp, 23 predicted proteins | sample S1TSphfallax_2_FD_89694 | JGI IMG/M metagenome (GOLD analysis project Ga0116228, IMG submission 89694) | Host-associated microbial communities from peat moss isolated from Minnesota, USA - S1T2_Fc - Sphagnum fallax MG | ecosystem: Host-associated > Plants > Peat moss > Unclassified | place... | reverse complement strand
CTTTGATGTAAAGAACCACCCAATTTTTTCTACTGTATATTGGGGATGCTCACTTGGCCAAAGATGTCATAGGAACTTCTGAAATCTGGAAGGTCCCCACAGGCTGTCAACTAGGCCTTCCAGTTCCTTTCTTAAAGAAAATACAAAACAAAAAATCAGGCATTTCTTTACATGTGGTCTAGCTTTAGATGCTTCCAGATTTTCAGCCCCTCCTCTAAGCCTACTGGCCTCATGACATGAGCCTCCAATCTGGAAGGGCCTAAAGCCAGACCCTTCTCCTATATAAAATAATTTTTAAGGTGGATTAATCCTCTCCTGATCTTTTCAAATGTGTGCATGCACATTGCTTTTGGAATGTTGTATTGATTACAAATAGCCTAGTTCGGTCAGTTGCTCTTTCTTTATGTGTTTCACTTCTGTTCAATGCAAGTTGACAAAGTGTGAGGTTTCGCTGTTTTTGTGTTCCTGCAGCCGAGTGTCAAACAATCAGCTCAATGGGACAATTCCTGATCTCTCCTCACTTTTTAGCTTGACTATAGTGTAAGTGAGCTAACTCTGGTCTTACTGCTTTTTGGAGTGATTTACAAGGCTGCGAGGAAAACAGAAACCATTAACCTACAAAAGTTCTGGGCTACATTTTTGGGCTGAAAGTTGAACTCAGGTCAATGGGTTCTTTTGGGTTCTGCTAGTTTTGAGCATACATTTGCTTTTGTGTGGTTTTGATTGTTTGTTTTACTTTTGATAATGGCAGTGACTTCAGCAATAACCCATATGCCCAACAGCCTTATCCAGCTTGGCTTAACCAGACAACGCTTCTGGAAACAATGTGAGTAGAACTGCCTCTGCTTCTTGAAAGTGCTTGAACCAGTGTCGATTGGTGAAATCCTCCAGCTCTTTCATCACACTGTATGTGCTGCTGCTGCTGTTGATGGCAATGTTTTTTATTTGCAGAATAATGGAGAACTGCAACTTGTTTGACCAACTTCCGGCAGATGTTCTAGGCTATCCAAACCTGGAGGTCTTGTAAGTATCCAAGCATCCCCCTGAGTTTCTCTTTCCCTGCAACCCTAAACCCTAAACCCATGGATTCTTACATTGTGCCAAGGACAGTGCTAAAAGTGTTTGTCAAGAACATCTTTGTACTAGTTTTTCTTATGTTTGTATATGCTTGTCTTTGCATACTCTGCTTATCATTAGGGAGATAATTTGGAAAACCTTGATGCTAAATTCAAATTTGGCTTGCTGACACTTGACAGGAGGCTTGCTAACAATCAGCTGAATGGAAGCTTAACCATCCCTGCACTTATTGGGCAAAACATCAAACTTGTTTCTCTTCAGAACAACAGTATTATGAATGTGGATCAAGTTAGTGCTAATGGCAACTATTCTGGTGTGCAATTCGAGTACGTCTGTCTTTCATTGCCCCTAAATCATTTTGTATATAGTAGGGTTTCCACAGGTGGTGGCATCTTTGAGGATGAGATAGGAATCACAATGTTTGGTGTAGGAGAAGAGTCTTGAGTATAGACCCTTCCAGATTTGAGGCGCCCATCATGAGGCTGGTAGGCCAAGTGGAGGGGCTGAAAATCCGGAAGGGTCTATAGGAGCAGCCCAAATTTTTCCTGATTTTCATCACAAATTTCCTGAAAAGGAACTTTGGAAATCCAGAAGGCCTAGTTGACAGCCTGGTGGGTACCTTCCAGATTTTAGAAGTTCCGTAAAAAATTCGGGCAGGTTGAGTGTCCCAAAAATATACTAAGGGGAAATCAGCCAGTTCTTTACAACATTGCATTGCCTCAGTCTGTTGAGCTTGATGATGGTAGGGAGATCAAAGCTCTTGAAGATGTTGGGGCCTCAAGAGGGTGATGGGTATTTTGAATACTCTCTTTCTTGTTAGTGTTTTCTGGTTGTGGCATCCATATTATAGACTAGCTTCAAGTGTACATCAACACAGGTCTGTTTTGTATATTTCTGTATTCAGACTGAAAGTGCGGTGGTTTAGGTGCCAAGTGTCAATGTGAATTTGTATGGGACTTTTGGGCCCTTCTTCTGCTGAGGGGTATATGGGTGGATGAAATTTCAGGTTTGCAGACAATCCAATATGTGGTCCTAACGCACTAACCAAGCCGCTACCATCACAATGTAGCAATATAACAAATGGATTGGATACTTGGACGAGTCCTCTCTTTGGACAAAATACCTGTTTGAACGCCTCCTGCCCTTCTGGCCAGACACTGAACCTACAAAACTGCTCATGTGCTGATCCCCTTGTTATCCTCTTTCTGATACGACAACCTTCATTCTCCATCATCACAGATGACCTGATGGCACAGCTGCAACAATTGCTCTATGTTGGGCTTAATCTACATCCACAACAAGTATGGATAACAAATGCAACTTTCACTAATGATGAACGGGTCAATGTAACGATTCTTTTCTTCCCATTCAACTCAGCCACAAGCCTGGATCAAACAACTGTGACAAATATTACCTCAAGGCTTTCTCAGCAAAACGTTGCTGTCACCTCTACATTTGTACCATACTCTGTCATTTTTGGTAGTGGGTTCATTCCTGGTAAGTTTTCCATACATCTAGTTGTTCGAGGGATGTTTTGAATGTTTTGGTTGCTGGGAACACTGCTTAGGGTTTAGGGTTTAGGGTGATCCTTCTGACACATCTTTGATCATACTGCAGTTACAATTCCTTCTCTCACTGTAGTAAACCCATGCAATGGCTATCATCTCGACTGATTTCTTATGTCCCACTTCTTGCTTCATGAACTGTATCCATTTTCCTTATAGGAGGTATAGTTAAGGCCCTTTGCACAGTAGCCTGATTCAAGTGCGTTTTTCTGCAGGTTCGTCAAGTAGCGTGACGCTGCCGAAAGGTGCTGTTATTGGCATTATCTTGGGGGGTGTGGTTGTTGTGCTACTTTTGGTTGCATTGACAATTTACATAGTATTCCTGAGGCAGCGGGCGAAAAAGTTGGAGGAGATGAGCAAACCTTTTGGTACTTTTGACTCTATGACACTTGCAAATAGTTTCTGTCTACAGTAAGGTTCACCTGGGTATTTTAACACTTGTGATGTCCCCGTGACTTACGATGGTGTTGCTCTTGGCAGCCATTAGGATTGCTCAGAGTTAACCAGATGCTAGCTAATGGAGAGAGGACCTATGGGTTTTTGCAGCTTCGTGGGGTGGAGGCGGAGGTGACAATGGCGAAGCGCCAAAATTGAAGGGGGCCCGACGCTTCTTCCTTGCTGAGCTCAAGAAGGCAACCAACAATTTCAGCAATAGCAATGAAATTGGTGCTGGTGGTTATGGCAAGGTATTGAAGGAGCTTCTGAACTCACGTATAACTTGATGATTTCTGCTGGTTGTTGGTAGATATGTTTGGGAGAAAGGTTTTTTTTCCTCTGTTGTGCTCCAGGGACACAGCAGTCTTGTTTGGGTGTTTAGGGATTAGGGTTTAGGGTACATTGTAATTTGCTCCTGCTCTTTTGCACATTAAACGAGATTTGGTGTCGTGCCGTTGTGGTCTGTGGCAGGTATATAAGGGTACCTTGCTGACGGGCGAACTGGTGGCGGTGAAGAGGGCCAAGGAAGGGTCCATGCAGGGGGCTCAAGAATTTAAAACTGAGATTGAGATCTTATCCCGTGTACATCATCGAAACCTCGTGAGTCTTATTGGCTTCTGTTATGAGCAAGGCGAGCAGATGCTTGTGTACGAGTTTATGGTGAATGGCACTTTGCATGAATGGCTTCTCGGTGAGAACTTCGGTCATAAACCCTTCTCATTGGATGTCTTCATTTTTTGTAGGGTGAACTGATGTTTTTCAGTTATAGATCTTGTATAGCAAAGCCGTGTTTATCTTTTCTGGTGACCATCTTTGAGCTGTATGTATGTGACAGGTAAAATGAAGGAGCCACTGGACTGGCACAGGCGCTTGCAAATTGCTTTGGGATCAGCCAGAGGCTTGACATATCTCCATGAGAATATCGATCCTCCAATCATTCATCGTGATGTCAAATCTGCTAATATCCTATTGGATGACAAGCTGACTGCAAAGGTGGCTGACTTTGGCCTCTCAAAGCTGGCACCTGGTGCTGACGAAAATCAGCAGCAGATGTCAACACAAGTGAAAGGAACCTTGGTATGTTTTGGACCCTGGTCCATGTTTGTCTTGGATTGATGGCCATCCATAACATTCTGTCTTGAAGACTTCCTGATTGGTCCTTCACTTTCTTTTACCATAAACCCAAACTGATGAGCAAGTACTAAATCCTAACAATTGTAGGTTTAGGGTTGCAACTTTGGCAGAGAGCATCTGATCTTTGAATACTGACAACTTCTTTTCTGGACTGGCAACACCAGGGGTATCTTGATCCACAGTACTACACAATGCAGCAGCTTTCGGACAGGAGTGATGTCTATAGCTTTGGAGTTGTGCTATTAGAGATTCTTTCCGGACGCCAACCAATTGAGCGTGGCAAATACATTGTCCGGGAAGTCAGAACAGCTCTAGACAAGGGAGGCTTGGCTGCTGTACGGTCATTGATAGACCCTTCTCTTGCAGATGTCCCGATGCAAAATATAGAACCACTCTTGGATCTTGCCCTTATGTGTGTGGAGGAGAAGGCAAATGACCGACCATCCATGAATGAGGCAGTGAAGCAGTTGGAGGCTATTGCAGCACAGAATCATTTAGATCCAGCAACACTGTCACGAAAACATGAGGATGTCTACAGCAATATAGATGTGTTGTCAAAAGGAGATGATCTATCGTTCCAGTATAGTGGTGTCTATGCAGCCAGAGCTGTGGAACCCAAGTAGGTAGTTGTTTTATGTTGGTTCTTCTGACCATGGCTGTTGATCTAGCAGCATCTGTGCACAACCCCAGGTTTTGGTTTAGCACCTTTCTGGCTCCACTTTTATGTCCAGGTTGACTGGCTTGGAAATTGTGTCAATTGATGAAAGCATCCATCTTCAACAAACACAATGAGGAAGGTTCATCAGGAAGGTGTAGGTTGTGAAGAAATTGTCAAATAGAGATTTGAAGTTGCAAAATGCTGTTGGGTCTTCAAAGGAAGACTAACCAAGATGAGGCAGAGGTGAAAGGAACTACTAAAACTAGGTGGTCCAGCACGCAGGTCTTTATGACTCATGTTGCAAAGGAGGAGGTTGGGGTGAGGGCTAGGTCCTTTGGTTGCTGTAAAGGAAAATTGACTGGGCACTTGCTTTTAGTATTTCTGTTAGTACTTTGATGAGCCTGCAATGACTACCAACATCAAAGCTGTTTTGTGTTGTTTGAAATGAAATTTATGACCAACTGTCCCATGTGGAAGTCTACCACATGTACTCTTCAATTTCAGTGAAGAGCCCTTCTTTCTTTTAAGCTGCAGCTTGGTTTCTTCTCCATTCATAGTCTGTGCTGCTTTTATGTTGTCTGAAGGAGCAGCTGGACCCCTCATTCATAATCAATTCACACTCTCATTACACTTGACAATGGTCTGTAATGCGAAAATAGGGTGGTGTTTTTGCTATTTTACGGTTAGGGTTGCTGCCTTGATCATATAGCCTGGCTTTTTGGTTTTTGGCTTTTTCTGCTACCATTTGGAACCTTCTTGAATCTGGTCGGAAATTCACACTGGGTGGTGGGCAATTGGGCAATTTCTTCAACTTGAACCTTGCTTAGGAAGCTTGGTGAAAAATCTGTTGGATAGTATAGTGGATGAAAATTTGAATGAGGAAGGTGAAAATGGTGTATATGGTGTGTGTGCGTGTGTGTGAGAAGTCGGTAGCATATAGTAATTTTGGAAGAGAAGCAACAAGTTGAGATTTTTTGCATCAAACGACTGGCCCATTTTTATCTTTGAGGCTCTGTTGTGTTTCTGGTCTGTGAGAAAGAATAGCAGCGTTTTTGGTCTGCAAGAACGAATAGCATAAATCTATTGTTTGGTTTCTCTTTTGCTAGAAAAATAGCATAGGTCTATTCTTCAATTTCTCTTAAACTGCACAACGATGGATCTCCTGCTGTCTCACAGATCATCAAAAGGGAATAACTAGTATCTAATGGTAGGATCATCAATGGAATAGTGACTAAAGAGTGTCTCCAATTTGATGCTATAAAATATTCATATTTGGAAGTGAAATGTATTTAATGCTTGAGACTCAAAAGGAGATCTCTAGGCTATGATTTAGTGTTTGGATCAATCTGAGATCCTTGAGAGCAGGACGCAAAGTACCAAACTGTTTTGACACCATTCAGACTGTGTATTTGAGCAGTTTCTGTATTCTCGCCCTCTTTTTGTTACATATGTTTTAAGCCTGTGTCCAGCTTTGGAGACTTATTGTATATCTTTGGAAGGAATGGAACCATGGAACTCTTCCCTCATGTTCCTTTTGGTTCTTTCTTTCCAAAAATGGAAGTGAGGTGAAGTGGTGTCATATTAAAGTTTTGAAGTGCTGTCCTAGGGTGGGCAGAAAATGGATTAAAAGCCATGCCCCCTCTTTTTAGGTCACAGGTCAATAGTAACTCTCATGACAGCACGATGGCAGCATTAACCCAATAGATAGAATAGATTTGCATATGCTTGAATGTCACATGAAGGATGGAGAAAAAGGACACCCATTTCAACAAGGATGTGAGAAAAAGGAATACCCATTTCAGTATTGTGCAGTCCATAGTTACTAAAACAATTGCTTTCTTGGTCATATCAAAAGGTCAGAGAGTGTCAACCAGCTCTGCCAGCACTAGTCTCCTTAACTACTATGTCTATGTTCGCCTTGCTGTGATCTTTCTCCAAAGACTCAGTTGGTACACCTTCAGCACTACTGGTCTTTGGCCTTCTGATGGTGTCATCCTTGTCCTTGCTCAGTCGATCTCCAGCTTTCTCGACAGGAACCCGTTTGGTACCATCATTCTTACTATCAGCTGCAAAATCTCCACAACACTTTGAAGGTAAACATGACATTGAGTATGGTCATAACCTTGCTCACAAAGAAAACAGAAATTGCTCAAATACAGTGTCAGAACCTTCACCTTCATCACAATAGCAATGACAATCGGAATCAAGAGAAGCAATACTGCAAATTGCTGCTACAAATTCTTGGAAAGAAGGATTAAAGACAAGGAAAATATACCCCCAGATTTCTCAGGCTTTGTTTTCAACATCTTGCGCATATCATATGCATCTTCACTGTCGGCATAGTACTTGGCTTCAATGTCATTAATCCTTAGCCCACCAGCCCCACATAGTCAGTTCACTCTGTCAGAAAACAGTGTACTTCATGCCTGGTCTGGGAATTTCTATCACATCCCAGCAGCTAATTACAATCTTGCTTTGCTAGAACACCATCTGACATATGCAGACTTGGTTTGAAATCTTCTTGCATTTCACACAAGATGACTATTACGTCTTCCTAAATGGGGGTACTAGAGAGATCACTCTCTGATTGAACCAATCGCACCAGATAATCACTATAATCTTGCTGCAGTGGTTTTCATGTATTACTACGCAGGCAAAAGACCCTGAGATTTGCTGCATCCATCTGGTCTACCAATAACATTCCTAATGCAGTAGTAAAAATTGTTGGCAGACTACTTTCTGGAACAAAGATGCAGTATCTGTATACATGGGGGAAAGGTACAAATCAGGTGGGATGATTTCAGGCATCACACATTGCATGCACACATCTTACTCTCACAGGGAGTACAATAGGTTCAGGTGATGGTGCAAAGTATCGAAAGAGTAAAGGAAGTACTTGTAACCCAGAGTTTCTGTGTACAGATGGAAAGCAGCACGGTTGCTTTTCCGCACATGCAACGACACATATTCTGCTCCAAAGACCTCTTGCATAGCTTGCTCTGGCAAGACAAACACACAACTGCACAGATTGATCCCTAAACCTGACAAACCAATCCCCATCAATGGGGTTTGTGTCCTGCCATCCCTATTCCATCCATAACAGTTGTGAATCTGATCCTGAAATTGGGCAGTGTCTGATCCCCAAAATTTCTTGCAGTATTCAAATGATGGCATGCATTAATCCACATTGTCTCTTCTACTGTAACTTCGCTCTTCTGACTTCTGAAGCAAATGTTTTGCGGGGTTCCTCAGTTGTACAATGAGACGTCCAACAGTGTCATAGACCGCAAGGGAAACACAATATGATTTTTGCTTGCCCTGATTATGGAAGGAGATAGAGCTACTTACGTGCAGCATTCATAAGCTTAGTGGCAAGACCAAGCTTACGGTGTGTGCGTAGAACAGCCAATGATGTAATATGCCCGTGACACTCTGTTGATTCCTCCTCCCTGTTTGTGCCAGAAACATGGAGCAAAACAAGACTCAGGTTCTGCAGTGATGTACCTCTGATTTTCTCAGCTTCAAACCATAGGATAGATTCAGTTCTAAACACATCGCATTTCCCCCCTTCAAAACACAATCTCATAAACCACCATATGAGACTTGTTGTCGGCAGCTTACATTTTTGCCAGCACATATCCAACAATCTTTTTGTTGTAATCCTCTGCAACATAGAGCAGCTGTGGCCATGACAAGATGTGATAGAAATAATACTGCAAGCAGACCCACTCTTATATTTCAGATTGATTTTCACAGAAGAAGAACAGCATGTGTTTGAAAATGCAAAAAAAAAAAAAAAAAACACATGTCTGCAACACATGTAGCAGAATGGAAATCACAGAACTGATGGACAAATCTGCAAAGCTCCTGCAATTGTAGTGTAGACTGCAATGATAGTATTGTGTTGCAGACAGGCAGAAAACTTCTTTAAAGCAAAATGAGAGAGAAAAAGAGACAAAAAATAATCCTTGAAGAGATTCCAAACAGCAAGAGACATGCCAGCCACCATAGAATCGTCAGTGCAGAAGGTACCCAGCAAAGTGCTACTTACCTTCATCTGATAATTCTCAGGAAGACACATGAGGTTGCAGCTCTGCATGGCTAGCAAATCATCAACCTGACACCCAAAAACAACACAGTTTGTGAGCTTCTTCTTCTTCTTCTCCTCCTCCTTCAGATCCTACATTGGCCCCAGAAGAAGAAAAATAAACAAATAAACAAATAAACAAACACAAAATAGGAAAGCAATTGCGCTTGCTTGCCACCCAAAAACACAAAGACATGATGATCATGTTACCGTTGCTTGCCGAATGCACACCATGGCTACAACCCCACTCTGCAACTGCTACGCACTCCTCCCACACAACCAATTGTTGGCTTCTTCTTCTTCTCGTTGTGATAGGAGGAGTGTTAACAGCTTGAGCGCGTGCGGTGTCGGAGAGTAGTGTCTCTTTTTCTTCTCTGAATGACTTCTAGGGTTTGACGGGTTGGAAGGATTCTCTTTCTAGGGTTTGTAAGCGTGCGAGAATCAAGGCGCAATCCGGGAGAGTCAAGAGGACCCACTTGCAAATTTTAGTCTTACAATGGAGGATTGCTTCGAAGCCTGCACAAGTCTTCCTCAAGAACAGAGTAGTAGATCCAAGGTTGCAAAGGGTTTAGGGCAAACCCGAAGACTACCACCATCAAGCAGGCAGGCTTACGAGAAAGAACTCGGTCAGGCAGGGTTTTTGTCTCTGTAGACGTCGTGGCAGCAATGTTCATTGGGTTGCTGGTGTTTGGTTTCGTTCTCAGGATTTGCATCCATGTGCTCCTCCCGCAAGTGGAATTTGCTTAGTGGCTTTTGATCTGCCAGAGAGGGTGGAGAGTAAGTAAATTCAGGAGGGAATGAACGTGGAGGAGGAGGAGCTTTGAAGAAGTTGTCGTGAAAACCTGACCCACATGAACAATGTCCGTGCTGATGATAGCAGCGTTGTGATAGAAAGCTGTATGATGTAGATGGAGCAGTTTGGCATGTTGAACTACAAGTTTGGGAGGAGGATTCGTGGCAAGGAAGGATGCTGCTGTACAATTCAGACGGGAAGAATGAAAGCATCGACAATTGGCAAGCTGCAGCATGTGTGCACATCTTGTTCATGGGCGCACTGTCTGTGTACTTGTGAAGAGCACAGTCCACAAGGCATAGGCATCATTGCACTCCTCAAATGTTGAAGCAACAAATGTCTCTGCTGATCAGGTACTTCACCTTTGGTCTGCCTGCACATCTTGACATGACTTGTTGCTTGAATTCTCATGAGAGTTAAACAGAGAGAAATGTAAAATTGGAGTGGCCTTTCTTTCACCCCATGATGAAGAACTTGAACTCAGTCCTTGACAACGCTTTCCAGGATTAGAAAGCCCAAATTGCAAGTGTTCCTAATACTCTGTTGACTTCTTGAAATGTGTTGGAACTTTTGACCTCTAAGGCCTCAGAACAACTTTGTTGATTTTCTTTGTGTGCTCTTATTGGACCCATCATCTTCTGTCTTTCTGCTTACAATTTCTGTGCTGTGATGCTATTCAGGGAGACCCCATATGGGAAGGCAGGCAACAACTGTACCACAATGATGCTCTTCAGAGAATACATGTATGGTGGTGTGTCAAGTTGCCATGATGTTCAGAAGAGAGTAGTGTTTTTCATGCAAGTTGTAGTAGCAGGAGCTGCAGAGGGATGGTTATTGATTTGGAGTGACAAAAAGATTGTGATTCAGCAAATGGGTGCATATTGAAAGAGGTTGCACTTCCATCTTTTAAGGCTTGTAACACATATGACATCTACTGCATCAAATTGGCAGTGAGTTTTCTTCATGCTGTAGTAGCTGATTCATCTCTTGCTTGTGAGTACTAGACAATTGGTGCTGGAGCCAAACTGTGCTGCAGTGTTTGCAGGTATGCAGTCCTGAGCTAGCAATGGGACTGTGCATATTGGAAGCATGTGTGTGTACAACTTGCACAGTGATTGCTGCTTCCCATTTCTTCAGGTTGCCTAATCTTTTTTCTCTTATGTAGGCAACAAATCTAATTCTAGAAATTAGTTGTGTTTGGAATCTGTTCCCTTGATCTCTCTGCTGGAACAACAAATGGTCCTGTGTATATTGCTGGGATGTTGAGGATGGTGTCGAATCTGTTGTACTTGCTTTTCCTTTCTCATGGTGTTCTGGTTTGAAAGTGGAGAATATCTCCTGGCAGATGTCTGGACACCATGACATTTCCTGGCATGAAGTTGGAACATTTATTTTCCCCTATTATATTGTGATTGGAACAATATCAGGAGATGGAACAGACTGCAGCTGAATGCTTTATGATTCTTTAACCATGAAATCCTGACATGAGAGAATTCATCTGTAAGAAGAAAAGGACAGTCCCAACTCCAAGCAATGTTGCTAAAGCATAGACCACATCAGTGAACTTGAGCATCTGTTCTATTTCATTTTTTTATTGTAGTTGTGTCCCTTTATAGTACACTGGTGTGGAGATTTCTCTGCAATCTCATAAATATGCATTCCAGTGGCTTTAGCAGATGTTCTATATCCATGTCATTAACTGTGGCATTCTTAAAAGCATATGTTCAAGGTGCAAGAGGCCTCAACTGCTACCCTCTATTTAGGCCTCTCTATGCCTTCAGCTTAGATGCTTGCTTGTACAGGGAGAAGCTAAAATATAATGAAGCTCACCCTTACAAGTGTGTTGCAGTTTGTATGATGATGCTTTTGACTTATTGATTAGCTACATCTTGTGTGCTAGCCAACATCATGACAGAATGCAAAATTTTGGTCTGCTTATTTTATACTAATCTATACCCACAATCATGAGCTGATGAATTCAGTGGTAGTCATGGTGGCTTGTCAATGCTATTCATGATGAAGGTAATGGTCCAACACTGTGTGAGCAGCTGTCATAAGGTTATGACTGCACCCGATGCCATGTTACCTTCAAAATGTTGTGGAGATTTCTCTACAATCTTATAGATGCATGTGCATGTAAATAATTGTGGCTGCATGTTTGTGTTAATAGGAGTTTGCTGTTTCAGGTTGTTTCAGGACTCACAAAGATCTACAGTGGAATTGGATCCATTATTTCTATGTGAGAAAGAAATAAGCAAGCATTCACAAGCACATGCTCCAAGCAGACTGGGAGCTTGGATGGAGTAGCAAGATTATTGTAAATTTGGTATGATGCTGGAAGAGTTTGATCCTATCTATTACTCCTACCTATATTCAAATTGCTTATTCTAAAGCAGATATGTCAGAACTACAAAGGTTCCAGACACAGTAGTTGCCCAAAACATGATTCCCATCTTGTGCGCAAGGCTGGGCATGATCCAGATCATAACATCACACACCGATGGCATCCTTGCACTTTGTAAATCCAATATCTGATTGCCTGAAAACTAGATGTTGCAGTGAAAACATATGATGCCATTCATTTTCAAAATATCGGTATATGCTTTGCACCTTTGATACATGGCCAAGTCATTATGCAACCCTAGTCATTTTTTAATATGGAATTTCCTATGCACAGTGTCTTTTACTTTTGTGCCTAGAGGACTCCTCCATACCACATATTTAGCTTTTGATTGTACTTAAAATTGTGGGTCATGTTGTAGATTTGGTATATGACCAAAAGTTTTGTTCATTTCATTCCATGCAAGTGATTTTTGATAATGTTATTGTCAAGACTATTAGTGCTTCCATGCAATATTATTTAATCATTTTGCAAACCTCATTTGTAGGTGGATAATTTTGTGACTACTCACAACCTTGTTGTATTAGGTTGATTTTATCTGTTTTTGGCAAACATTCTAGAAATATCTTGAAAAAAGATTAGAGCCCAAGCAAAGGATGAGCTTTATTGTGATAGACGGTTTGATGATGTGTTTCTTCCTTTTGTCATAAAGGTATTTGGGTGTTTACACCAATGAATCAATGATTTTTTTCATTGATATGCTAGCATGGCATGGTTAACCAAGAGCCTTGGAGATGTTTTCCTATCAACTTTAAAATTTATTAGTCAGTGATTCGATAGGAAGTTTAAGCCACCTTCATCTCGAAGTCAATTGTTTCAACCAAGCAACCCTCTTTCAAACTTGTTTTTCAAGTTTCCCAACCATCTCATTGTTTTGATTCCATTCATATAACAAATGACAGGTATTGGAGGTTTTCTTTGAAGGAAATGTTTGGTGGATGATGTTCCTAAGTAGAAAATTGTTTGTTCAAGGGAGTTTGGCATTGGTATATTTGGGTTGAGTGAAGTCAAATTTCAAGCCCTAAACATAAAAAGAGTTAAATCATACCATTTTTACAAAATTGATTTCTTAGGTGAATATACATTAAGATCCTAAAAGTTGTAGTCACAAGTATAATTTTTTGCAATTAAATTTCTGAATAATGTATGAACATCACATTTTGTATCATTTTTAAAAATGTAATATATTTAATTAACTTTAAACTTAAGGTGTTTTTTTTAATTCGAAACTGTTAAAATTTTTTAACATATGCAATATATTTATGACAAAATAATACCCATCACATAGTTTTGAAATTTTGGATATATATTTCAAAACTAGGGTTATAGGTAAAACTTTTGAATGGTTTTTTGAAAATAATGAATGATATCGATATACATCAATTAAATCTAAGACCATTAAAAGTTTAAAGTTTATGAACGATATTATATTCAAAAAATGATTTTTTAACAATAATTTCATAAATTTTTAAATTGTTTTAACCCACCCACTACCATATGAAAAAGTAAGAGATTTTATACATGGACATTGCATTATTTTTTCAATTTCATTTTGTTTGGTAATGTTTCATGAATCATACACATGAGGCCCTATGACCATTGAAAAAAATTAATCCTCTTCATCTAACCATTCAACGAATATTAAGTTTGACTCAAAGTAAACTTTGAGTTCCAAAATATTATCATGGAAATTCTAATATCATGTTAATATTTAATTCAGCATTAAATGGTGGAAATAAGAATTTTTTTTTTTTCCCCATGTACCCATAATTTATCCTATTTAAAATGTTATTTAAAAAATCAATGCACAAATTATTTTACAATATTTTTATGTTGTTGATATTTCTTTCGATCTTTGCATGTGGAATGTGGCATCCAAAAATTCTTTTCCTATCATATAAAACTTTCTCTCATTTTTTGGAACCTTTCTCTCTTTTTCAGAATTGATTATTATCATATTCAATTATATGGATTTGTCATGCATTTTTATGTTGACGTCTTCAACCCTCATTATCAACACGCATAAACCAAACAACATAATGCCTCCCATCCAAATCAAAACAAAGCTCACCTACAATTATACATGAATCCAAGCCCAAAACACAAGACAAAAATCAAAACACAATAACCATGTGCAAATGAAAACTAAATAACACAAAAATACACTTTGTGTTTTGAAATTTCAAATCAGCAAAAGTGATTTGAGAGCACAAAATTTAAGATTATTTCCCAAATACAAAATATTTAGAACCTTGTTCCAAAGTAAATTACTTTAATTTACATATGGTAGCTAGGATGTAAACGCGTAGTTAAAATAAAACTTTGGATAAATATCATGCACTCATATGCCGATACTTACAACCCCTTGTTATCAACAAACATAAACCATCCTAACATAATGCTTATTATTCAAACCACCCGTTGAAGTACTCTAGTTGGTGGTGTTCATTTGCAAAAAGAAATCAGTTAGAAAGTGAGAATCCTTTTAAACTTTTTCATTAATAATTCATGTTTTGGCTTCATCATCCATAGTTGCAATAAAACTTGTTTCATAATCAAGAGTGGGACGCAGATGTACCATTTTTTCCACACTTTGACATAGTAAAAGCCACAGGATCCTCAGTTCGGTTGCTATAAGCTCCCGCCTTTAGCCTCCAGCCTATATCTTCATAAATCCTGAGACAAACAGATGGTCAGCAAACATAAAGCTAAAAACTCCCAAATACCATCCTGTCCCACAAATTCAGCTCAATCTGGTAGTGGATTTCATGCAACATCAGAATAGTTGAAATACCAAGAAATGAGTAGAAGTACCTTAACCAGTCTTCTTCCACATACAGAAGTCCAGACAAGTTGATGGACAAAGCCTTCAGCAACAGGGGCACAACATATTTCCATTCAGATAGTTGGAGCAAGATCCTAATCTCAGATACAATGGCATCCTCACTATCATGCACACCTCGACCAGATTGAACCACCTGGCATATAAGAAGGTGAGCACCAGTTGTGCAATACAAAACACTCTAGAGCCTAAAATCTTGACCTATGGGTCCCAAGCACTTGTCTATGATTCACATCAAGAGTTAAGTGAAGAAGTTCTTGCCCCAACATCTTAAAAGAACCCATCACAGTGCTTTGAGTATATTTAATACACAGTTTTGCCATCATGTTTATGCATGAAGTTTTGCCCAGATACAAAAAACATGTTATGTGTTACAACATGTAGGTCAGCATACCACAGAACAAGGACCTATACATGAACACAAGCTTACATCAAACACTCCAGCTATATGACTGTAGGGATTGTCTTTTTCCAAACTCATACTAGGGGTAGCTTGCAGATCAAAAAGGCTACATTCTCCTATACTATGTTTGGTGATACAGCTCATGTTGCTGGTACTAAGCCTTTTCCCTATCTACTGGAGATACTAAGCTATATGGTCATCATTGTTAGTGGTCCACTGTGAAGAGCTCCTTTACGTTCCCAACTCCATAAAGTTTGATTGCGATTTTGCTACAATAAATGCTCTATGGTATCAACCACTGGAAGGCAATTTTACATATCATGTTTTGCCATGGTTTTCCTATCTCGTGTCATCAATCAACCATTGAGACTGGTGACTTTGATGTCAGCCCTTATTCATCAATAACCAGGTGACTTACAAGCTCCTTAGCTTTCTTACTTCCAAATAGCTTCTCCACAATAGCAAGTGCAAACTCCATGGCAGTCCCAGGACCTCTGCTTGTGACCAGCAGTCCATCAATGACCACCCTACCCTCTACTGCAGTCTGGTCTTTTAGCTTATCTGTGAATCCTGGATGGCAGGTTGCTTTCTTGCCCTGTAAACCCAACAAGACCCCACTAGCAAATCAGCAAATGAGCTTTAACACAACAATGACTGGAGCACTGATCAAAGATGTTGCAAAATGCATCTGCTCTTCCTCTTCACCTGTAACAAGTCATGGGACTGCAGCACTACAGCAGGTGCTGCACAAATTGCTCCATGCACCCGCTCTCCTTCAACTTGATCTTTCAACATGTTCAACAAAGTTTCTGACTTCTGCAACCGCTCAGCACCTGGCATTCCTCCCTGCACACATCATGTATTGAATTGTTCAGAGTTCAGCCATCGCACTTGAGAAAAGTACACATGATAGGCCGCCAAGGTAAGGAGGGGATGCAAAACCTGAATCACAAAACCTTACATATGTCTTTTAATCAATTCAAGCACCTCAGCAGAACTTAACCAGGAATCACTGACACATCCTGGATAAGGTTACATACTGGCAGAAGTATGAGGTCAAACTTAGTCTCATGGATGTCAGAGAGGAGTTGGTCTGCCACAAGCTTGACTTTACGAGATGCCACAATAGTAGTCTCTTCCTCCACTGAGGCTACTACCACCATGGCACCAGCTCTTCGAAGGATGTCAACAATAATAACCACCTCCATTTCTTCACTTCCATTTGCCACAGGCACTAGTACCTGAAAATTATCCAATTACCACCCCAATGCATTGATTCTTCACATTTTCCACCTGCAAACCTAATAGTGCAATGTGTGGGAGGTATATTTTTGCATCAAGAAATGCTCAGCAGAGGGAGAGACTCTTAAATTTCAAGTTGTCATAATGTAAAGGGCATAACACTTACATGAGGAACACCATTGATTGGCCATTTCTGCTCATTGAATAGAATCTTGCCAGATTCCTTGCCATCATTTGAAGGCAGCACCTGTCAGAGAAACATCATTTGATATGAGAAGATTAGCCAATGTACAAAGGAGGAAACAATTACCATCTCACATAACTTAAATCATGAAGAAAAATTGGAAATCAGACCTATATATACTATCTTGACTGCAAACATACAATGCAGGTAAGGCAAATGCTTTAATACTGAAAACTATATCTTCATGAGTCCTGGGAACTTCTCCATACTCAAATTAAGTCAACCTGAACAGAATTGAGAGATGACCCTACAAGAATAATGTAACTTATTACAAGAAAGAACAATAAGATCTATGGATAACAGGTAATAATCACATACCATTGGACCACGCACAAGTGCAAGCTTCTCATGATCATAGAGTTGTTGAGTCAGGCTTAGGGCAAACTCAAATGCAGAACCGGGTCCCTGACTGGTGGTGAGCCCATTGTCTTTCACCACTCTGCTACCTGCTGTTTCAGCACTCTCCAACTGGTCTGCAAAACTTGGGTGGCAGGTGGCCTTGGCCCGCCCATGCAAAATCAGAGACGATGAACCACTTTCTGAAGCAGATTCTTGCATCAAATTTTATCCTCAAATGTCAGAAGCGATATGAAATGGTGCAAATTTCTTGCATCAAAGGTAGAATCATGAATGAGGGAATGGCAAATGGAAGTGCCTGACATACATGAAGGCCTTTCAATAGACCCCAGGATTGCAAGGCAACAACTGGTGCTGCACATATGGCTGCATAGGGCTGAGAAGACTCAGCCTGCTTTTTTGTAATTTGCTGCAAGGTTTTTGAGTCTCGCAATCGCTCTGAACCTGGCATCCCACCCTAGATCGACCAACAATAAACTTAAAACCCTAATACTCACATATGGGCAAAGAACAATTCTTAGGAAGACCTGCAGCACAAGAATCTGTAACCGATGCCTACTAATACAGGAAAACATCGGCACATGAAGATCAGTCAGATGAGACTGACCCCGTTGCCCACAGGCGTGACGCAATTTTCTGCTGCAGCTTTCTTGCAGTCGATTCTATCTTGGCTCTAGTGCTATAGCATACAACAAGTAACATTCTCGGGCTTGATTTGTGACCTTGTGATATCACATAGCAGAACGCTATTGCGTCCTGTCGTCCTAAGGGAGAGGGAGAAGAGGTATGTACCGGCAATGCAACCAGGTCGAACTCCTGGCCCTCGCACTCGGAGATGAGGGCATCAGCGACGATGACGACGCCATTGGCCGCCACAATGTGGTGTTGTTCTTCTTCCACGGAGGCGACAGTCACGTCCGCCCCAGCCCTACGCAAGACGTCGATGAGGATGACCGCCTCCATCTCCTCGGTCCCGTTCGCCACAGGCACCAGCACTTTCTTCCTCTTCTCCGTCGCATCCATCGCGGTGGCAGCAAACCCGAATGCCGACTTTCTTTGGTTTTGAGATGAAGATGACAATTGAAGCGAAGATGATGATAAACCGAAGAAGCTCCTGTCAAAAAGGCCGAGATATGTGACCGGAGATTTTCTTGAGTGACTGGAACAGCAGGTACAGAAACTCGGAGAAAACTCGGTGCTGATTGTTTCCCGTGCAGCAAATTCTATAGGGATCTGAAACGAAGGCAGCAATTGCCGCGCAGAGAACTGTCTCGACTTCGAGAAACAGCAGCCGCCGAAAGTAGCCCGAGCTTTGTTTGTAATCACACCAGAACCAGGAGCAAAGACACGAGAAGCAACGGCAGAATGAAGGCAGAGAAGAGAAGGACCAGTACCACAACCACTGACGACGCTGGTCGCAACTACGACCGCCATCGCTCCCGTTCTCGAGCTTTGCAAGCGTGAGCGTTGCTAGAAAGACGACTGTTCTGCAATTTAATCTGCCTCCGAGAAGACGCATTTTACACATTGTAATCTACCTATAGGTTAAAACAAGGCCTATATCTCACGGTGCATAGGAGAAGGGTCTGGCTTTCGGCCCTTCAGGATTTGAGGCCGGTCCAAAAAATCTGCCCCCTTCACTTGGCCTACCGGACCTTATAAGGGGAGCCTCAAATCCAGAAGCCCCTAAAGCTAGACCCTTCACACGTGTAAGGAAATGCCTGAAAAAATCAGGACAGTTCTTTATGGTCCTTTTAATGCATGGTTGTATGGTATGTATGTATGTATGTATGTATGTATGTATGGCATGGTAGGTACTTATTGGAACTAAATAAGAATTTTGCACAATTTTTAAAACTATATTTTTTTTTTCATAACTAAAATAACTAATACTTTTGCTCTCTAAAAGATCAGATGTGTTTTTTCAAATATTGTTCAAATATATTTTTCATACACTAAGTATTATCACTAAGTATTTATCCAAGTGCATTCAATTAGTGCACACCCAAGTGCAGAATCTAAGATTCATTTGTTCCTTTTGAAATCAAGCACAAACTCTATCCCTAT
>Ga0116228_10001525_pt1 | contig 19310 bp, 20 predicted proteins | sample S1TSphfallax_2_FD_89694 | JGI IMG/M metagenome (GOLD analysis project Ga0116228, IMG submission 89694) | Host-associated microbial communities from peat moss isolated from Minnesota, USA - S1T2_Fc - Sphagnum fallax MG | ecosystem: Host-associated > Plants > Peat moss > Unclassified | place... | reverse complement strand
CCCCAAAAAAAAAAACAACCCCCCCCCACCACACCACCCTTGGCCGCCCCCCACCACCCCCCACCCCCCCCCCCCCCCCCCCCCCCCCCCCCCCCCCCCCCCCCCCAACTAGACCTTGCCAAAAACCCTCCAAAATGCATTGAAAACCTACAAATCACAAAGGAGACCTTGCTAGAAAGCCTCCAAATTGCATCACCAAAGCAAACCTTGTTGGAAAACCTCCAAATCAAAAACCTTCACACACACCAAATTGCATCATTAGACCTTGTTGGAATCACAAAGCTTCACCTCCAAAGTAGTGCATGGATTTTGCAATGGGTAAGCACATATTGGCATCAAACTTAGATGACCTTGAGTTTGGGAGCAAAAACAAGTTTCATGCCTTTTTGAACTGCATTGTAAAATTTTGATACCATCCATTGCAAATTGGCCCATGTATTGCCAAAATACAAGTTTATAATATTAAGTTTCAAGGACTCTATGGATAATTCTGATATATTAGAAGGATATTAATGCTTCTTTTGTGGGCTTGAAAAAACCTGGGTGTTTTCTGACTTGGGAGCAAGTTGCTGAATTCACCACCTGTGCAAGTGCTTTGAAGGATGACAATAAGGTTGTTCACCAGTTGTTTGATGCTTGATTGAATGACGGTTCTTCAGTTTTTCCCTGATTTCATTGCTTCACAGGACCTAAATAACATGGTTAGCAGAGCTCAAAACCTTCAACTTTGAAAAGGTTAGTTGATACTAGTTCGATATGGACCAGGAGAGATTCTCCATTAATTATGCATGGTACTTAAAACCCGAATGACAGCTCAACAGTAATTGAAAAACGCTATCATATAAAAAAGATGAGCCTACAGATCAAGAATCCTAAAGAAAATGTCACTACATCAATGAAGTTGTTTTTCAGCAAATAAGGATTTCGAAAAAAAATATCTCAGATGGGAAGTCATACTCATCTTACATTACAACAGCCTGCTCTTACTAAATTCTCTAAGATTTCAAAAAGCTGTGAAAACTGGGAAACAACTGTTACAACCACCTATCATGTAATCCATTTTTGAAGTTTCAGATATCATCTCCAAGTCCAAGAACTGTTATCAAGAGCTACACTATTTGAGCTGCAGTGTTAAGCTTTTCAGCCAATGTGAGCTGTGTGCGTGTCAAATTTGCCAGATACAATACCAACAATACATCCTGCAAAAAAATTCACAAGACACACCAAAACAGTGGAGTTCAAATCAGATATGTCATCATACTGTCATGTATGCCTGCCCTGCTTTTATCAACCAGTTGCTCAAGCCTCATTGCTTGCTGCTATCTCTGCTGGGGGAGTGATACTATTGTTGCAGTTTTGGAATTATGTGATCTGAAGACCAGATTGGTTGAAACAAATAAATAATGCAGTGGGTTTTCAATGGGGTGACTGGCTTTCTTTCATCTTAAACCTAAAACTTGATGTGCACACATGAGATGATTAGACGATCTGTTAAACTGCAAGCTATAATGAAATTAGCTGGAAGAGTTGAGGTAACTGGCAGATAAACAAGTTTCAGAGGAGGTATCACAGGATCTACAGATTTGTAAAGCAGGTGCAAAGCAAGGCAGCTTCAAGGAAAGAAGTATACCTGTACACTGTCATTGAAGAGTTTGTCAAAGGCATCAGAGTTGACCCTGGGAACTGATGCAATTGTGTCAGCCAGATACCTGCCAATTGCATTATCTGGTGGCAATCGGCCCTCCTGTACACAACATAAAGGACCTGTTAGGCCAGTGCACAGTGCCTATCATGACAAAACTGGACAAGTTAGTGAGTATCCTCATAAATATATTGATGACATGGAAGATGTCTTAATCAAAGTTTGCATCACATTTCAGAAGAAATGGGAAGACTTATTCATGATATTGGCTAGCACTCAAGAGGTATATGAGGTTGCACAAGGGCAGGAAGAAAGTGAGATGACATGGTTTTCTCTTAGGAACTTACAATCACATCATCAACATATCTGGAGACAGTCTCAATCATGTCTTGCAGCCGCTCTATTGTTCCTTCCAGTCCTTCCAGATCATTTGGCAGCTTGTCCACAACCGTCTTCTTCAGCACATCAACTGACAATAATACCAAGCCCATATACTTTTAAGCAAATTTGTCAACAACAAAAAACACTCAAAAGGACCCAGACAGATCATCCTCCTGACAAGCTGCACAGAACTTATCACCATCCTCCTATATATTTCCCCCTCTTTCCATCACATAAGATTCCATTTTCCATCACCTGAAACTAATACCCTTGTCCTAAAAAGCAGCGCACATCGACAGTGCTTGGCTGAATTTTGCACAAACTCAGCACCAATGCTACCTAAAAATTGCAATTTACAAGACTCAGAAAGAAATTATGAACATCTGTGAGTGAAATCAAGGAACAGGAGGAAAGGAAAACATACATCCCACTCTTTCAGCCTCAACCATCCGCAAGTCAAGCTGGATTTCATGAAATTGGGCTGCAAGTGGTCGATCCCCAAGCGTAAGAGGGGTTGAGACATATGCCTTGATGTTTGCTTGGTCATCTGTAAAGGCTGTGTCTACAGTCAAGTGAATCGGATTTTGAACTTCTCTTCCATAAAATTCTTGGATCAGTGCATCACTTGCACTTACACCAGAACCTGTTGAATACCTGCAAAACAACCAGCAAACCACCTCATTGGCAATCTTCTTACCTCATCAGTAATCGGCCTGAAGATGCTCAAAATACACAAGCATGAAATCATACAGAAGAAATCAGATGTGGAAACACAACTCCATGTTCCGCCAGAAAATTCTGAGACCTTAAGAAGAAAGGGAGATCTCCAACTATACTGAGAAGAACTTGACAGTCAGCCCTTGATCACAAGAAATCACAGAGGAACGCAATCAATTACAGTCATAAGCAGTGACACCATAGAAAAACCTTCAAACCCATCCATTCATCAGTTGGTTAGAGATGGCACCAAAGACACAAAAAATGAAATGCATACCAGCCAATAATGACTTCTTTGGAGTTGACACGCTGATGCAGCTCAAACATGGTGCGATGGTAGTCGATGTCCACTGCCACCTGCAAATTTGCAAAACCATAGTGCAAAAGCTTCAAAACATGATGAATTGATCCTCAGAGAAGCAATCCAGTCCAATTCTTTCTTCAAGCTACGACCTTGAGGCATGAATGAGAGAGTGACAAATGTGTGTTAAGAAATTCTACATCTCTCAGAGATTGCAGAGAAGAAATCTCCACAACAACAGTTTTCAGATACTACTACAACACATTTGATGTGTAAGAAAAGATGGTTCTTCTTCACCTTTGATCCACCTTTGTATACACAACAGCAAACTCTGTTGTTGACAGTCTCAGGAAACAAAACCTTAGCAGAGAAAATAAGTACAAAAGAAAGACTTTGCAAACCTCACTTCAGGAAAGAAGCTAAGTACAGAAGAAAGCCTTTGCAAACCTCACTTCCGCGGAGAAGCCTTTGCAATCCTCAGTCAAGAAGCAGTTGTAAACCCCAGCAGAGAAGAAGGAGGGTACAGAAAGCTATGCAAAACCTCAGAACAGAAAGAAGCACTTAAGCCTTTGCACAGAACCTCAGCAGAGAAGCAAGTCCAGACAGAAAGCTTTGCAGCAAACCTCAGCAGAGAAGAAGGCACAGAAAGCAAAAGCTCATGGATTCTTTTGCCGAGAGAGATCAAAACAAAAACATCGCTCAATAAGAGAAAGGGAAGGTCATGAGAGAGAGAGAGAGAGAGAGAGAGATGCGGTCGAGAGAGGGAGAGAGAGAGGGGGGGGGGGGGGGGGGGGGGGGGGGGGGGGGGGGGGGAGAGAGAGAACCTGGTCCAAGGATTCGTTGTGAGGAACAGCGTAAGAGTTGCGGATCTCGACAGTGCCATCGGAAGAGAGCGATCCTAGCAGCGTGCCGATGACGCGCTCCTGCTGATCGTTGCGACGGATGAAGGAATCGCAGATGTTGAAGAGCACAGTCGGGTGCAGCTTCCCGACAACCCCCGTCGGTCCGGACGGCAAATGCAACACCGTACTTCCCATCATCGTCGCCATAATCCCCCACACAACAATCCTCTCCTCTCTATCTCTCTCTCAAATCTGTCTCTCGTGTGTCTCTATCTGAGAGAGAGCGACAGAGAGGGCTAGAGAGAGAGAGAGAGAGGAAGCGGAAATGTGCAGCGGCAACGCGGAGAAGACGACTTCCGAACCAGTTCTAGGTCTGGAAGGAGAAATCGTAGGTTCGGAAAAAGGAAGAATTAGCACTTGTCCTTGTTGCCGGACCATTTTTAGGTCTGGAAGCAGGTCCTTTTAGGTTTGGAAGAAGGAAAAACCCTGCTACTGATATTGTTGGACCCTTCAAGCGCTCCTTTCCTCGGAGAGAGAGAGAGAGAGAGAGCAAGGGAGAAAGAGATAGTGATCGAGAAACTACTCGTGCTTGCTTGGCTGTGAATCTCGTCTGTAGTACCCTTTTGAGATCTTGTTGGTTTTGTGGTGGTTTCTTCTTGCATGCGCGGCGGAAGAAGCTTGGTGCTGAGGAGGAGATGAGCTATGCGGCGTTCAAGATGGTGCATTCGCCCACCGGAGTGGAGCATTGTGCAGCGGCATACCTGACGCACACTGCGGGACATTTGGACACAACCGACATTGCGTCGTTCGGGCCTCTTGAGTTCGGGTACTGGGGTGGTGGTGGTGGTGTTTCTGCTACGCCCAAGGAAGGGGGAGGAGGAGGAGGATCCGGAAGCGGTGGCTTGCCACCGAACCTTGTTGTCGCCAAAGCCAATTTGCTGGAGGTTTATCATGTTCGGGTGCTGCTGGAAGGGGATGAGAGGACGAGTAGTAGTGGTGGCAGCAACATCAACAATGGCAGCGGCGCTTCTTCTGTGGCTACTGCTGGTGCTATTCATGGCACACTGGGAAAGACTGAGGTAGTAACGGCTCGAGGTAGTAGTCTCCCGGCTGCCGTCTCTTCCGTCAAGCTCGAACTCGCTTGCTCTTACAGGTTTGGTTTTCGAAAATCGCCCTCCCGGAAGGTCTGAACTGCAGCATAGCAAAGCAAAGATAAAGCAATTCATATTCTTCGCTGCTGGGAGCAAGCAAGCATTTCGCAGCTCTTGCCGCTCTTGGTAGTTAGGGTTTGTAGTTTTAGGGTTGTAGAGGTTCGCAAGCAAGCAAAGCTCCGAGGAGTCTCCTGAGAAATACTCCTCCAATAAGAGTTTCACAGTATCCAGGAAGAATCTCTTCTTGCCACCACCCATGATGATGCCTCTTTTGATGAGGTTTTCTGGGGGGTTTTGATCTCTCTCTACAGGCAGGATTTGGGAGGTTTTGTGAGGTTCTTTATGATCTGAGCCATTGTTTCTGTTTGTGTAGACTGCATGGAAATGTGGAGAGCTTGGCAGTCTTGTCACATCGACAAGAAGAATGCCGGAGGCGCCGTGATGCCATTGTGCTGGCTTTCCGAGATGCGAAGATTGCAGTTCTTGAATTTGATGACTCCACCCATGGTCTTCGTGCAAGGTAAAGTGCCTAATACAGTGAAGAGACTCTATTGTTTCTCTATTGTCTCTAGGCCCACATAAACCAACATTTTGCTCTCAGTCGTTAAAAGGCAGAGTTTTGGGTCAAGAAAGGTTCAGGGTTTTCTTTTCGAGAAAACCTTCGTTCAACAATAACCAAAAAAATTCTGAATCTTTTGATGTTGTGCTGCCAATACTACTGGGCAGCAGCTCCTTGCATTACTTTGAGGGTCCAGAATGGCAACACCTGAAACGAGGTCGAGAGAGCTTTCCTTGTGGGCCAATAGTGCGAGCTGACACGCAGGGCCGTTGTGCTGGTGTTCTGGTGTACACATGTCAGATGGTCATTTTGAAGGCTTCCCAGGTCAGTAGTGCTGATCCCATGTCTGGCTCAAACTGATTGTATTGGGGATCAGGAATGTCTTGTGCTTCAAAGAGGTTGCAATTATGTTTGATCATAAGAATGAAAGCATTGTATTGACCCAACGCTCAGTGGCATGAAAGGGAAGTCATGCCAATGTGGTTGTTGGTCCTACTACAGATCTGTGTGTTACATTGTTGTCAGTCCTTCTGGAAATGGAACAGGAACTTGGGACACAATGTTTTTGAGCAGATCATAATGTACTCTGTTTACTTATACCCACTGTTGGGAACTTATAGAATCCATGGGGATGTAATGTCAGCTAGTCACTGCCATTCACAATGAGGTGTATGTTGTCATTTTTTCCTTGCAGCTTGTCTGGGATAACTGCTGAATATTTGGGGCCCCCCAATTGACCTGGAATTATGGAGTCACAGGTAGGTTATGGGCTTGGGGAAGAGGAAGAAGGACCCAACCTCGGAGGCATAATCTGTGCTCGCATTGAGTCATCATATGTTGTGAGCCTCCGTGATCTGGATATAAAATTTGTGAAGGACTTTGTATTTCTACATGGCAAGCCATCACTCCCTACCCATTGTTGACTTTGATATTGCTTTCATAACTCCAGGATCCTTGCTTTTTATCCGTTTGGTCCAGTATCACAGACTACCTCTCTGTGCAATCTTCAATCACTCTCTGTGCACATCAGTGCATTGCAGAATCTGTGAATCTGGAAGCAAATTGATGTTATATAAGCATCTTGTCCAGCAGTTGTGTGAAGGACTTGTGTGGGTGGGAGTGTCGTCTTCTTCTCAAAGTTTGACATTTCTGAACTCAATGCGTTAATAGTTCTTACTAATCATCTGGATGCTGATGGAGCAGTGTGACTCCAATGTGTTGAATATTCACAGATCTGGCAAATAATGTGTGCTGTGCAGGTTACACAGAGCCAGTTGTTGTGGTGCTTCATGAGAAAGAGCCTACATGGGCAGGACGGGTGGCAGTAAGGCGGCACACATGTGCCATTACTGCACTCAGTATCAATACCACACTGAAGCAGCATCCTCTCATCTGGTCTGCTACTGTATGTGTGCTCCTTTTTTATGTGCCTCCTTAAGAGCTGATGTGCTGTTTCTTTCGGATAGAGATAATTGCACAAAAGGAACCCAACAGATAGTGTTCGGACCTGAGAATTGCACTATAACAACTCAACAGCTTACACATGTGCAATCTGTTGTTATGATACAGAATCTGCCTTATGATGCCTACAAGCTCTTGGCTGTTCCCTCTCCTATTGGTGGTGTGCTTGTGCTGTGTGCAAACACGATACACTACTACAGTCAAGTACTGCCCCCACAACCTGGGATCTGGCCCTTTCACTTGTTGCAAAGATTTCCACCATTGCTTTTTGTTCGCTGCACAATGTCTAAATGCCAGTCTTTGTTTCCAGCTATCTTTACTTCTATTTCAAGCTGAAAGTCCTTTTCATGAATGTTTTCTGAGAAGCATTATGCACTTGGAGTTAACATTTGTGATGTGGATACCTATGTTTACTGGATGCAGTCAACTTCGTGTGCACTTGCTCTGAATGAATTTGCGGTTGCACCAGAAGGCAGGTCAGTATTGGGAACTGATTGTCCAGTTATCTGCTTGTGACCCAAAGGGCTATTGAGTAGGTAACACCAGCCTGAAACAAAAAGTATAAGTTTTAGTAAAGAAGAGAGGGCTGAAGTGGGCTCTGATTTTGCCTTTGGGGTTGCACAGTCCAGACTTTCCAAAATCCAAAATAACAGTAGAGCTTGACACCGCTCATGCCGCATGGGTGTCACATGATGTTGCTCTCCTATCAACAAAGACTGGCAACTTACTTCTTCTTTCTCTTGTATATGATGGAAGGTGTGGTGGCAACCCTTCTTATCCTGTCTTGTTTGTGACTTATGTGCATTGTTTTTTTGACCAGAAACAGGACTAAAATGAGACATTGGGGTTACACAACCCTGTAGTGCTATATTGTCTTGTCATGGGACTGTATGTTGAGGGTCTTGATGGTGATAGTGCTAAAAGAATAGAAGAGCTTGGTTTTCTCAGTCTTTTACTCTTACAGCAGATTCTGTCATTGAACATTTTTCTTACAATTACTGAGAGCATGAATGGGGATGCTGTTGGTGATGCAGGTCTGTGCAGAATTTAGAGCTGTCTAGATCGAAGGCCTCGGTTTTGGCCTCTGTAAGCATGTGCACCTCTCTCCTGTTACTTGGAATCATGATGTGCTACTCATTGCAAGCAGAAGAGCTATTGGCTCTTTGACTATCTTTATACAACCACAATTTTTGTAGATCTCTTGATGATTTGATACAAAAACTTTTCCATGGAGAATCTGGGGTGCCCAAAAGAATTGTGTAGCAAGGGATGTGTTGCAGCTTTCCCTTTGGCATTAGCTGTTGCTTTTCCACCCTTTTGTTGATCTTCTTCAGAATGATCTTCCTGAAAACTCCTTTTCAGGTGGCAGTTTTATGGCAAGTCCATATGGCATCCACAGTCTTATGAATGTGCTGTGGATGGGCTGTGTGCAACTCACTGTGTTTGAGGATGGTCAGGGAGTAGTGGTGCAGTTCTCCATACTTGTGGGTTTTGACAAAACAGAGTTTTCACCACTTTGTGTGTGTGTCTGCTTGTGTGAAGTGTATGTGCATGGTCGGTGATAAGTGTTTTTTTCTTGGGAGTCGGCTTGCGGATAGCCTCCTAGTGCAATACACAGCAGGGAATGCATCAGCAGGAACCCCAGGTTTCAATTACAAGCCTGGTAAAGAGGAGGTGGGGATTGTTTCCAATCTCTGTTACCATAGGTATCAAAGGGAGTCTGGGTATTACATTGGCTGAATCCTCCTGATGGCTAACCTCATCAAAGAATCAAACTGCTCTCTGGAGATTTTCTGCACTGCATCTTTTGTGCTTCAGACTTTGTAGACACTGTTGAGGACTTAACTCTTTGTAATCTTGTTATTCTTCAAGCAGGGTGACATTGAAGGGGATATCTCAGTTCCAGCGGCAAAGAGGCTAAAACAAGCAGCCTCTGATCCTGTTCAGGAAGGTGTGAGTGCGGAAGAGATGTCTCTTTACTATTCCTCTCCGACTTCATCTGATAGTTCCCAGGTACTGAACTGTTAGGCTATTATCTCTGAGCTTGCATGCACAGGCAGAGTTCTGTATTCAATTGGTAGTTGTGCTGAGGTAACTTTCTATCACTTCTGATTCTAGCTTGATGCTTTTGGAAATTTATGTATTGTGGCTGGAATGGCAAACTTATGATGCAGAAAAAGACCTTCTCCTTTGCGGTGAGGGATTCATTAGTGAACATTGGTCCTCTGAGAGACCTTGCTTATGGACTGCGTTCAAATGCAGACGCAGCTGCTTCTGGACTCAGCAAGCAGAGCAACTATGAGCTGGTGGGTGGGCCACATACTCCACCCTCTTCATCTTAATTTTGACTCTGGATGCTGGTTCTTGGGAATTTTAGTTTTTCTCCACATCATTGACAGGAATAGGCAGTTTAACAGGTCTCAATTAGTCAATATTCTTGCAGATGTTTGTGCCTTCTTAAAGCCTCTCTTTCTCTCTTATTCTTCTTTATGAACCTTCATAGTTTCTCTCTTGCTGTCAGTCATCTGGAATCCTAGTTTGTGTCCTGTTCCATCCTACTTGGATGTGTTTCTTGCAAACACCTTGATTGCACATATCACAATCCTCGATGTCTGCAACCACCACCACTGTATCCTTTTTCCAGACTTTCAATCTGGGATAATTCTGCAGGTGGCTTGCTCTGGTCATGGAAAGAATGGGAGTCTATCTGTGCTACATCAATCAATACGTCCTGATCTCATCACAGAGGTAGGCATCCCTATGATCACTGGGTGGCAAAGTTTGACCAGTAATGTTTCTTACATCAAGAGTATAGTATGCTGGGGTATTCTGCAAGTAATACCTAGCATCTGGACTTTGAGATCAATGTGCAAGAGATGGATGATGGAGGAATTGTTTTAGAATGAGAGGTTTGTGGGGGTGCATACTGTGTTCTATGCTGCTCATTTGTATGACAATGTCCATGACTTGCAGGTTGAGCTCCCAGGTTGTACTGGGATCTGGACTGTCTATCACAAGGCACAGAGAGATTCTGCATCTGACGTTGATTTGGTGACTTCTAAAGATGAGGAGTTCCATGCTTACCTCATTATTAGTTTGGGTTCTCGAACCATGGTAAGATGTCCTGCATATAGATGTCCTGGATATTAGTTCCTGTGACTTCTTATCACATTGCAAGCACCCTTCCAGTTTTACACTGTGCTGAGAAGCAGTTTTCTGAGGTGCTGGATGGTCCATTCTCTTATCTGTCACATCCCCTTATCTTTTGGCAGGTTCTTGAAACAGGGGACACCTTGGGAGAGGTCACTGAGTCAGTTGAGTACTACACAGAGGGAGGGACCATCATTGCTGGCAATTTATTTGGCAGGTAGGTAGACAAAAATGATCATGTACTAAAAACAGTTGGGTCCAATTCTGGGTTTGTTCATGAGGTCACTTTGAGGGCTGACGATAAAATGAACTTTGATGGTGCACCACAGTTGTTGGTGCCATAGAATGCTGGAAGTTGTTGCAGGCTCCACACCCAAGTTCACATCTTCAAGGATTTATTCCAGGAGTTGTGTGGGCCAGTGGTTCCCATAGATATATTTATTCTGTGGAGAGGGTGTAGGCACTGTGTAGTGCAGGTATTTGATAGAGGATTACGACTTCTGGATGGAGCCATTCAGATGCAAGAGCTGCTCATTGAAAGGCCAGAGGCTGAGACAAATGGAAGTGTTCCTTCAACCGGTAATCTGGTGGTCGGAGCAGCTATTGCAGACCCATTTGTTGTATTGAAGATGGCAGATGGTGCTTTACAGCTAGTTGTGGGAGGTATATTTCATCATTCATGTTCTCCCTTTGTGTTTGTTCTGTGGAGACAGGCTGCACATTGTTATAGAAAGAAAGGGTCTAATGTCTTGCAAAGCTCCCTGAGGACATGGGAGAATGTCAGTGGAAATGGCACACTTGCATGTTATGTCATGTTTGAACTGTTAGATGTGCACAAATACTTTTCTTTGTTCTGGTCTTATAATATCATGTGGCAAATGGGTTATTGGCAACAGATCCAGCAACATCCACAATGACAATTTCTTCACCATCCAGTTTTGCCTCCAATACAGACCTGATAACAGCTTTTTCACTTTATCAAGACAAAGGTCCTTATTGTTGGTTGAGAAGGGCACGCAAAGATTCTTCTGAGAGAAGTCAATTGTCTACTGCTCCCGATCAGGGTAAAGTGTTCTGCATCATCTGTCGTCAAACTGGGAGACTGGAGATTTATGAGCTCCCACATGTGACATGTGTCTTCAGTGTTGAGAACTTCAACTATGGGATGTCTGTGCTTTGGGATAACAAGGTGTCTGAGAAGAGAGTGTCCTCAAATGCGGCATTGCGAGATGGGGCAGAGGAGGATGAGACAGCTGGTGAAGATATGTTACGGGAGGCTGCATCTCAGCTACTTGTTACTCAAGTGTGCTTTGAACGCTGGGGTGAAAAGTTCGGCCGCCCGTTCCTGCTTGCAACTCTTTCTGATGGGACGATGCTGTGTTATCATGCTTTCTGCTATGAAGTTCCTGAAACTGGTGATGCATTGGAGTATGCAGACTCAATCGGGAGGAGCAATGCCAAAGAAACCCCTAGGCTTGGACACCTGCGGTTTGTGCGTATGCCAATTGATTGGGTTAGTGGGGAGGATGAAGAGGTTGGAGAGAAGAATCCTACTCTCCAATTTTATCCTTTCAGAAATGTGGGTTCTATGTCTGGTGTTTTCGTGACAGGATCAAGACCAGCTTGGCTCATGATCTGTCGGCAAAGAATTCGATGTCACCCTCAGGTGAGCTGAAGTTCTGAGATTTGAAGGCTGCATGTATATGGCACTTCCTAACAGCTAGCCACACTTATCATAGAAGCCACAGAATGAGACACAATTTTCCACCCACATGAGAAATCCCTGCAGTCTCTTTTGTCATAATAGTTGTTGGTCAAAATGCAATCATCTCTGCAAGTCATTGAGAAGATTGCTCATGGGATGGAATATGTTGAAAACAGTAGCTCAGTCCAATCTAGGTCTTGACTAGAAACTGAGTACAGATTTCTGTAACATCCATAATTGACTGTGAAATGGCAGTTCTGTGATGGAGCCATACTGGGTTTCACTCCTCTACACAATGTAAATTGCACGCATGGCTTTATCTACATCACAGCAGAGGTTCTTATCTCCACCAGTCTTTTGCACTAAGATAGTTCTTCCATGTATAGACAATTTTCTTGTAGCTGAATTAGTGCATTCTCTGAAAACTTTTGTTGATTAGATACAGATGCCGTCCTTCCTTGTGATCAATTAGGTGGATTGATTGTGCAGGGACTCCTGAAGATCTGCCAACTACCATCACTTCTCTTTTATGATAATGACTGGGCAGTTCAGAAGGTGTGAATTATCACTCCTTGTTTTGCATTTCCTATCTGAGAACTTCAAAGATGATGATGACTTGTCTGAAGCTCAGTGATCTTGTTACCTCAGTTCCTAGGCTCTGTAAAGATGATTATGATTCTTGAATTTTGTGGGTGAGGTCACAAATTGCCAACAAAAGAATGTAGCTAAATGAGACTAAACTGTGGTATCATTTTGGTGTTTCAGATTCCACTTCGTGGTACCCCTCATCAAGTCACATATCATCCGGATGTGAATCTGTATGCCCTTATCATGTCCACTCCTGTAAGTGTCACTGTGATGCCATTCCACACAAGTTTCATTGTTTTTTGCTTTGTGTCTATAATTTGGTACCTTTGTTTCCATGGTTATTTGCACCTTGATGTGCTGCTATGTGCAACTGGTGAACCTTAATGTACTCTCTATTGACTGACAGTCTGCATTAGTATGTCTTACTGGTTTTTGGAGCATGATTGTTGGAACATAGGGCTGTTGAATAGAAGCTTTAATTCAACATTGGCTGGCTTGTGGGGGCAGTCATCCTGGTCAGCATCTCAAGTTATGGCTGGTGAAGCTTCAAGTGGAAACTATACTGATCAGCAAACTGAGGAGTCACTGGCAGAGGATGGACAGAAACTTGTGACATCAGAAGAATTTGAAGTCAGAATTATTGAGCCAGCCCAGCCAGGGAGTGACTGGGAGACCAAAGCCAGTATCAAGATGCACATGACAGAAAATGCCCTCACTGTTCGCATTGTTAACATACGGGTGGGTCTGTCTGTCTGTCTGTCTACCTCTATATGCGCCTGTCTGTCTCTGTGTACTTGAACATAATTGTCTTAATGACGTGGAGACAAATGAGGACATTGCCTCTTTTTGAAACCTTTTTGTAGTGTACTGCATCCGCAGGGAAGCATCAATACATGCCCCATTTCTCGAGTTTTGAGGCTATTCCTAATGCTGTAGCTTTCCTTGGGGTTAGTTTTCGGGTAAATGATACACAAATGGAGATGCTTGTTGGATTAGATTCCAGAGGGCAAGGTACAGACTAGGAGAAATGCTCTTGTTTTGAAAGTAATTGCTAACAGAAGCGGTGACAGAATGCCAGGACACACATGTTTGTATGATTGGAAGGTTTGTGGAAGATTGTGGTTTGAGCATCTGGGGTTGTTCAACTAACTTAGCAGTGGTGGGTGTGTGTACTACCCAACAGAACATAATGACAGATCAGACACAAACCATGCTTGCCATAGGTACCGCCTATGTGCAAGGAGAGGATGTTGCTGCAAAAGGGCGCATCATACTTGTGTCAGTTGGCCAGGGTACCAATGATCCGTCTACATGGGTATGTTTACATCAGTACTGCCATTGTAGGAATATTCCTCACACTACTGCTGTTATTACTAGCTTTGTTCTCTTGCAATACACTGTGTTGTATAGTTTGCATCCTTGTTCATTGAAACCCCCGACTAATAGGGCAATATAATCTGCCTGGACAATCAGAAATCTGGCACAAGGTAGTAGAGAGAAAGAATCTGTTCTATTGCACACTTTTGCCTTGGTCCAACACAAACAAGGATTTCCATCATTTGTGCAGGCAAGAGAGGTTTACTCAAAGGAGCTTAAGGGTGCCATATCAGCAATTGCATCACTACAGGGCCATCTTCTTATTGCAATAGGCCCCAAAATCATTCTTCACACATGGAATGGATCAGAACTCAATGGTGCTGCATTCTTTGATGCCCCTCTCTATGTTGTGAGCCTCAATATTGTAAGTTCTCACTTGCCCCTGAATTATATTCAATGGTGTCAGACATGAATTCTAATATGCAATATGTTCTTCTGTGAGGTTCTCGCACTTCATAAGCAGATTGAAGACTTTCAACCTCCATTATGTGATTCCAGGTGAAGAACTTTGTGCTGTTTGGTGACATCCATAAAAGTATCTACTTCCTGTGCTGGAAAGAGGATGGTGCCCAGCTTACGTTGCTGGCCAAAGACTTTGGGGCACTGGACTGCTATACAACAGAATTTTTAATTGATGGAAGTACACTAAGTCTGCTGGTGTCGGACAGTCACAAGAATCTTCAGGTAAGGCTCAGACTATTTCATGCTACAAATTCTATGTGTACTGGTTTTTTGGCCATCATTTACTGATGCCAAGAAAGTGAGATGCTTCAAAGAGTTTGCTGGTGGAAGTTTTGGTGGTAGCATGTTCCTCAGAAAAGGTGCAGTCCTTGAGTAAGACATGGACATTGAGAAAATAGGGAATGCTAATAACGACTAGTGGCAATGGCAGATCTTTTCCTATGCTCCAAAAAGTGTGGAAAGCTGGAAGGGGCAGAAGCTGCTCCCAAGAGCAGAATTCCACTTGGGTGCACATGTAGCCAAGTTCCTTCGGTTGCAAATGCTGCCAACTGCAAGCACTGCACGGTCGAACCGCTTTGCCGTCCTCTTCGGGACCCTGGATGGTGCTATTGATTATCTAGCACCAGTGGATGAATTAACCTTCCGGCGGCTGCAAACTCTACAGAGAAAACTGGTTGATTCAGTTGCACATGTTGCAGGATTGAATCCCCGGGCATTTCGCCAGTTTCGGTGTGATGGCAAAGCTCACAGACCGGGCCCTGACAATATTGTTGATTGTGAGCTGTTGAGCCAGTAAGCATCTCCATTGTTCACTGTTGGATTCTGTGCTGATGTTGGATTTTGTTTGTCTATTTGTGACTTTTGGCTAAAGAACATGCTGTTGCAGAGGATAGAACTTTGTCCTCCACTTTGATCCTGATTCATGGACAAGATTTGTATGCTATGAAGTTTAAGATGATACATTATGGTGAGTTGATGCAGTTATGAAATGTTGGCATTGGATGAGCAATTGGAGATAGCGCGCCAAATTGGGACTACACGAGCACATGTGTTAACCAATCTACGGGACCTAGCACTGAGCACCAGTTTCTTGTAAAATCATAGACAGCAAATTCTTGAACATCGCTCAACAGGAAGAAACATCAAGAGGATAGCATTCAGCCTCTGCCTCGATCTCCTGCTACTTAGTAAGTTAAATTTGTCTCTGACAATCATGCTAAGAGTGTCTTCATTATTGTCACTTATCACTTGAGGAGGTTGCTGGAGACAAAGGAGGATCAGGGGAGCTGGAGATAAAGAAAGACAGTGGTTGTCTCATACAAGCACTGAAAAGAACAGTTAGTGGCTTCTCCAGCTCCCTTGCAAAAGTCCACCTGTTTCTTGAGTCTGACTTCCTGTTGTTCCAGTCTCCAGAAAGATACTATGAACAAAGTGTTGCATACCCAGCAGCTATTACTGTTCATACTATCTTCCTGAGCAGCATGAGATCTGTTAAAATTGTTCAATACTACTATGCATGACCAACATTTCCCAGAAAAAAACAGCATTTCCTTGGTGGCGCTCTTGCTTTGCACCCCATGTTCACACCTTTTGCAAGGAGATTTCATTGGAAACATACACAACTATTAAAGTATTGGTGAAAGACAATTTGTAGGTATTTGTAATATGGATTGAAGGTGACTTTGCTACCCATTCCATGCTTTGTATGGATGGTTGTTATGAGAATATGAGTTAGGCCCTAACAACATGTTGGCTGAGTTACAACATGCAACAGATGAATGGAACATGAAGAAATTCTGAAAATGACGGTTGACAACTTTTGGAACAAAACTTGGAATGAGTTTTTGGTGAAGTGGAAACATTATCCTGCAGAGGACACCACTAGAAAAAAGTAGAGTTTTTGACACAAACTCTTGACATTTAGGGCAATGACCTCTTCTAGGAGGGAAGTGTGTGAGGACTGATATTGTAAATGAAGGAACAAGAACATGAGAATTTTAGCTTGAAGGTGGTGCTTGCATAAATGTTATATAACTAGTGTGTCAGAGGAAATATCATGCCCAATTCTAGAAGCGGCCATAAAAAGAAAGCACCTGGGGAAAGCAGGGGGCCATACAATGAAGGCAGGAATGAACAATGAAACCCCAAGTGAGACTATTTTCCAGTTGTGGACAAGCAGAACTTTGGGAGAGGAAATCTGTAGCTAGTTTAGTGTCTCCATGTTTGTGGTGGGGTGGTGTATCTGTGTGCTTTTTTTGTTGTAGACTTCAAATACTCTGTAAGTGGAGAAAATGTGCAAGTGTTTATTTCTGCTTGTGTATTCTGTTTGTGACATATAAATCTCTTTTTGTATATTATGTAATGGGTTTTATGTGTGAGTGAGCTTTTCATGTCAAGCGTGGGTGGAGCTGCAAAGTACATAAGATGTCGGGGTTTTGTTGTTTTGTGAAGCATTGTTGGCCAAACAACTTGGAGTAGAAAGTGTCAGACTTACATATCTGTGACACTTACAAAGGAGGTAGAGGCCATATAGTTTTAGTTCAGCTTTTAGAGTTTCTGCCACTTTTTGTAAGCTGCTAAATGATCACTCACTCACACAACCACCACAAATGGCGCTTTACAGTAGTGGGCACCTTGTAGTTGCACAATGACAATGTCACTTGCTTGTCAGACTTATCTTTACAGAAGGAGACATACGGGTTGTTAATTTGTTACAGCTTCTTGCAGAAACGGGAACTGACTGAAAACAAACAAAAGAAGCAAAACAACAACAACAACAACAAATTGTGATGAACCCAATTCACTTTTTATGACAAATTGGTGTGTTATTAGAGCAGGTCTAGAACTGTATTTCGTTGGTTTTGGAATGAGGTAAGAGCAACATGATGCCTGAAGATGTCCCCTTTGTTTTCCTTCTAGAAATGCTTGAAGAGCTATACTGCGAAGGATCATTGGAAGGCCAAACAAACTCAAGGTTGGTACTTTGATGTTCTTGTGTGACAAAGGCTAAAAAGTCTAGTGGGCACAAAATCAAAGCCAAGCATGAAGCATGTGTTTGGCAAGTTCTGATGGGAAAGTTGATGAGAATTTGGGAAAGTATTGAACTGTGGAATAAAATACCCACTAGAAGATTACTCCTCTAGAATGAAAGAGTAGTTAATACCATTATGGCAAAACACCGTATGACAACAATAATTGAGACTTGAGAGTATCGGTGTTTTTTTGTGGCAAATTTCCACAACCAACAAAAAGGGGAAAATTGCCACAATTTTGATGAGCATATAAGTTTTTTTTCCTCATCATTGGTAGAACTTAATCAAGTTTTGCATTTTCGTGAATGGGTTTGATGATCACATGTACACTTTTGGTAGAACTAAATCAAGTTTGCATTTTTGTGAATGGGAGAGATGATCACATGTACTTGGGTAGAACCAAATCAAGTTTGCATTTTTGTGAATGGGTTTGATGACCACATGATGTAGTAGTACTTGGTCATGGATGAGAGTCTTAAAGGCTATTTCTAAAAGCCTACATGCTAGGCTAGTTGTGAGTTTTGAAAGCCCTTTGAAATAAAACTCCCAAGAAACCCTTTGAAATTTTTTGAGAAGAATGCATAGGGGAAAGATGGGAAACTTATTATACCCATGTTCATAAAGGGAAATTGAAAAGGTTCTCAAATTGGAATCCAAGACATGGGTTTAAGGTCAAAACCCAATGTATAGAAGTTTTAGAATTTTACATACCATGCCCACTACTAGTATTAGCATAGAAAATTGAAAATGCACACCAAATGGTATCAATTCATACGTAGTTCAAGAATTGTATATATCATGGTCTGAATATCAAGATATTAAAAAAATGATACCAGAGAAATACAAAGTATGGATATGAGTAAATTGATTTATTGTGTGATGTCACAAAACAAATGTAACTTTTTGCACAAGTTGAAAAAATATATAATTTTTTTTAATGAATTACTGAAGATAATCATCACAAAGAAAAAATTGAAATTACATAATATTACTAGTCAAAATTTCCTTTCAGTGCATTTATTTTCCAATTTCTTAATAATAATACTTCTCTAAACATAGTTTCTAAAGGTCTCAAGTTGAATTTTTTTTTTAAAAAAAAATCATTGTTGAGAAATCAAAGCCATGTTGAAGAACAAAGCTTGTAGGAAGGCGGTAACCCTTAGGATTTTTCATACCACATTGATGGAAACATATTTCCAAAGTCCATAATTTTTCATTCACACACCACATCTAAGGGTCTTCTCCCATCCATTTTGAGAGTTGTTGCACATTGTCAAGTTGCCCCCTTTTGGACATAAGCTACCAATTTGATTTCCAAGAGGTATAAGTTTCAAAAGGGATTTATGCTAATACAAGTAGAAGTCTTCCATATCATTGTTTTATTGTCCTAATTAAGGATTTAATCATATGATCACAAAGCCAAATTTGTCAAGTATAATGGGCCTTAACTAGGTCTAGGTTCGTTATTCCTTACATTTTTATTTTATTTTTTGTTAGTTGGTAGTTACAACATTTAAAATATTATTCATTGTTGGACATTGGAAAGGAAACAAAGAAGGAACCCAAATATTTTAGGGAGTTTTACCTTGACAATCTAGTTTGAATACAATTGTACTTGCAACAACTAGTTGCTTATACTTGCATTTTATTGATTGCTTTCTCCACCTATATAAAACAATTAATATGATCATAGTGGTCCATTCCATGACAATGATTCTATTGAAAAGAAAATCAATTTACATATAAAAAAAAGTATTGAACAAGGGTTGGGTGGAAACATGTTAATAGGACCCACCACTTGCCCCCTTAAGGCTTTGTTTAAAAACAATGGCTTAGCTAGTGAAAATGATATGGTATAACAAGATTGGTTATTCACAAATCATATTATTAAATTCAAAATATATAAGTTGACATAAAATTCTTATGACCCAAAAAGATGTGG
>Ga0116228_10001524_pt1 | contig 19311 bp, 16 predicted proteins | sample S1TSphfallax_2_FD_89694 | JGI IMG/M metagenome (GOLD analysis project Ga0116228, IMG submission 89694) | Host-associated microbial communities from peat moss isolated from Minnesota, USA - S1T2_Fc - Sphagnum fallax MG | ecosystem: Host-associated > Plants > Peat moss > Unclassified | place... | reverse complement strand
TGCAATGAGTTTCTAGAATGAGTATGTTGTGATTGTTTTGGTACCTAGTCACAAAAGATGGTTTTGTTAATCCATTTAATATGGAGACATACCAATAATTTTGTCTTAATATCAACATATGGACAATTTGGAAATGCACTATTACAAATATATTATTATGCATCTTGTAATGAGCAAATTGTCCAAGAAGGAACCGTGGAATTGTATTATGAAAAATTAGCAGTTCGCTTTGCCTAGACTACCAAATTTATTCTAAAAAATAATGGATAAAATGTTTATGGAAATTATGACCATTGCTGCTTTGTCTTGAAGACCAGGTGGCAAATGGTTCTCAATGGTGATTATGATTGGGTAGTTTGATGCTAAAAAGGCATTCTCCTTAATTGTCGCTACACAATCCTTGAACTCTACAGACCTTGTCAATGTACTGCAATCACAAAGAGACTATTAGAGAGGATGCAATAATTCCCGAACATGCAAATGATAGAAATACCAATACATGTCAATGAATGTTTTGGCATTATGGCATTAAAACACAAAATTTCTCATGGATAGGAAACCACCTAACTGGTGGGTTTTTTTTTCCAATTTGTGATGTTGCTCCAATGGCAAGCAACCATAACATATTTAGCCAAATTTGGCAATATTCAAAATACTGAAGTAGAAAACTCTACAGCAGCCTTTCATGTTCTAGGTAGTTTTGACTATTTTTGGTGAATTTCTATTTATTTTTATTGAAAAAAAATCAAAAAACAGAGAATTTATGAAAGAATTTTTTTTCAAAAACATTTTTTCACAAAATAGTTAAAATTCGCCATTAAAAAAATCACTGCTCCTAACTTTGAAAGCAAATCCTTGGTAGACAACTTTGAAACATCAAACATCACCTAAAACCTCCTTTCAAGACAAATATAATCCCACTTGCTGTGCATTCCTAGCCTACTAGGTAATTAATATGCTTGTTTATAATAGATCCATAAGTTGGGCATTTTCAATAGTACACTCATTTATCTAGACAATATTATATCTAATGTCATATGTAACCTCTTGGAATTAATTGTAAGTTCAAAATGTTAAATAGGTTTAAGAACATACTTGCCATGAAGAACCTTGATCCTGCCTCGACGTTCCCAACAGTCAAGTTCTATCACACGACAACCTCCACGCAGTGCCTCTCCAATAGGGATTGTGCTGGACTTGGAGGTCAATTGGTTGCCAGTCAAATACGAATTATGACTCGAATATATGAAGTAGTGTGATAAAGGCTTTGTCATATCTTGGGTTGGCTGTAACACATCACTGATAAACTATTATTTAATTAAACCACTTCTATGAAATAAAACAGGGGGATCACTATTTTTGCGATGCATCCACAATGTCAATGAATAGACTACCTAATTTTATTACAAGTCATTTTTGAAAATTAATGACATTAATGACAAAAAAATTCCAAGAATATTTTAATAATTTACAAGTCGTTTAATATTTTGATGACTTAATAGCATACAAAAAAGTGATCATACAAGCTAATTCACTTACTCTAGAAACTTGCAATGAGCATAGATCTTGCAATATAATGTTGGCAAGATATATTGAAATTCACTGAGACAAAAAGTGGTGTAAAAGGGTCTTGTTGCTTGTAATACTCACAATGTCAGAAGGCATTAGGGGCGGGTTTAGTCTTGGATTTAGTAAGTAGCTCAAGAAACCTTGCAAGTCAAGCCTCACACTTTGCACTGATATAGAAAAATGGATGCCAGGAATGACACTAAGAACAGTTTGTGTAATAAGCCAGACAGCATGTGCTTCAGTGATATTCTTCTCTCCTTGAACATTTTCTAAAAAAGCTGCCAAATCTGCAGCATTCATGTAGTTTTTTCCTTGAGCAGCTTGTTGAAACATTTTCTTCACCACATCCGGAGGTGTAACGTTGACTTGAGCATCTGACAACTTTGGGCAACCAAGGCATGTGGCTATCATATTTGGGAATCTGACACAAATTAGATGAAGCTTTTATTTGTATGCTAGCTATGAGGTATAGAAAACACTACTATTGATGGAAAATATTATTTATTTATTTTCAGAAGAATTCATGCCTTAGCATCTGGTTTGAGTCATGATCTATGAAGACTTCAAAATTAGATATAAATAAATGTGGAAAACCTTTCATAAATGGAATATTTATAATCTTACTCACAATTAAAACTTCCAAAAACATAGTTACAAAAGAACTTGATCTTGGCATATTGACTAATTTGGTTGTGTAAAAATATCATGTCAACTTAAAAGTAAAACATAATTTGACATAATATATCAATGGAAAAGAAAATGCTTATGTCAAATCAAAATCCTTGCACATCATGTATCATGATGGGAAGGTAATAAACTCTATTATCAATTAATCTTCAAATCATATACATTGTTTTCAGTATTGAAAGGCTTCCCTCAATAGATTGACAAGACAAGCAAAGGTTCAAAGGTGCAAGTTCAAGCCTCACATTCCCATGATGTGTTGAAATTCAAATATTGGGATTGATTGATATCCTTCAATGTCTATTGTAGCCTATAATGAACCAAACATCAATTACACATTACCTTAAATTCTATTAAAAATTTATTGCAATGAAATATAGACACATGATGTTCGAACTTCAAACGTTGCAAGCATTGATACATGATATATATTACAATTTCACATTATGTTCACATAACTATTGTTTTATAGTTAAGATAATCCAAAGTTACGATAGGGTTTAGAGTTCCTAATTTGCACAACTTAGTACTAGTTTAATGGAAGAAAAAATAACATGAAAAGGAAAAGGTTTGTATACTGATGTTGGATGATATCATTATTTTCATGTGATGGTCTCAGTTTTGTTATTCTTGTTATCACAATGTTTGAATGAATCACTCCATCAAATGTTGCAATACTTCTTGATTAGTTTCAATTGTTTGTTGTCAACTTTTGATCTCATGATAACCGTGTTGGGTATCCTTAGCTTGTATGTTGATTCTAATATCACTAATTTACAACCCTTTTTTTTTTTTTGAAGTGGTTATTTTGCAACATAAATTGGACAACATGATCAAATCAAAAAAATTGTTTGAAATTGTATGTGATCAAACCAAATCAACTACTCATGGGCATGTTTGCTTTTTGTAATATTTGAACTTGCCATTGGAATTTGCATGAACCTTATAACTATAATGTTGAAATATGGCATCTATGTTACATATCTTGACAAGATGTTTTTAGTGTACCTAATGATTGACCATATGTAGTTGGAATTAATGTTCCCTAGTCCATCTCACCTTCTTGAAACTTCACTAAATCTAAATGATTAGTGACACAACAAAATGATTTATGAATTTGGAACTTCTTCACGAATGGAATTATAACAATTTATATTTCTTAACAACTTATTTGACTTTACATAATGTTTTATGGGTTTGATCTATCTATATTTCTTCCTCCTTGACCCATGTTGAGCATGACAAACCTTAAATCAATTATTTTATTTTATTTCAAAAAAATTGGTAGAATTATATCCTTGGATCTTTTCTGGTTGTTCCCTGTTGTATTTGATTGAAAACCATCATTGACTATAAATAAAACATGTAATGTAAGTATATGAACCAACAATAAGCAAAAAGAGGTTATTCTTCATCATTTTTAATGAAAGGTAACTTTCAAAGGAAGGAATCAAAGAAGATTGGAAAAATAGGTAGAACATTAGAAAGTCATGATTTACAAAAGAAATGGAACGTACATCTTGTGTCCATGCCTTATTTGGAGTGTTCAAATTGGCAATATTATCCCAAAATTGACTACCTTAAAAGATCAATTTTAGGCATATTTTTAAGAGGTTATATAGGTTATTGAAAAATTAGGGTTTGTGGCACTTTTGGTTGCATGTAATGGATTTGTGGATTGTGGGCATTGTTGTTCAAATTTTGAACAAGGGTGTTGCAATTTTGTGTAAGGTAAAGCATCGCATGTAATGGATTTGTGGATTGTGGGTGTTGTCTGATTTTTTAGCAAGGTTGTTGCAGTTTAGTCTAGGGTAAAACCAAGGCTTAGGGCGTTCCTAAAAGAAGGCCCATGAGGCTAGAGGTTAAGGGCCTATTATTTCACCCATGTGGCCCAAGGGCATTACATGGCATAAAATGTGACACATTTTTAATTTTTTGATTACTTGCTCCTAAGAAATTTCGTTGCATGAAATGCCCATTTGCTCCTACGATTCATTACTATATATGTAAAGCACCCTCCATTTGCACTATTGCAAAATGTGGAGTGTTCTATGGTCACAAAATGATTTGATGGCATAGACCAATCATGAGCACACAAAAAATTGAAAGTGGGAATTAAGGTTGAAATCCCAAGTTTTACACCTTATGAATATGTTGGAAATGATTTGAATGAACAAGGAGGTTTTCCAAAAATTCATGTGTAAGCAAATTATTCATCAAAACTATGTCCAAAATGGTGAAGAAATTAATTTTTGACATTCAAAAACATCACCTCGTGGATCGATTTATCTTTGAATTCATTTTATCAACAATATGTCAATATCGTTTACTACATAAAATACTCACCTTTTCCAATACTTACCTTAGGATTCATCAAGTTTTTTTCATTCAATTGTCATGTTAAAACAATTTATTGAAAGGTAGTTTCACATTTCTCAACATTTACGTTTAGTATAAATTTTTTCCCTTTAAAATGATATCCCAAACTTCTTTTCCATGCAACACACTACATGTGATTTTCAATCTGTGGAAGTGATGACCATCAAGTTTATTGAAGAATCATAACACCATGATTCAATCCCCAAATAGACAACAAAATGTTCAATCCCCTCTCACACATTAGATATTTGTTTTCTTCAAGCATACATACACACAATTGTTTTTTACAAGCAACCAAAATGCCATGTGAAAATTTGATGAAAAAATTGAAAGATTACAAAAACAATATCTAATGTATGGAAAACTTTCCATCGAGTGTCAACTCCACACAACATATTGCAAACTCATGATCCAAACTTGAGCTCTTACATTAATTTTAGATGTAATCTTGATCTAACATCCAACCTCCTAAAATTTGGATGTAATGTCAATCATCACAAATGTTATTCTCAAGTATATCAATGTCATACATGACATTTATTAGCCTCATCAAATGTATTCAAATATGTGAAAATCACTTTAAAATAGTTTAAAAGGTCATAATCTAATTCATCTAATATTGTAGCTCGTGGATCATAGATGAAATTCATCCATGATTTATATTTTTTATACATGTCATGGATGGAGTTTGTCCATCATTGTTCATTTTCACTCAGAATAAAGTTCAATCATGAACTTTATTTCATCTATATTTGGATGGCATTTCATTCTTTTTTTTCAATTTAGAATGCATTTTCAAGAGATATTTACAAATTTCAATGGCAAACTTTATGGATAGTTATAAATAATGTTACAATTTAATTTCACCTTGTCTTTCCTTTTTCTTTAGCACCTTCACTATCGTTGCATATATATTCATTGTTCTTACTTGTAAAGCTACCATAATTAGTTTTGAACCTTGTGCATTAAATGTTGATTTTCAACATTTCATTCCCAAATTAATAAAATTTCCTTACTTCATGGATACCATTGAAATGAGGGTTTGGGTTGGAAAAAGACCCAAAGACATAGTGACTTTACAAATAATTTTAGTATTTACACTTACACGCCCCAAAACACTTACAAAGGGTCGTGTAAGTGTATTTGACAAATATTTACACTAGCCTTGTGTAAGTGTAAAAATTTTACACAAGATTTACACACTATATATACAAGACTTACACACACAACACTAGTATAACTATGTAACATGTATGTAATGAAAAAGGAAGGTGGGTGTGAACTAATGGGTGCAATCATGTTTAAATGACCTAAACACATTACTTTGCAAAAGCAAAGGGTTCCTTTTGGCACAATGGTTTTTTTCCTGCTATCACATGGCATGCGCTAATTTGCCAAGTTCAAATGTGGATGGGATGAAGATTTTTGTGATCACTTTCAGCCTAAACCCGAAACCCATCACCTTCAGAATTTGGTGTTCTCTCTTCATTCTTGTCTATCATCTCCTAATGTTCCTTGCATGGGATGACAATGCCACAAACATTTGTATCCTAGTAATCAAAGTATTTACATGGTGCACACATCAACATTTTGTAGTTGCAAACTTGTTGTCTATACTAGGATATGCATGAAGAGGCAATTGCTATTTCTACAAGGAAAGTTTAAGGTATCTATCCTACAACACCACAACATTAGCTAGCTTAATATTTATGTTGTTTTCATCTATTTTTTACATGTACAAGGAAGGCAAATAAAAGGGTTTAAATCCATGTGCACATGTGCTACTTGTGTCTAAGGTTCAATATATTCATTTTGAAGTTTAAATAAACGTCTTAGAAACTTAGCAATGGCAAGATTAAGCTCCTTGTCATCAAAACCTCAAATGCTAATGGACCTTAACTAATATTTTTTTTTTCATGTTTTTCCTTCCCTTTCCCCCCATCTTAGCTTTCATAGTTTCAAGGTTGACTATGAAATGTAGTCAATAGAATCCATATGTAAAGTGATTACAGTGATAATGCAAGGTATTATCATGGATTTTTTTGCAACTTTGTTGTAAATGACCTATGTAATTATTATTGGTAATTTTGCAGGGCTATGTAGTGTACCACATCAATGTGTGTAGAACAGGTAGAAAGAGTTATGTGAATGAAAGTGTTATCTACGGAAATCTAGGGTATTACATAGTTAAAGTTCCAAGCTACACTCAATTTTTTATTGTTGTCCATGTTGTTTATAATTGTGATAGAGGTTGCAAGCTTGGAGGTCTTGCTTAGTTTAGAGCTCTATTTTACCTAGTGATTCAAGTATGTATGTCTATTTTTTTACATTTTTCTTTGAAGTTAATGAATGAACTTATTGAGTCATGTAAGATGATGGTCATGATCATATTTTTACAAAATCATGTTCCACCATAATCTTAAATTCAAAAGTAGGTTGTATTCAATATGGTTGGTAAGGCTAATCTATTCATAAACTTAACATCTCATGGCTTAGTGATGGAAATTATATAAAATTCATTCATTCATAATTTGTACATTTTGATCATTGATATCGTGCATTGAAAACACATTTGACACACAAATTTATTGGAAGATGTGAAATCTATGTGACATTTGTTCATTCATAGGTTCATACTTGATCCATTACCACATTTATCAATGTGTCAAATGTGTTTTCATTGCAAGATATTCGTGTGTACAAAACGTACAAACCTATGAATGGATGAACTTTGTATGATTTTCATTATTAATTCATCACATGTTAAATGTGTGAATAATAAGATTTTGCTCACAAGTATTCTTACCAACATAAAACACATTGTGATTTGTAAAGACCTAGATACTGATTATTTTCTAACCCAAATATGCAAAAGTAATAAGACAATGTCACAACCCTAGCCTTGGGCTCGCGACCAAGGTAAGGGCTTGTGAAGGTGCAGGCCAAGAGTGAAGCATGGGGAGTCACATTTTATGTTCCCGGATGTGTGGGAGGGTGTGAGGGAATGAACCTCCACACTCCCAAATGAGCTCCCCCTTTGGGAATTGGAATCCCAATGGACTCCCGAATCTTTAGAAAATAATTGCAAGGGTCAAAACCCATTAGATTAAAAAGATCCTTATATCATTGGAAAGCTCTTAAAACCTAAATGTCCAAAATGGGTTCGCACGACCCATTTGGACACTTCAAGCACAAGTTATGGCCAAAAGAAGGGTCCAAAATCAAATTGGCAATTTGATTCCCGACCACTAAAAGTCAATATTTGCTCCAATTTCCTTACATGCAAGTGGCATGCGACATACCGTTAAAAAGATTTCAATGAGGGATACAACTTTGCTTTAGACCTCACCTCAATCAAAGGTTTGGACACAAAGTTATGGGCCTCCAAAATTGTGGGAATCCCAATTTTGGGAATTTCGAGACTCCCATTTGGGAGTCTTAGGACAAAATGACATTTGAGTGCTGGCTCCGTGGCCAGGCACAAAGAATACTATAAGGGGGAAGGTGGTGGTTTCCCCCAAGTCCGGTCATGGTGAGTTTTGTTCGTTCGTGTTTCCTCGTGGTTCGTTCGTGCACTAAAGGTGTCCGGCTATGCATTAACCAACTTGTTGTTTGGTTTGTGTAGGTCCGCGTAAGTAATTCACTTGATTGTCAATCTTCCTAGTCCCATCCCAAAACTTAGGCATGCCCCTCTACCCCCGAAGTGTTACGATAAGGAATGTGCCCCAACTTCTCCTTCCACTGTGTGCACGTTTAGACTCATAGTTAAGTCCATCAAGGAGCTTGGGGTGTGTTAGATAGGTTCACCTTGTATGCATCCCTTCATATGAATTGTAAGTTACAAGAACAACACCATATTGCAAAAACATTGTTGTTATGTGATTGAAGTGTTGTATATGACTAGAAAAACTTGTAAATACCATGACAATAGTTCATGTACATTGTTTACAACTTGGATAGAGAATTTGGAACATGAGCTTGAAATTCTAGATCCTTTGAGGTGGCAAGAGGTTTAGAGGTATGAGGTAACAAAATACTAATAGTTCCTTATCATTATTTTTTTAGGTATGGAAATTGTTAATAAGCATTAAGATGGGCTCATTTTGTATAGAGGGGGGATGCACATCTATTTGTATAACATTTTATTATGTCTCAGGTATTATTTGTGTTTCTATTTCTTCTTGCAACTATAAGTGTTGTGACTTGGAAAATAACAATGTTGAAGCCCAACTTTAATTCATAAGGTTTGTCTAAGGTGACACATGTTGAATTTTTATCATTTTTTATTCTTGAAAATTATGCATAAGGACGCAAAAAAATGGAAGGATCAATGTTTGTTCATAAGGTTTTTTTGCATGTTTGTTTTGTGGATAACATTTTTGTCTTCCCTTAAGCCATCTAATCAAGCACCTATAATTAACTACAATAGTAACGCTAAGCTGAAGGAGCTCATCAAAGTCCATCTCCTATGACATGAAATGATGTATTTGATTAGGAGAGATTTGTAAATACCCAAGTGACAATAGTTCATGAACGTTTCTTAAAACTTGTTTAAGAAATTAGAGCAAGAGCTCGAGATTATAGATCCTTTAAAGTGGCAAGAGGCTTAGAGATCTAAGGTAATTGAATATTAGTTCCTTATCGTGTTTTTCCTAGGTATGGAAATTGGCAAGAAGCATTAAGACAAATTCACTTTGTATGGAAAGGGGATGCACATCTTCTTACATAACATCTTATTTTGTCTTAAATATTATTTTTACTTTTGGGTGCAAGCAAGGTAAGTAAAAATGTCATCTTTTTGTGTCAAAATTTTTTACAAGTAGCCATGAAAAAAGAATATATGTTGAAAGTAAAATATTATTTTGCACAATAATTAACATGATGATAATCTTTCATTTTATATTTAAAATGATGAAAAACCCCATCTTGATAGTATTTAAGTATAAGTTTTTAAAATGCATCTACTTGCACAAGATGTTCGATATTAGAAAATGGGCTACATGTAGATGAATTTAAAAAAAAAAAAAAATCAAGTTCGTCAAGCCCTAAAAAAATACTTATGTATTGTCAAATTATGCATGTTACATTCAAAATACATCAAAATCTTAATATGAAGTAGGTTTGAACACCATATTGACCCAATTAGTTTCAAACTTATTTTCAACCTACTTTATGATATGAAAGTTGTTCAAATTTTGTATCCAGGATAAATTAAATGTACTGACCTATTTTTTCATATTTCTACTCCATTATATTTTGAATCTACTTTCTTGTGTCCATTTCAAAATTTCAAATTGAATTTTGGGCATATTCTTTTTTTTGTTTACTTTACATTGTTAACACCCTTCTATTTCTTTTGTTTTTTCTTGTAATTGTAGGCATTATGACTTGGAGAAAGAACTATGTTGAAACCCATCCTTCATGAGGTTTGGTCAAGGTGATACAAATTGGACTTTTAACATCCTTAACACCTAAGAATTATGCATAAGGACACAAGACAATGGAAGGATTGGTGTCTATTCAAAATGTTTCTCTAGGTGTTGGTTTTGTGGAAAACGTCTATGTCTTCCCTTGAGCCATCTGATGAAGCTTTTACAATTAGTTGCATCAATAACGTTGAGTTAAAGGAGCTCATCGATGTCTATATTCTTGTAACATGAAGTGTTATATTTGATTGGGAAAGACTTGTAAATACCCTAATAGTAGTTCCTACACATTGCTTGAAGCTTGGACAAAGAATTTAGGATGGGAGCTTGAGATTTTAAATCCATCGAAGTGGTGGGAAGCTTAGAGGTTTGAGGTAATTGAATACTAGTTCCTTAACATTCTTCTCTTAGGTATGGAAATTGCCAAAAAGCACTAAGATAGGTTCACTTTGTATGCATCCCCTTATTTGAATTGCAAGTTGCAAGAATAACACCACATTATTTACAAAAACATTATTGTCACATGATTGAAATGTTGTATTTGTTCAAGGCTGTTATTTCATGAACATGTGAACATGAACGTGAATAAGTGAGTGTGAGTAAGTGAACATGAACAAATCTTTTTGGAATATTCTATTGACATCTATATATAATTGGAGAATATTTTTTAACACATGGGACAAATTATTTGATGACATGGAATAATATTATGCCACATGTTCATGGATGAATGATATTTATGGATGAAAATGTGGATGACAAATGAAAATGGACAAAAAAAATCATAAACATTGGCATCATGTAATTTTTGGTGAAAAACTAAATTAAAAAATAGGATGGAATCTTTTTATTACGTTGGTTTATTTTCAAAAATTCAACACATGAAATGTTGAATAAAAGTAGCAAAACAAAGTAGGTTGAGTTGATTAAAACTTACGAGGAGTTCGAATTGAGGTTTAGGATGGGAACATGAAAAGGATTTTTAGAGGAGTTCTAAAGTTGGCTGGACATTATTATCATGATGAGAACATCAAACAATTTAGAGAAAGAGAGGGGGAAAAAAGTTCATGATAGAAGAATTTTGATGGAGAAGAAAATTGATATTATAGTGTATTTTTGTTTCCTATTTTCTATATTTAATACACTATGGTTTGCTTTTGTTTTCATATCATTACAAAAACAATAATTATGTAAATATGTATTTTGGAATGTATTTTTGTGTGGAGTTTTACTTCTTATTTCTATAGTTATTATAGACTTTGTATGTTTGAAAATAATATGTTAAATACATAATTCCAAATAAAATAATGTCATAATATTAACATTTACCACTTTTGACTTTTTTTGTTAGTTATTTTTTTCATGACTTATAACCAACATTAAAACTCACAAATATCTTATTAAACAATTCAAGACATATATTTTCTAGACAGTGGTTAACTAGCTTGAATTTTAGGTAGATAATTATACATTTATCTACAAACACCATCAAACGTTGATGAAATTAGTGGGTAGTCATGGTGGTTCATCATAACTATTTGACATTAATAACGCCCATGTTTATTCAAATTTTTATAATTTGTTTATGCATATTTTAAAAATCTAAATTGTTGATGAGTAATACATGCTTTGTAAAGAATGTAAATTGATTCATGCATGACAAAATAATTTTGACCTTTATATTGATGCTTTTTCTTTGGTTGTGGTTTTGGGGTTTTTTTTGTTATGGAATTGTGACTTGTGAATTTTTTGTTTTAAAATTTGTTAGTTTTAATGATCGATTTAAAACAAGTACTAAAAGTAACACCTTGCCAATTAATGAAAAAATAAATAAATTATGCATTATCAATAGTGAGAATATGATAACACCAATATCAATAAAAATTTATTGAAATATGAAAACATTGTTTGCCTTGTAAAAACCACATAAATACAATACCATGATCAACATGGACATAGTAGTGAATAAGTACTATCTTAAAGTTTATAACCATGTTATTACAATATCATATTTCTTGCACCCATTGTTGCACACATAATTAAAGAATGACAATGTTAGGTATTTGCAAGTTTGAGTGGTCCATTTATTAAAAAATAATCTTTTTCATAATGTATTTTTTATAGGCCAAAAATCTTAATTCATAAATTTGTAAAATCATTCATCTTTTATAAAATAATGACACTCAACCATGTAATATAAACTAAGTTATGATTTCCAAGATTTTTTTTTTAATTACACAAAATACAACGAACTTTGCCATTTTGATAATTTTTGGTGTTATTAAAAATCCAATGAACTTTCATATGATGTTGAAATAGTTTTTTTTAATTCATTTTGAACTGCAAATCACATTTATGAATTTTGGGTAATCCATTCAAGTTATTTCATTACAATTCAAAATTATGGTGAATCCATTTCCACCTTCTATAAGGATTATCACATTGTAATTTGTTCACAATTAAAAGTACCCCATTTGATTAACAAATTAATTTGAAATTATTCCACTTTTGTATCATATGGTTAAATCCTTGTTCATAAAATGATTTTTTTTGACATGAGACATGTTTGAATTCGTAAAGGTGTAAAAAATGACACCATGACATCCAAAACTTGACATTCTAGGTTGCAAACACCATGTTATAATATGTTTACAACACATACATAATACAAAAATAAACATAACCATAACATTGAATATTTAGTTTACAACTATGTTATTACAACATTACATCATTTACATTCAACTATGCACATGAAATACAATATTGAATCTTTACAATAATAGAACTTATAACCATATTGTAGCAACATTGCATCACTTACAATTAAAAGTGCAAATGCAACACACAATATGGACACAATATTGAACATAATATGTTAAACAACATAAATATGATACAAATAAAATGACAAATCAATTGTCATTGAAACAATGTCATAATTAAATTCATATCAACCAAACCATTTCAATGCCTATTTTACATCAACAAAGCACTAAACTTCCGACACCTTGTAAAAGTATTGTTAAAACATTAAAAAAACACCAATACAAAGGGTTCCAACTTTATGATGTTTAAAATGTTTGACCCAAAAAGTTTAGAATGAAACCCACATTAGGAAATTGTTGTGCATTTGAACTAACACTCATTCTATTCCATTCCATGTTAATACTATGTACTAAAAGAATGTTAACTCAAGGCAATAGCCCCTTATATCCTAATTTGAATGAAATACAACCATTAAATGGAATGAAAATGAGTTCGAACCCTTAATATTATAAGAAAACGACTACTTTGATTGGTTGACCAAAAACACACTAACGGTGGCATGTAAATAGTTTCATTTTATAGTCCAATTTTTCATGTTTATGGGTGGGATAGGAAATTTATCAATAATATATGTTGGATTTAATAAACAATAGTAAAAGGGGTGTGGGTGGGGATGCTCTTAACCATCAAGGCTATCACAAAAACTCCTTCAGATATTATGCGAGCCATTTCCATTCATTTGTGGGTCTAAAGGCAAACACTTGGTTATTAGTTCATCCTACCACACCAACATTTCATTTATCATGAACTCATTTTCTTATAATACTATGTACTTGTCTTGGCTTGCCACATTCTATAGTTGCCCATTTTTCACGATGTTAGTGTGGTCATACCATTGACGATCTAGGTGTCCGTTTGCTTTGATGCCCTTGCGAGAGTGAACATACAACAACCCACGACACACTTTGGGATACTATTGCAACTATTGTTTTGGAAAGTGGAACACATGTTCAAAAGGAAGTCTCCCACCTTTTCCCTCGCCAAACCTGACAACAAGTAGATATTCTTATCACCAAAGATGGCTTTCAAACTTTGATGGACGTTATCATTGCTGACTCAATTTGCATAGATATGGTGCAATGAACATTGATGACAATAACATATGTAACAATGATGACTGCTTAGGAAAAAACATAATCTACATCGAATAAACACCAAATGATGATTTCATTCCCTTTGCTATTGAGACGTATGGGTTTTTTCATTCTTGTTTTGATTCATTTTTTATCGCTTGTGCATAGACCACTATCACATGTCATTAATAGCCTTCTTTAATCATGTTGATGCTTATTTCTCACTATTGACAATGTGTGTCTATAGCCTTGTAATGTGAGTAGGCCATAACAATTCTTCAACAGGCTATTATATTTGGGGTTCTTCATCTTTTCCACACATCATAGCTTGTGCACCTCCATCACTAGTCAATTTGTGGCAAAACAACAACTTTTTCGTCTTAGGTCTTCATTGTTATCGTTGATCATCATTTCATAACCATAGGTCCCTATTAGCATATGGTTTTTTCCTTATTTTTTGTCAATTGTTTTTCGTTTTTACTTTGGGTTGTGTCTATTCATGCTCTCATTTGCCTTGTACTTTTGATGGATGGGTTCCCGTCCTTGATTTTTTTATACATGGTTTTTCTTCTTTTTTAAAGACTACACTACTAAAGAGTCATCCCAAAAAAAATCTTGAAAAAGGTTGCATTCACATGGTCCTACACACTATTTTGAATTGTTACTACACTTATGGTGCATAGATTTCAACATTATGCACAACCCTATATACATGTAGTGCACACCTAGCTTTTCAACTTAAGCATGTAGACCTAGATTTTTCAAAAGTGGTGGAAAACAAAAGATTGGATAGAGAATTTTGATCAAATTACCTCCAGCTTGATGGTTCAATCTGTGATGGTTGAGCAAGAGTTATGTTTATTTGAAAATTATGCACACAAATTTCCAAAAAGAGTCTTGACCATTTAGACATCAATTTGAGAGACAAGTGACCTCCAATTCAGGAGTTTGACATGGTAGTGGAAAGCTTTTGATGATAATTACAAGATGGTGTGGTCACATGTTTGATTTAGTAAAGTTTCTGCCGAGTTACAAACCTCCAAAGTTGTGTGACACCAAAATGTCTTGATTTTCGGATTGGGGAATTTTGGGAGTTTCAGGAATTTTGGCCACTTCCATGTAATCCCCAACTTACTGAAGCCAATAGGTAACAAAGCTCCACATCTCCAAATAACTTATCACCAGAGCTTCTGGAGTTTCTTGTTGGTGATGACACAATGGGTGTTGCAGACAGTTCGAAAACTGTGGTTGGCAATGCTGTCAAAGTTCACAAACAGAGGCAAGCATCTCTATCAATGTCCCTTTGCAGTGAGACCTGACTACCCAATTAATCCTTCGATGCCAGAATTACATCATATATATAAAGGGTGAGCAATACTGATACATCAGGGTAGCACCATATATGGTCCCTGCTCATTTTCTTGGGTATGATCATGACCAGTTTGACAATATAGACAGAAAGAGCCAGAGCAACAGAGACAGAGTTTTATAAAGTTGATTGGTGATATTATAGAGCATGTTGAGACTCTGCAAGATTTTGTGGAGCTTTGAGATTCAGGATAGGTGGCTTACTTCTTTATGCAGGATCATGAATTCAATGATGGCCATGTAGGTTTTAGGAAGTGGAATCCGCTGTTTGATTTCAAAGCTTGACCTGTCAGAGCAGACAAAAGACCCGGACTGTCCAATGGTAAACAACAGTGCAACCAAGCCCACCTACTCACCAACTTCACTGTTCTTAGAAAATCCAAGTCACTGGTAAGAATGTGTGAGCATGATTTGAATCTACTCTTGTGGTTTTCTTTGAAAGAGTACCATCTATGGTGTGCAAAGCAGTTTTTATCACCATCCCAATATAAGAGCAACACACTTGCCGTCACATTAAAAACTGTGGAAATGCTCCTGCTGTCGACTACTTGTGGTAAACCAAATCATGAAAGCGATAAACAACAGTGTTGTGGTATTTAAAATTTTGGTCAGTTGCCAGGGTCATCCGCACCATGTTTTCACATTACGGCTTGCACTGGGCATGAATGAATGAATCCAATTCTCCAGAAACAGGGGCGTTTGAATTGAGTTGAATTCGATCAGTCAGATGCCAGATTACCCGTCTTCTGTGCCTAACATCTTCCATTGCTTGAAGTGAGTTTTCATCATCAGCATGAATTACTCAATTCGAGGAAAGGATTGAAGGACACAAACAAGCAGGTTTTCGAAAGTCTTGCAAGCATTGCAAAGCCCCTGGTTGTTTCAATCTCTGAAACGAGCACAGCAATCCAAGAGCGCACAAAAGCCAACTGCACTCAAGAACAGATACTTTGCACTCAATCGCCTCCTATACCATCTCCTACTCTTCCACAACAGATAACCATGTAACATAGCAACAATTGCACTACTCATTGGTGGTGGAAGAGACGAACAGATAACCATGTAACATAGCAACAATTGCACTACTCATTGGTGGTGGAAGAGACGCCAAAGAGGCCCCCAATCCATTCAGAACATGTTGTATTTCTCATCATATACTTCATACCGAAACGCTAGTTTGGAATCCATGGAGACCAGGAGAAAAAGAGGCACAAAAGCCAAAAGAAGGAAGCTCCCCTTTCCACATACAGAGAGAGAGAGAAACACACACACACACAGAGCCTTGTCTTCTCGCCTTCTTCTCTCTGCTCCCCTCGGACTAGCTTGGGTGTATCTTGCTATCACTGCAGCAGCAAACCTGGAAAATAAACTGTACGAGAGCACCACTCGCAAGCACAACCGTTCATGTCCCATTCTCCTTCGGATTCTTCCACTTCTGCGCGTGCAGCGCGAGGATAGGTTTAGGGTTTGGTGCTCGGGGTTTCTGTACTGGAGGTTTCCTTCTTACTGGGATTTTGTGCTGAGTCTCTTCTCCCCTTCCTGTCGGGATAAAGAGGATAGCAGACGCGCGCTACTTACACGGCAATCTCTCGAGCTAAGGAGGGAGGACGCAGAACTTTCTTGCATAACTTCCTATTCTGTCTAAGTTACTCTTAGCGCTTGTGTTTCTTTTCTTTGTTCTTGCAACTGCAGGCGTTAGACTTGGAGAAAGAACAGTGTTGAAGCCCATCCATCATGGGGTTTGGCCAGGCTCATACGTTGGACTCTGAGCATCTTTGACACCCGAGGATTGTGCATGAGAACTCAACAAGATGGAAGGATCTTTGTTGGTTCGGAATGTTTCTCCGGGTCTTGGTTCTGTGGAGAACATCTCTCTCTTCCCCTGCGCCATCTGATCAAGCTTCTATGATTAGCTGCAGCAGTAATGCTGAACTGAAGTAGCTCATCGGATTTCGAGCTTTTCCAATGGTATGATTTCCTAAACCTTGTTTCTTCTGTTGGGTGCCGAAGTTATATAGGGAGATAGAAACAGATTTGCGCACCTTGATCATCATGCTGATGAAAAATCGAGGTTCTATGTCCTATCTGTGCGTGGTCTGATGGGCGATACTCAAAGTTGCATGGTGATCCAAGAACTGTTAGCTAGGTGATGAGAGTACCACCACTCGAGACTGCTGGTGAAGTCAACCTCTAGTATACAAGCACCTGATCGCAGTGGTCTGTTGTCTTCTTAGGTGATAATAGAGCTTGTTGCTTATGCAGCTCCTCAAGACAACAGCAAGATGTTTCCGGTGATGAGCAAGAGTCCAGGGCTGGTCAATTCTCGCAACCACTTCATTGCCCTTCTGCCTGTGAGCTGGAGATGATTTTGCAGGAGCAGAACTGTACTTTGGAGTGATCATATAAGAGCAAAGCAAAGCTATCAAGGTGTGTGACAGAATTCAAGGGTGAGACAAACTCTGACATGCTTGTCTATGGCCTTTGAAGCCAAGGCTGGATGAAATGGTAGGAGATGTGGTGCCCAATGATCTCAATATTCCAAGCCTGGGGACACCTTCAAAGCAGATGAGATTGCCAGGAGGCATTGCTGAAGGAAGTGGAGAAATTGTTGGAAGTCCCTCCTCTTTTCTTCCTTCTCCTCAGCCCCGATATGGGCCCTGCAGGTGAAGATCTTTACCACTCTGAATGTACTGGCTTCATGGCTTTAAAGTTCTGGAAACTAGGACTCCATCTTGTTTGTAGGCATATCAGTGGAAGACAGGGTTGAAGCAAGGACAACCTCTCTTCCTTCCCTAGCAATAACACAAGCCCTTTCAGAAATAAGTCTTGTTGAGGGCTCAAGCTTGTGACTGTAGTTGTGAGCCCTCAATGAAACTTATTTCTATGTCACAAGCATCTGAGTAAGGCTTTCACCATTTTCCCATTGAGCTCATGGGCTTTCCATGGACTCCAAACCTCCAGATTCTTTATCTTTTCCAGAATCCTCCTTACTTAATTCTGCCCACAGGGAAGATTGTAAGCTATGACCTTTCGCTTGCAACATGAGAGAGTTGCATATGTAGTGTAAGTGATAAGTCTCCCAACTGATGATTGAGTATTTCAACAGCACAGCAATGGTGCTTTGCCATGAATCGTGAGAAATTCATTGATGCACTCATGTCTCCATATGAATTTCTGCAGGGCCAGTATGTGGGTAATTTACAAAAGAAAGTGCATTGCATGGTAACTCGGGTCCCTGTCATTCCCTTTGTACAACCTCAGTGGTTTTTAGGTTGTGGGATTTTTGTCGGAGAGGCTCTTCCCTTTGGGCTTCTAAGGGACAATGTGGAGTTCTCTTCTTGTTTGCAGTTCCTTTCGCTTGCCCAATGGCTGAGTTTATGTGACAACTTTGTGTACAGACGGAATCATTCAGTGGCGTCAGGAGGCTTGACTCTTGATGGATGTCAAGAGTTTGACACGGACAGCAATTTATCCAAAACCTGTTCTGCTTGTGGATGCCATCGTAGCTTTCATTCTCGGCTCACAGAGAATCAAAAGTTTGAGAACATCCCTCCCCTAATTACACAGGTGGCTTCCACTGCCCTTGCCACATCCACTCAGTTTCTCTCCCCCTCAAGTGGCATCCTCACATCTTTGTCTCCTGATGATAGCTGGTACAACTTCCTCGAACCTTGATCCATATCCTTGAATGGGACGCCTGTACTAACATCTGTTGATTCGGGACAATTTGAAGTTAAGGTTAGGTAGCAATGAGCTTTCACATCTTGTTGGTTTTTCTGTTTTTCTTATCCTGTAAACTTCTTGCTCCCAAGGTTCTCCATCTTGTTTCTCTTTCTTTACTTCCTCCTCCAATTTTTGGGTTTTTCCATTTTTCAAAAATGAAAAATGACAGAGAAGTCACTACCATACATGCTACTGTTGATGGTCCCTGAACAGGTGAGACTGGCACTGTTGTGATGATACTGCTGTAGTTTTTTTAGTTT
>Ga0116228_10001523_pt1 | contig 19314 bp, 10 predicted proteins | sample S1TSphfallax_2_FD_89694 | JGI IMG/M metagenome (GOLD analysis project Ga0116228, IMG submission 89694) | Host-associated microbial communities from peat moss isolated from Minnesota, USA - S1T2_Fc - Sphagnum fallax MG | ecosystem: Host-associated > Plants > Peat moss > Unclassified | place... | reverse complement strand
AATCAATTAACATCACAAGTCTCCTTCTTTCACTAGTTTAACACATTTTGCAATATAGAGCAATTTGTGGTGACATGTTCAAATATTATGTATTTGAAAAGCAGTATCAAATTTAACATTTTTCTTCATGAAAAAATATTTCTGACTTATCTAACCCATAAAAATACCGTCTCCCTATTTTTAAAGGAGTCAAAAAGCCAAAAAGTCAAATAAACAATCCCACAAGTCATTAATCAAAACTAAGAAATCAAAAAGAAAAAGTCAACCAATAAATAATTCCATCCCCTAACTTTGTTTCCCACCCTTAGTTTTTAAATTTCATCCCCTAATTTGGGGACTTTAAGGATAACCAAAAATAGGGGATGAAATTAAAATAGGGTGTGGGATTGGCTATGGGATTAGGGATGACTTTTAGGATAAATAATTATTGTAATTTGTAAATTTAATAAATAAATAAATATAGATATAAAATGTTTGAACTTAAGATTAAATGCATAAGTTTTGAAAATATTCATGGTTAAGGTACACATAACAACATTAATGATTGGTTAAAGGTAATCATGAAATAAAAAGACAATAGAGTTATCCATAAAGTCATGCCATGTTGGGCCTAAGTTGCACCCTTCATTTGATGTTTCATCCCCTCTTGGTTGTTGTCCACAAATTCATGAAATTTAATTAAATAAAGGTATGAAATAATGAGACTCAAGATTAAATGCACCATGTTTGAAAACATTTATAACTATAATACACATAGTAACAATAGTGATTTGTTGAAGGCATTCAAGAAAAGAAAGGATAGGGCAAACTAATTTAACACCAAATTTGTTGTTAAATTGAGTTTCATGCCTTGTTGAGACCCACTATATTTTTTTCCCATATTTTAAAAAATCTCATCCCTTACGTGACTAAACAAGGTGTTCCAATGTCATCTTTTCCTAACTTAAATGGGGACTAAAACTCAAATTAACACATTAAAGTGTGGAAAAGGTTCCTTTTGTAGTTCAAACTATTGCCCCACATTCTTGGGGTGTGGGCATTGATTGTTCTTACACTTGTCATTCATTTCCAACAAGATGATCGCCCTATTTTTCTAGATTCCTTTTTGTGGTTCGAACTGTTACCCTCGCATTCTTTGGGTGTGGGCATTAATCGCTCCTTCACTTGTCACTTATTTCCAACAAGATGATTGCCTTATTCTTCTGGATGTAATAACAAATGTTGAAATTAACATTTCCCTATTCCAAATGGCACTACAAGATGTTCATGTCATGGTACCCCATGTAGTCCACTTTTAGGTCCAACCCTTTGAAAACTTAGTGGTTTAATTTTATGCCCAATTGAGGGTTTCTTTGGCAAATCACCTACATGAGCAAGAGTTTGGCTTTTAGTAGACATTTCGTTGGATATCATGTGAGCATGTTTCTGGTCATGTGCAGGTTCAAAGGCATGTCCTTGATGATTAGTTCGTCTTACGACATTTGCATTTTGTTTATCTTTGGCCCACTTTTTTACAACACTATGTTCTTGTCTTGGCTTGCCACATCCTATAGTTGCCCATCTTTCATGGTGTTAGTGTGGTCATACCATTGATGATCAAGGTACCCATTTGCTTTGGTGCCCTTGTGAGAGTGAAGGTACAATAGTCCATGACACACTTTAAAATATTGTCATAACTATTATTTTGGAGAGTTGAACACATGTTCAAAGGGAGGTCTCCCACTTTTTTCCCTTGCCACACTTGACAATGACTAAATATTTATCACTAGAGATGATTTCCAAACTTTCATGGATGTTGTCATTGTTGACCCAATTTGCATAGATATGGTGCAGTGAACATTGATGATGACAAGACATATGGTGATGATGGATGGTTGGTCAAGAGAAAACATGATCATACGCCAAACGAGCATTAAGTGATGACTTCATTCTCCTTGCTATTGAGACATATGGTTGTCTTCATCCTCATTTTGATTCATTTCTAATTACTTGTGCATAAACCACTATTGGATGTCATTAACGATCTTTTTTAGTTCCCTTGATGCTTATTTCTTGCTATTGACAACACGTGTCCATAGCCTTGCAACGTGCATAAGCCATAGTGATTTTTTACCAGGTTACGACACTTGGTTGGGGTTCTTCATCTCTTCCACACATCATAGCTCATGCACCTTTGTCACTAGCTAATTTGTGGTAGATGACAACTTTTTTTGTCTTAGATTTTTTTTGTTATTGTTGATTGTCAATTCATAGCCATGGGTCCTATTTGCATAGGGTTTTTACCTTTTTTTTGTAGATTGTTTTTTTTTTGGTCTTTGGGTTGTGTCTACTTGTGGTCTCATTTACCTTGCACTTTTGATGGACGGGTTCCCGTCCTTGACTTTTTTATATATACAAGTTTTCCTTCTTCTTTAGTTGAAGTTCTTTCACCATAAGTATGACTTTAATTGCAAGCCTTTTGTGGAAATGTCGTTTGCCTTTGTTGGCCTTACCTACCAAGGCAAGGATATTATGTTTAGATTCATTATAGAGTATAATAGCTTAAGGGATTTTGGCCCTAGGTAATAGGTCTATTTTTATATGAGGAATTTGAAAGATGATATTTCAACTCGTGTTGAAACTTGAGATTAGTCATAGAGTTATGATATCTTGAAGGATTTTGGGTTTTTTTAGAGGATTTTTTTGAAGATTATATTTTTGCATGGTGAAATATTGAATTTTCATAATTCTTCTTTAGCCTTAAGATACTTCTTAATGTAAATGGCAAGGCCATGATGTGACACACACCTTGTTATTAAAGAATTTTATGTAGGATAAAGCCAGAGGGGGAAGGGCTTTACTGGATTAAGGACCTAATGAGGTGTAGCAAGTGCATACACAAGTCCAATAAAGGTCTCAAGTTTGCCATTAGGGCTTTACACAACATAAAAATCACCACCCTTTTTTTGTTAAAAATTCCTGTAATACCTAGGTATACCCATTGGATACATACTGCGTATTGTGCAAAAAAACATGATTTGAAAGTGTAATGCCCAACTCTGGCATTACATTTTTCAAATCACCCACCAGCACATTACACATTGTAAGGTGCCCTGTAACTACACCAAAAAAATGTGACCAGGTTTTTATGTCTCTGCACTACCCTTTTCTTCTATGTGCCATTTCTTCAATTTGGTTGGGTTCCAGTTCCCTAGCTAACCATGGTGGTTAGCTTAGTCGCTCGTTTTTACTACCTACCCACTAACAACCCACAAGCAGGTTGTTAGTAGATAAGTAGTAATAACAGCCCTTACCTTATGTATAAACTATTTACTTATCTAGTAGTTATCTATTTTCTTACCTATCTACCTATATATAAGACCTGTTTCTTACATAATTTGGTTACCGAGGTGAAACCATATACTAACTCATTTGAGGTTCATCCATAACTGAGTGATAACAGGCTTCCAGTGGATGGTGTGCTGGTGGGTGCTAGTTCACTGTGGCTCTATTGGTAAAGTGACCTCGTTTTTGGGCCCTTCTTTCATCCCCAACCCCTCTTTCAACCTCTAAATATTTTTGTCTGCAAAGTAATGAAATTTCATTAAATATGGGTATAAAATGCTGGAACTCAAGATTAAATGCATTAGGTTGAAGAATATTTATAAGTGTATTACAAGCAGCACCAGTGGTGGAAGACAATCAAGGAAAAAAAACTCAAGCCAAATTTGATGTTAATATGAGTTTCAATCTTCATTAAAACCCAGTGTGCTGTTTTCACTGTAGAAATCTCACTCCCTTCATGACCAAAAGGGTTATAGATGTTGTGTTTGGAAATATCTCCAATATCTTCAACAAATTCTTCATCTCCAAAATCTCACAACTAACAAATGTACACTTCCATCCCACAAATGTAACTAGTTATCTTCTTTGCTATCATCAAAATTTCTTTTTCTACATGGTAAATATTTTCAATTTCTTTTTGCTTATAAATAACAAACAACTTGGACCACATCATGCTAATGGACGTTTATGACATGTGAGAAGGGGATTCAAAAGCTATCTGTGATGATTTGGCCAAAAAACACTCATTCTTTGATAATAATGTGGCCTATTGTTTCCTTGCCATTTAGAATCAAGATGAAGTGTTGTCCCTTAAAAAGAGCCTACATTTGGAAGTTGAAAATGTGAAGATTATCACTGTAGTACTTCTCCACATTTTCCACAAGGAACCTACCTTGGAAAAGGTGAGTATGGTGGACCCTCCCACTCCAATGAGGAGGGTTCACTGTATTGGCACACATGGCATGGGGGCATTTTGCCAAACACAATGCCCACCCGCAAGTTCATTCCATGGATTTAGAGAAAAGGTTATAAACCAAATGAGTGGATGACCAATACAAGAGACAAGACAATGTAATCAAACAACATCCTCAGTTGCCACAAAACTAGGACTATACTTAGCTTCAATTATGGAGCTTGTGGTCTGAAATTGCACGGGAGGAAAAGATATCTTTCATAAGAATAGAAAATTATCCATTCTCACGATGAAGAAGAAAACAGCACTGGAGGAAAAGAGATTACATTTCTGGTGGACTAGGTTATAAAAGGATCCATTGGCCTTGAGTGTTTTAAAGAAAGAGCCAGTCACGTATTTTACCAGAACTCTCAATCCTGCAGCTCCACCTATTCCTCCACAGCCTCTCAGCAAGATTCCGTTGGAAAGAAAATCAGTAAGAAGCAGCTTGGAGCACAGAGTAGCACCTAAAGACCAACAACAAATCTTGGAGACTTCAAAGTGCATATATCCTCAGGCTAAGGAAAAACGAGAGATCAATCTATCCTAGCACAGAATCTCCAGAGTTGGTACCTCTAGCAATGTAATATGTTGCTGCAGCACTAATCAGCAAAACAGCTATTACACTTGAAATCTCAGAGGAAAAAACTGCCAACTTTGCTTCTAGTAAATATGGTAGGTGTCATTGAGTATGAGTGTTTGCTGTCTGCAAATTCATTTCCTCTGGGAAAAGGACGCTTTACCTTGCAGGAGACTTGGCTGGGGTGAAGGACCCAAACAGCAACAGTGGATGCTTGACCCTGCAACTGGGGTTCCTAAAGAAGTTACCATGGCAAATTGAGTTTGTAGACCAGTCATTCCACAAATCTGAAAGGTGGTAGTTGGTGGACATCCATGGAGGAGCTTCCAGATATGGATTACAAAGCCTTGTACTTTGGACATATCACAACAAACATACAGGACAGACAAACAGAAGGCAAAATCCATAATCACTTCAGGCTGTCTTAAGCGGAGGATAATGGTTGCAATTTAGAAGACATGCTTACACCCAAACAGGATGAGAGCTTTTTGACCAGCATGAGAAGTGCACGAAGAGACTGAACCTTTGGCTGTCAGTGTTCCATGCATTTCCCTCTCTTGGTCATTTGCAGTGGACATGGATACATAATCCCTTGACCCATGATCTTGGCAAGCACATAGCTAGACCAAAAAAGTCCAAACAGTATCCTTATTTAAGCTGCAACAAGCTTGTGATTGTAAGCTTCAATTCATTTTAGCTTGTCCATTTGCTTGCTTGTCCCTGTACAAGCAAGCATCTAAGCCTGAGGCACAGTGACGCCTACATAGAAGGTAGTGGCTGGGACCCCCTTTAAGTACACCATAGTGTACTGATCACAACAAAATAGGGAATTTGCAAAATGAAAGCTATTCCTGCCACAGGACTCTGCTTACACACACAAGCCAGAAAAATTGTGGGTCTTCAAAAGCAGGCAACAGTGTGCCTGTGGAACAACATTACCGTGACTTTGAAGATGACTGCAAGACAGCAGACAATGTCAGCTAGAAGCAGCTCATAACAAGGAGGTTCACAAGCCATCAAACAAGCTGTCACCAATGTTCCAGCTATCTGCTACATATGTGAAAAAGTTTGTTTACTCAATGGCAGCTCATGCCAAGAACAGAAACAATCTCTTTTTAACTATGTCATACAAATTAGCTCCTGATGTGAAGCAGCCAAACTTTTGCTCTGAACCAAGGGCACCCTGGTGCTAATACAAAAAAAAAAGATGCATAATGTATGGGAGAAGAATGTGACAGCTCTCATAAGCACAACAAACAAGTTGTTCATCTAAATGTAAAATCTGCACAATCCATGATGCTGTCACAGTTTCTAAAACGTCAACCCTGGACACCAAGTAAGAACTGGAGTAATAATAGGAATAATAAATGCAAAGATATCATTTTACATTTACAGAATCTACCTACAAAAATTAAGCAAACATCCACAATGACAAGGAAAAGCAGAAGCCTGCCATGGAAGTTAAAAGAACCCTCTTCTGAAGGTCCTTGTGGTGGCTTGGTACGTGCGGACCATCAAGCCCACACCAATGCCAACACCAAGACACATGCCCAAGCCAATTCCCACACCCACCCTAACACCTGCATTGAACCATGTCATCTCTCCATCAGACTCCCCATACCCACTGCCTTCCAAGCCATAGCCAAATGCTGTCGTAGCTTTGTCTGTGAGATCCATGAAGGGGTTGGATCCTGCCACCTGAAAACCCCACAGCAATGAGCACAGAGTATGAAAAATCTAAGAGCTTTCAATTTGATGGAAGTTTGAGGAGCCTTGTTGCAACAGACACATACTTTTTGGCATGTGTCAAACTCTGCTCAGGAGGCAATGCAGCAGCCTTCAGTGCACAACAGAGTAACCAGCAACTGTCAGGTAGACACAATATTCTTCTCCTTATGCACTTTGATCAATTTTCTGCTGCACATGACAAAAGAGACCTGAAAAAGGAGGGGGGGGAGAAACCCTTCAAGGAGAAACTCACCAGTTGAGGCTGATCCACTGCCATCAGGCTGGTTTGACTTCTTCCGACTGCTTCTGACTCAGGGATAGCAGCAAGAGTGATCTGGCGGTTCACTCGCCTGCGGGCAACGATTTGCACAGTCTGTGAGAGGATGACTGGCATCCCTGAGAATCGGCCCACAATGCAGACTTCCATGACTGGATGCACGAGAGACATGCTTGGGTAAGAAGAATCATTTCTGCCTTTTAAGAACGCGCATCCCCCCTGTCCAACCACACAGCTGCATTCCATTTCCCATTCCAGATTCGTGCTGTTTGCTGCATTGGCAGCAGAACCAGGAGCAGGAGGCGGCTCCTCAGACTGTTGTTGTTGTTGTTCTATAGTCCCGCTGAGGAGCGCCTCGTCCTTGTTGAAGACATCGAAAGACACAGAGCCACTGGCGCGAAGATTATCTGTGCTCACGTACGTTGCTTCCGCCGTCTCCGTATCCACTCTATCCCTCCTGAGAACCAGAACGGCTTCCTCCGAGGGCGAGATCCTTCCCCCGTTCACTTCGAAAGCTGTGCCTATGCTCCGTGCAGGAAAGCGTATAGTCAGAGACTCAGGAGCATCGTCCAAAGGACAGCCACTGACTCTGACATAAATCACTCTCACATCCAACCACGCATTCGCTGGTGCGTTGTTCGCCATGGCATAACCAAGAAGAGCTGCTCTGCCATGTGACTGTTGTCCCATAGAAATCTCCCCGAAACCTTCTCTATATTCCACCATATTTTTGTCCTTCCTACTCAGATACGCACTCCTTGTACAACAAATACTCTTCTTCTTCCACCTCCAAAACTAGAGAGAAGAGAGTTGCAATAAAATCTGCCTGTGAGCTTGATGGCACGACTGCTCACTCTCAACTGCGAACGAACCTAAAGGCTGCTCCATCATCTTCTTCTTCTTCTCTTAGGAACCTAAAAACCTCCCTCCCTACAAGGGTTTCCACAACCAGAAAAGGCTTTTTCTGGATCAATTCTTCCTCAATACCGAAAGAAAAACGCTCAAAATTGAGAAGCCTTACTTAATCTCCCCGAAAACCTCTGCGAATCCAAAAACTCCACAAGCAAACTCCCTGGAATCAACAGGCCACAAGAGGAGGCGGAGGAGGAGGTCGTTGCACCATCGCTCCTGCTACTGAAGCTCTCCCCCCACCCACCAACCAAAGCGCGTGAGGACAGAGACGACCCGATGGATGCATCCATCCATATCTGCCGTGAAGAATTCATCCATAAAATATCATACATCTATTTCTCTTGCTTGCGTGTACCTTATCCCTAGAAGCTAGCTAGCTACATTCCAGTTCAAACTAGACTGGTACCTACTGTGTACCAGTGCAGCCTTTTGCTTGTTTTGCTGGCTAAATATAGCCAAAAAGCAATACCTATTAAAAATCAAAAGTGCCAAAATCAAGTGCTTTTGGAGCTTTTCAATAGCCAGAAGAATTTGACCAAAAAGTTTTAAAGAAAACTCACCAGATTTTTATACATGGTTCAAGTAGAGTAGCCAAAAATATAAAGGATGTTTAAAAAATTTACTTTCATTTTTAAGCTTGTAGCCAAATTTGTCTAAATCTTTCATGTGGATCAACACCACTTTGGCTACACCACAAATTTGACAAAGAGAAACATTGAACACTTTTAGGCTAAATAAAGCCAAAAAGCTATACCTATTAAAAACTAAAGCCAAAAAGCTATACCTATCAAAAAATCAAGTAGTTTTTGGAGATTTTCAATAGCCAGAAGAATTTGACCAAATTTTTTAAAAAGAAAACTCACCAGATATTTATTACACATGGTTCAAAGTAGGGTAGCCAAAAATATGAAGGACGTTTTTAAAAAAATTATTTTCATAGTTAGCTTCTAGCCAAATTTGGCTAAATCTTCCGGTGGATCATCGCCACTTTGGCTACTACTACACCACAAAACAGTGACTGTGTATACACTAGGTCTATACCTAGTCTATTTCCTAGATACCTAGGCCCTAAAAATACCAACAAGGTCCAAATTTAGGTCATGGACTGTCCTGCCCTAAATGATATACCTACCTACCATAGAGACCTATAGCTAGGACAATTTTAGGTTGGTAGGTCTCATATTAGGGTGGTAGGTTGGTCTTATACTAAGATGGTAGGTCTCACATTAGGATGGTACTTTGTGACCAAATTTAGGGCAGATATTTGTGGGTTACAATTTTATAACCTAACCCAAAATGGGGAGTGGGTAGATCTCCTCTTTTATTAGTGCTTATTCTTCTTATAATAGATTTGTCCATTTATGTCAAAACAAATAATAATAATAATAATAATAATAATAACAAACTATGAGAATTTGGTGATTTGCCATGACTTTAATTGAGGCCTAGTTTTTTTTTTTAAATATAATTTTTTATAATTAATTTTGTGATATCGAAAATTTGGTGATTTTTTTTCCCAAAATTTCTTTTAGCAAAATTAGTCAAATTTACACTAGAAAATCACTACAAATGCATAATGGGGTGTGCAATCATCCTCCCTCTATTGGGCACCCACATGTCGGATTGTGAATTTGATAGGAATAATATAGTGAAGAGGTTTAAGTGCGGAAAAAATCGGTTTGGTTGGGTGCCTTTCATTTGACGGCACCCACCTCCTTGAACTAAGGGGAAACCGACCACCTTGTCCAAGCTCGAATCATCCATATATTTGTGCGTATGTGTGTGTGTTTTTTTTTCTTTCTTTTGTGAGCTAGGAAGTCCATGGGTATCCAATCCAATCCAATCACGGTCCTCCTATTGGCACCACATGTCCGATTGTAGAATTTGATAGGATACAATAGTGAGGGTTTTTGTTGTAAGTTCGAAAAAATAAACTCGGGTGGGTGCCGTGGAATTCACGGCACCCACCACCTTGAACCAAGGGGAAACCAACCACCTTGTCCAACTTCGAACCACCCATAATTTTTGTGGTGTGTATGTGTGTTCGGGATTCCGGAAGCCCCCAAAATCCCGAGATACGAAGCCTTCAAAAAGGATTTTAAATTTTTTTTTTACGGGGTAGCCTACTCTTGGAGACATAGAGTCGGAGGACCCCCCTTACACGTGTTGGGTTCTTAAACCAAGCTCCATCTTAACCGATATTGTGTGGTGTCATATGGTAAATGGGCCAATAATATGGAGAATAGAGTGATATGGGGCACAACCACCCTAAAAAAAATTTAAAAAGAAAAAAGCATAATTTGAAAGGTAGATGAAGACCTAACTTTGCTCGGGTTGTCATGTTAACAACCCTAAATCCTATTCAACAAGGGGCGTGTCACACTATGGCCTTGCCACTTGCATTTATTTGAAAGGTAGATGAAGACCGAACTTTGCTACGGTTGTAATGTTAACAACCCTAAAAACCCTATTCAACAAGGGGTGTGTCGCACTATGGCCTTGCCACTTGCATTTAAAAACCATCTCAAGGCAAAAAGAAGAAGAATTATGGAAACTCAAATACTTCACCATGCACAAATATAATCTTCAAAAAATAAAAATCCTCTAAAAGAAACTAAAATCCTTCAAGATATTATTATAACTCTAGAATAACTACTAATCTCAAGTTTCAACACAAGCCAAAATGATCATCTTTCCAAAATCCTCATACAAAAAATAGACCTATTATTATTAATACCTAGTGGCCAAAATCCCTTAAGCTTAGCTACTATACTCTATAATGGATCTGAACACATATGCTTGTAAATGATTGAAATTAGGTTAATGCTACTAACTAGGTTGTGGCCATTCTCCTTCCTCAATATAGGCTAGGTGAGTGAATGAAGAGAATGCAAAGAGCAAAACCAATAGAATAGTAGAAGACATGGAGTCTCTCACTCATGATACTCACAACTCAAAGGGAACTAAAGTAAACCTAAAATGCACTCTTCACAAATTCACAATAATGCAAGGTGAGGCAAAAGATTTAATAAAAAACAAATATTTGTACCTAGGATAATCATAGCACTTTTTTTTTTCTTTATGGGTCAAATGTTTATTTATTTTAGATTATTTCAAAGATGGTGTATGTATGAAAACTAGAATCAATCTAAAAATGTTGGAGAATTTTTTTCTTTGAATTTTGAACTGGAGCTTGAGAACTCAAATCTTAGATTGAACCTGAGTCAAGTTCAATTTTTTTTTTTGGGTTTTCTTTGCACCTACCAAGCTATTCTCAATGCCGAGAGTAGCTCAACTGTGGTTGTTTTGAAGCTCAGGTTTTTTGGGCTTAATTTAGAACCCAAGCTTAAGTTCATGTTTTTTTTTTTTTTTTCAATTATGCAACCCGCATAACTATTATCAGAAACAAGAGTAGCTTGACCGTGGCTATTTTGAAGCTTGGGTTTTTAAAAAAAATTGGAACTCAAACTCAATGTCAATTTTTTATTTTTTTTGGTTTTTTTTCGGCGGCACCTTCCAACTACTCTCGGCATTGGAAATAGTTCTGCAATGATGGATTTGACCCCTAGCTTGAACTTGGGTTCAATCTAAAACATGAGTCCAAGTTTAGGGTTTTTTTGGGGAACCTAAGATTGACCTTAGGTTTTTTATGCATTTTGAGTTACTTTTGACGTTAAAAAAAAAAGGTAGTTTGTGAATATTCTAACCCGAGCATGAGTTTAGATCCAAATTTGGTCAAATTATGTGTTTTTTAGACCTCCAAGGTGTCAAGTAACTTGGCCAAGGCCGTTTCAAAGCTTGGGTTTTTTTTTTTCCCTTTTGGAATTCAAGCTTGAGCTCAGGTTTCCTACACCTTCCGAGCCATTCTTGGCATTGAGAGTAGCTCAACATTGATGGATTTGAATCCTAACTTGAGCTTGGGTCCAATTTAAAACCATAGTTCAAGCTTAGGTTTTTTTTTTTTTGAGGGGAACCCGAGTTCAAGCTTGGATTTCATATGTCCTTTTTGAGCTACTTTCGGCGCTGAAAGTAGGTTGGTTTATGAAGATTTTAGTTTGAGCATGAATTCAAGTCCAAATTTGGTCAAATTTGAATTTGTTTATGTTTTTTTAAGACCTCCAAGCTACTTTTGACATCAATAGTAACATGAATTTAGTTTACAAAGTTGAGCTTAAACACGACTCCATGTTTGGACCCAAGTTCAAACTTGGCCTTTAAAAAACAAAACTACATCTGAGATATTCTTGGTGCCAAGAGTAGGTAAGAGCTGAGAGTAGTTTGGAGGTGTGTGTTGAGCCAATTTAAAGTTCATCAATAACTTTTTGTGTTGGAGTTAACAAAATTTTAAAATTTCTTCAATTGTTGTTGTAGGACAACTTGATACAAGTTGTCACTAGAAACCCCATCATGGATACCACATAAGTAGATACAAAAGTGACTTTATCTCATTACATTTCTATTCTCAATTATGTGTTGCATTATACATTATATTTCTCTTGTAGACTTTTTAGGTTTCAATGGATCCTCGTACTTTTGACATGTTATCCCTTAAGAGGAAAATCCAAGCAAATTAAAAGAACTTTGACCCAAAATCAACTAGCATACACCTAAAACTAGCATATAAGTTTTATTGATTTTGATTTGAAAACATAACCTTGATTATAAACAAAGTACAAAATGTTTACTACTTTGATTTTCAACAATTCAATCAACATTTTTACCACACAAAACCCATTTTTACATGGCATAAACATGGTAAAATATGCCAGTTAATGACACTTGCTACTTTTTTGGAAAATACCCATAAGTTATGCCTTAATATATTGGATTCATGAATATTATTTAAATTAATGATCAACAATTAAAAGTTTTTTAACTTCATTGCATAATATTGAAGAATCATATGTTTTAATATGAATTAAAATTATTTTTTTGAGATGCAAGTATTGGAAAATATGTGTTTAGTTTTGCAAAATAAAGTTGCAAGTACATGAAAGTAAAATATCAAGTAAAATTATTTTACTTTCAAGTTGATAAAGCCCTAATGTGTATGAATATAGTCTCAACTTTTCATATTATGGTCATAATCTATCAAAGTGTCAATGTAAACATATGTTGGAAAATTTAATCAACCAATCAATTTAAAACATATTTTCCATTCACTTTTTTGATATAGATATTCTTAAAAATTTATGTTCAATTTATAATAAACTCGATGAAATGTTCTATGATTTCAAAATGCAATTTAAATAGGTTTTAAATATCTCCACTTTTTTTACATAGAAAATTTTCAAACTTTATGTTCAATTTACAATAAACTCAATGAAACATTTTATGACTTCAAAATGCAATTTAAATAGGTTTTAAATATCTTTTTGAATGTGAATGTTGAAAAGAGATATGTTTTTTAATTTTAATTTTCGTAGGACTACTTTTTTAGTATAATTTATCATGCTTGTCCATACCCTACAAGCTTTGAAGTTTTGTCTTTTAAGCCATGAAATTTTGGGTCTAAAAATTAATGTTCACTACTACACATATTGAATCTAAATTCTTCTTGGCATGACACTTTAGTTCTTCTAAATTTCAATGGTGTTGTTGAATTACATTCCAAATATAGTAAATAGAGTTAATCTCCATAGTTGTTGTGTTCACATCATTGGAACCCATTTTGGACCTTGGTGTACCCCATGGTGTGGTTTCTTTTTCACCATTCGAATTTGTCATTATGTCTTCCAAGAATGTTGTAATCATAGGTGTGGTTTCCTTTTCATCATATTTTTTGTCATTCTATTCTTTGAACATGTTGGGGAGCTTTAGGATCAAAATTGTTTCTTGGTCATTTTTGTTGTAATATTGATTCATTTATTTTCTTGTCTACTTAGAATCTGAGGAAGTAATCACATTGTAGATGAAATCACATTCTAAATTTTTTATTCCTAAGGTGTGTTGGCCATGGATTGTTTCCAAGAGGTTGGCACAAGTTGTTCAAAAACTCTGGTATAAACATCTTTATCATTGTCCCATATAATCTTGCAAAGTGATTAAAAGATGGCAAGTATCCAACCTCTATTTAGTATGCATATACACTTTTTAATTCTCTTTTAGTTATAAATGGGTATAAGTCCAAGTTTGCTAGTATTCAACAAGAATGTTGTGGATATGGATACGATGACATGTTGCAAATGAATGCAATTTAAATTATGTTACTTTGATTTTTTATTTCAAGTTTATATAGAAGAAACTAAATTGGATGCTCAAAATAATTCGCATTTGTAAACATTTTTGTTTAGTGACATTTGTAAGTGTCCAATCAATTTTTGTATTTATTGCTATCATGAAAGCTGCTAGATGTGTATTGGACCACTTGCATGGGATTGAAAACCTTAAAATATTTACAAATGGCAAAATGACTCCAAAGGTCATAACAACTACATATGTTTGAACAATCACAAAATCTATTTACAAATCTTGTTTTAAATTCCTATGAAAAATCAAGCACATAAAATTTCCACGATGTATTTATTTACAATACCTTGTTCTTGGATTCAAATGTTTCATTCCCCTTATAATTTTGCCTTCATTGGTGCCATTTGAAAGTAGGTTGTTGTCTATATAGGTCATGTGTCCAATTTATGGCCTTCACCCAATATGACTTCTTGATTTCATTGTACTTTCAACATTAGACCTTGTCTCCAAGATGTTTGGTATGTAATCTATTGTATTTAATAGGCGATCACATACATTGCATCCATTTTAATTCTTGCAATTTGAAGGTATTGAACACCACTTAGCTTGGCCATGTGGATGTGTTGGTGTCATGGAAGAATATTTTATTGTGTTAGGGAATATTCATCCATGTCATAAAATTTGTAAGAGAATATATTCTTTCATGTGGACAAAATTTATTGAAAATATTTTTTCTTGTTCATTGAACCTCGCTCACCACTCACCTATTCACGAAATAACATCCCCAACATATTGTTTAAATGAACCAATTTGACTAACAATTACAAGGAAAAGGTCGATAAAATTTTAATCATGTTAAATTTTTGTTTTATCAATGTTTGAGGAATTAAACCAAAATATTGAATCAAAACTAGTTGGACCACCCAAAAAGAAGATGTTGAATTTGTGTGTACTAAATGTGTTATTAATGAACTTTCATTTAAAAACATTACAAAGGTCCCATTAAAGGTTTTATGACTATTTTTCAATTATATCCCTCATTGCATATATAAATTATTAAATTAAAAATATAAAAAACATTTCATCATTTTCAATTATATCATTTTATTTTATTATTTGGGGTAACAATCTTCAAAACCATAGTCATAAGTCATGAACCAATAAAGGATTTTCATCCTTGAATTACAATTTTATATCCATTGAGTAAAATGTGTAGAAGATTTAAGTATATTCTTCAATGCCAGAGAGATATTTCAATATACCTATGGGGTGCATCCACACTAACAAAAACCACCCCTACCACTTGGTGAATGTTTTTTGGAATATATTTAAGATATTTCATTTTTAAGCTGAAAAAATCATTAAAATTTTCCTTTGACCTAAAAAGATGTTACATTATACTATTAGTGAAGAATGTTAAAAGGAATCTCCCCTAAAAATATGTCATGTTAAAATAATCTCCCAAAAAAAAAAATTGTATAATGTTTTTAGAGGATTGGTTATGATGTTTATTGAATGTTTTTGAAGGCTTTATCCTCAACTTAGATTCATTCCAAATCATACCACATGTTTCCATGATATATTTTTAAAATTGTCATGTACAAACATTAAAAATTTGCAACATTAGTACAAAATTTGACATTAAAACATGAAAAACCAAACAATGGTTACACTTGTGGCTTTTGTTAGTGTGGGTGTACCCTACGATTTGATGATATTTCAACATAAATTTTTATACATTCAAAGTAAATATGCCCATCTACAACTATAAACAAATATTTCCATGTAATGTCATTTTTCCATTCAACAAAAACATTGATCTATAGACTTAAAGATGGTATTTATTTTTCATTGTCCAAAAATCATTGCACATATGAATAAAATAATCATGTAATTGGTTATCTTATGCATAACCTCATCACCAAAACAAATTTTCTTTGAAAGTTAATCCATAACTTTTGTAGTTAAAAAAAAACCAATGTAGATTCAAGTAACAAAAACTCAAAGGACCATTAATTAAACACATGACCCATTTTCTTTCTTGTTTCAAAAAATAAGCAATAAAAACTTAAGAAATTAAGACATGTGAATATAAAAACATTAAAAAAAATTCCTACAAAGAAACCAAACACATGTATATATAAATAGTCTTGATTATTGATACCATTCTGCAAATGTTAAGTATAAACATAACAAACTTGGGCAAAACATTTAAATTTGAAATTTAATAGGTGTTGATGTTTTCCAAAACATTCGTCTGGGGTTACTAAGAGGATGAAAAATAAAATTCATTCTAGATGCTAGCATAATACAACATAAAGATATTGAAGCATTCCTCCCCCCTTCTACTATTGGAAACTTTTGCTCTAGGTCCAACTAGCTATCATGTTTGGCTTGATTTTTGCTATCTTATTTTTGCTTTTAACTTCATGAATCAAGTGTTTCAAATGCCCATAAAAAGAAGAAAAAATTCTAGTGCTTTGTTAAATTCAAATAAATTCATTTGACATTTCAAGTCCATGAGATGTTGCAACCTTCACCATGTTGTGAACAATCAACATATATTTGCAATTTTCCTGTTGTATTTGAGTTTTGTGCAACCTTCAATTGATCATGTTTGGATTCAATTTTTGTTATGTCATTTTTGCACCTTGGGCATGGAAGGTTTTTATGTGGAAAACCTACAAAAAAAAACCCACAATTTATTTGAAATTTTTGATGCCAACTTGACCAAAATGTTTTGGCACCAACAATTAAAAATCAATTACTTTTTGTATTGGAATTATAATGTTAAACATCCAAATGCAAAGTGCCTTATGCTTTGGTCGCCTTAAAAAATCTATGTATTGTTAAGTGATATTGCACATTAACTAGGTATTGTAACATTAACCATGATTTCTTTGAAAAATCACCATGACAATCACTTTTCTAGATTGCTTGAGTCAATATGAATATACAACAAGAAAACTATTTTGTGCCATGTGGGGTCACTTTATTATGTTCATAATTCAAATCATAAAATGGATAGTACATTTATATCAAGTTCCATGTATAACATGATTATAACATGCATTTATTTTTTAGTTTTTTAATATTGAAATTGTGGCACTATTTAAAATATTGTGAAAGTTCATGTTAAGCCTAGAAACATATTATGTTCATCATGTGTAACATGAACATGTCATTTTGTGTTGTTTGATATTTGTTCAACAAACAATATTGAATTGGTGCCATTTATCCTACTCCCAATAATAAACAAGTATAAGAAGTTGTGAATTAAGTAAGTTAACATACCAAAGTTTAATTTACATCCAGATGTTTTTTGTTGTTCCAACAATTTTTTGTTTTTCTATATGTAGTCAAAACATTACAATGTATTAGAAAGCATGATCAATATCAATGTTATTCATGAGAAACTACACATGATATAAGTTTAATTTGACATTTAATCAGTTACCAATCATTGTGGCACTTGTAAAAATAACTAAAAATCATAAGCTTTTAAATCAAATTATCATTATTTGCATTTTCACAATTTAATTAAAAGATCAAACTAATTTAGTTAATGGATAAGGCCTAAGGGAGGTTACTTCCATTTTTTTTTGATGACATGCAAAAAAAAAGGTGCAACTTAATGAAAAATAAAAAATAAAATCCACTTCAATGTAAATAGGGTGTCAAGAATTAGATTATGAAAACATACTTAAAATAAGCTTAAAATATTTTCAATTTTAATAGAATGTTTTCTTAATATTTGATTATTTTGTAGCATAACAAAAAAAACCCCATTTGTTTCATGTGTTTATATGTATAAAAATTAATGTCCTCAAGGTTAGGATTCATGGCTAAATCTAATTAACATTGATTAAAAAATCTATTATTGAACATTGAAAAAGAAGGGTTACATGTTGAATTTGTAGTTTCCAATTTGAAATCATGATTTATAATAATAATAATAAATACCTGTTCAACAATGGTTTTGAAAATAGCAACATGGCCTCTATCAACAACACGTTGTTCATTTATCTTCTTTTGTTGTGTTTTATCTTCTTGTATCAATTTGATTCTTTGGCATTCAATTTGAGCAGCATGCCATCCATTCACATATTCTTGATTAAGCTTCTTCACCACATGAGTAAAAGGATTGGATAAACAATCCTTTGACATGTTAATATGTGAATGTAAATGTGTGTTCTTGAAATCCATGAGAGAATTTGCCATGTTGGAAAATAGTTTAATAGTTTTTAAGTCTTGACTTGTTGTAGGTCGTGGATATATTGTTTGGCAAACCTTTGAATCTATTCAAGTCCAAACATAATGTCAAGGTTTTATTATTTAAATTTTAAAATATTCATTATTAAGTTGATAGAACACATTTTAGAAAATGGGTCATGAATGACATGCTTTAGCAATTAAAAATAAATAAGTCTAGTAATCAAAATGTGTACTTAACATGGACACTACAACAAGTTTGGGTTCTATTATAAATATATAGATTGTAGATTACTCAAAGAAAATACAATGATATACATGTAAAAGTAAATTGTTAATTTTTTCCTTCGGATAATTCTATGGTTTTCATCTACAAACATTTCAAAATATAAAATGAGGAGAAGTTTCAATTCACATTTGATTTGTTATTCCAAATATATGGTATCCTATCGTAGGATAAGGAAAGTAACCAAGTTAACGAAATAAACAAACACATTTGAATGATCATTCCTTTATCATGAATTAGTTCAATAAAAACATACAAGTATATGGTATGATTTGGACACACCATTACTCTCCATTTCTTTCTTTGGCTTTTGCTTATGATGATATTGATGAACAAGGTCTCGTTCCACAATTGATATAATTTTTGTAACCAACTTCCTTCGATTAGTATTAGTTGTTTCCAATTTCCTTTTCATTTGTCTAAGAAAACGTTCCTTGACGAAGCACAAAAAAATATTTTTAATGAAATCAAACATGGTTCATGATAACACACCAATTTTCTTGTTGTCATTTTTTTTTTGATGAAATCATTGCATCAAAATAATTGGTTAACGACATGAGAAAATAAAATAAAATAACATAAACATTGATATGTAAAAAATTCAAAGGTTAAATATTTCAATTTGGTTGTTGGGCCTATAAATTGATTTTAGGACAAGTTTGGCAAAGGTGTCATAATTAATATGCAAGGGTAGAATAATAACACCTTTGATTTAGACACATGTTTACCTTTTGCATTGCCATTTCAAAACAATGGATATGCCAATGATGCCTTTCATGTTCTTTCTTTGTAGCACATGCTCTTCGATCTGCTGCCTACATAGAAACCTCATCGCATGTAATTTGTATGCATTT
>Ga0116228_10001522_pt1 | contig 19336 bp, 12 predicted proteins | sample S1TSphfallax_2_FD_89694 | JGI IMG/M metagenome (GOLD analysis project Ga0116228, IMG submission 89694) | Host-associated microbial communities from peat moss isolated from Minnesota, USA - S1T2_Fc - Sphagnum fallax MG | ecosystem: Host-associated > Plants > Peat moss > Unclassified | place... | reverse complement strand
CCTTCTTTTGCCCATAACTTGGGCGACAGATGTCCAAATGGCCAATGCGAGGCCATTTTCGATATTTACGCTTCAAGACCTTTTCAATGACACCAAGAACACCCCAATGCGAGGTGTTTTGGGTCCTGCTGTCAAGCTCTGAACATTCGGGAGTCCCGGAGGACTCCAAATCCTCACTTTTTCCAAGTGTTGGGCTTCACCCCCACACTTGGCCAAAGTGGGGTTGCGACAATTTGGGAGCAGAAAATCTAAAGTACGCACCTACCGACTAAGTACGCACAAACCACGCAGGTTCAAATTGCGTACTTAAATGGGAGACTACTGTAGATTAACGATAATGTTGTAATGTCTCATTCACCAAATCAATCGCCCCTCTTACAAATGCTTGTGGGCATGGATTTTTTGTCACTCCCACCAAGTTCCATGCCTCTTAGTCGGGTTGGGAGCTATGCTTCCATGTTCATCTAGGCTTATGTTCTTTCTACTCTTCATTTGAAATTTGGAAACCTTCATAGAACTTTGTGTTTCTTTCTTGTTGCACTCAGTGATTGATGCCCTTATATTGCCTTTCTAAGCTCACATGCTCTTCTCTTTCAACAATCTTCAGATCTTGATGCTTTCTTAGTTATCTCATTATGCTCTCTCTAAATTCACACTCAAACCTTTTTCAACTCTCTTCTCTCTTTGAACTATGTTGTTCCTCTCAGTTAAAGGGGAGAGGATAAAACTTTCTTTATAAGTGCTTTCATAGTTATTAGTGATGGCAATCGGCACCCCTTCTTTAATCTTCCTCACTCTCTCCTATTTTAACTTTATTGCTCCTTTCTTTCTCTTTAAGCACTCTTGCAACTAGTAATGCTGACAATCAACACCCACACTCTCTCTCTCAACTCAACTTAAACTCTAAGCTCTATTACTACTAACGATGGCAATCGATGTTCCCTCTTTCTTCTCTCAACTTTCTTTGCCCACTTTTGTTGTTAACAATGGCAATCGACACCCTCTCTCCTTTCTTTGGGCTTTAAATTTTGTTGCTGCTAATATCCCATGCTCACACACTTCCTTCTCCTCTTTCAACTCTTTCTAGGGTCTAAGCTTTGTAGTTATTCTTTCTTCATTTGTTGTTGTTGCTCCATTGACCCAATTCAATCCAATTTGACTCTATGGTTGTTTTCTTCATTTGTTATTACTCCTCCTTTGACCCAACTTAACCCAAATTTTTTCATCTTTCTCTTGACCATTACTTGCCATGGCAATCCCTACTACTATTTTCCCCATGTTAACTATTATTCATGATTTTCTATCCAAGCTCAATGCATTTCGAAGTAATTATCAGTCCTCTCTTTTGTCACTTTTCTGAATTGAACCCTTTTTCTTAGCTATTATTCAAACACTCTAAATTATTTTTTCATCTACATTTCTCTAAACTACTACCTTTCTATTAGTAGCTACTACTTTTCTTTCAGTTACTGATACATTTTTTTCAACTAATATACAATTATTGTCTTTCAACTACTACTCTTTCAAAAAAATTATCTATTTCATAATTTATTTTTTTGAGTTTGTTCTACTTGTTGTTGGTCCCAGGTTAACCAATTATTTTTCTATTTTTCAATCATTGGAATGTAGTAGCCTTGTTATTTAACGTCCTTGTGATTACAATTTAGCCCATGTTCACCTTTTCTTATTGTTGAATCGATGTTGTGCAACCTAGATTCACCCCCATGTACTTGCATAGATCTATTGCAAAATTTGCTTGAAAATCATAGTTAAAGTGATCATTCATTTCAACAATAGCAACTAGAGTCCAAATTGTAATGAACTATGTTTAGCACACTTTTAAAAAAAAAATCAAGCTATTTGTTCTACTACAAAACCCAATTTTGTTATTTGTTTAACTTGCATCACTACTAGAAATTTGGCATTTTGCAACTGTCTTATGCAACTGGTTTTTAGTTGCATACGACACATGCAACTGGAAATTCGCCCAGTTGCGAACGACAAGTTGCATGTGACATGCAGTTGCATGCGACAATACGTATATGACAAGTATATACGGTTTCATCCACCCATACTCTATATTAGCAGTTGCAAGTGCGACTACATGCAACTACAAGGGTTGCGTTCATCATTGAATTTTCTGCCACTAGGAGGATGACACATGGCACACCATGGAACGTCCATTGACCATTTGACACGTGTTCAATTTAACACCAATTATATGGTGACACGTGGCAATCCAAGTCAACCTATTTTTAAAATTTTAAATATTAATCAATGAAATTTAAATCGTCCAATTTATGGCTAATAAGATATTGACATGTGGTGCATAGGTAGGTAGGTAATAATTAAACCCTATTAAATAGGTTTACTTAGGTATGCAAGTAGGTCGAAAAGTAACTAGGCTTAGGTTATATAGGTAGGTTCAAAATAATCCGATTTTATTTTTAAGTTTAACCATTTCATAAGGGTCAAACTTTTTTTATTCACTCATCCCCAATGGCACTTAATATTTGGGTACCACATAATTATTTCTCCTAATTATATACTGAACCAAATAGAATTTGAAGCCAAAGCATATGGGTTAAAACATTCCATTGCAAACCACATGAACCAACCTAGTTGCACATTACATGCAACTACTGTATTAGATTATACTAGCCAAGGGAGGGCTCTATTGCTTTTGGTGTCCAAAACAAACTTGAAGCCCTCCTCTTGGCGCATCTAATAAACTAAGAATCATTGAAAACAGAGTAGAAATGAGAAAGTTATGCCCCCCCCCAAGTAAAGGGGGTTAAAAACTTCCCAAAAAAAAAAACTATTGAACACTACAAAGGCCGGTTCTTAAACACCCAGAAAGTTCATTTTATGTTATTTTGTTGCTATTAGAGTTCCAATGTGATTTGTAGGACTTCAAGTGGCGCTCCTATAGCACTTTAAATCGTTTAAAATGAACAAGAAATAAGAAAGTTATGAGGTTTGAAAGTAGGAGGGGTCCAAAGAAAGAAAAAGAAAAAACGTTTTGTAAAATGGAAAGCTTATTTTTCTTCTTGTTAGTTTTTCATTACTCTTTTTCTTTTGCACATCAAAGATGATTATAGGATATTTTAAATAATTATGACTACTTAATGAAAATATTATTTTAATGTTATTATCTAGCTTAAATTAATAATTAACTTAGGATATTTATATACTTGTAGGTTATTAATGTAGCCTATTTACATTAATTTTTTAACATAAATAATAAATTTTAGTATTATCATATTAATTTTTAAAAAATTTAAATCAAATTTACATTTTCTGAAAAAATATTCCAAAATGAAATAAAATAAAACATATTTCAAACATGGTTTAATTTAATTGAATTTAGCATAATTTGGCCTAACTTAATTTAACCATTGTTAATTTTAGCCTAATTTAATTTAGCCATACATGTTTTAGCCTAATTGAATTAAACCATATTTATTTTATCCTAATTCAATTTATCTTAATTTATTTAGCCATAAATATTTATAGCCTAACTTAATTTAGCCATAATTAATTTAGCCTAATTTAATTTAACCATATTTATTTTAGCCTAATTTAATTTAGGTTAATTTATTTTAGCCATAATTAATGTAGTCTAATTTAGTTTAACCCAACTTGATTGAGCCATAATTAATTTTGCCTAACTTAATTTAACCATAGTTAATTTAACTTAATTTAATTTAGCCATAATCATTTAAGCCTAATATATTTAGCCATGGTTAATTTTATCCTAATTTAATTTAGACATAATTATTTTAGCCTAACTTAGTTTAATTATGATTAGTTTAGCCTAATTTAATTTATTTTAATTTATTTTAGCCATTATTAGTTTAATTTTATTTAACTTAACGATGGTTAATTTAACTTGATTTAATTTAGCTTAATTTAAATTAGCCATAATTAGTTTAGCTTAACATAATTAACCATGGTTATTTAAACCTAGGTTAATTTAGGTTAGCCTAAGTTAGCATGAAGTTAACTTTAATACTAGAGGTACATAACACTATTGTATATAACCTATGTAAATATATGAAGTATAGTAATTTAAGTATGTATAAGTTTAGGCCATTATTTTTATGACACGTGTCCATGTTGTATAGATTTAGTTGCACACACAACCGTATGGCCCATAAATTATACAATACCAAATTTGTAGTTGCAAACATGACCAATATAGTTGTAAACGACAATCAGTTGCATGCCAGTTGCATAATGACTGGTTGCATATGACAAGATTTCTAGTAGTGCATGTTTTCATTTTCCTTTCTTTTACATGTTTTGATTTCCTCTACATTTTCCTTTTCCATCAAGTTTTTCTCCTTAGGATGTCTAAGTATTCAAAATTAGTCACAACATGTGATTGAGAATAATCAATTAATGGTTCTATCCTCTTAGTGCGTCTTGTAGGTAAATAAAGCGGCAACAATAGGTTATGCACCCTCATGGATTCCTAAATCACTTTGGAAACAATTGAGTTTCCTATAGCAACTCTTGAATATCTTCAAAATTGCCTTCATTTTGGTTTACAACATCAATCTCTATCACTATAAGGCTCCGGGGCATATCCACATAGCAACATTGGTCATTTTTTAGCTTGTAAATAAATAGATTTTTAGATGTTGGATGTTGATATGTTTTAATTATATGGATAAATTTTGAAGTAGCATATTCCTCTCCCCATTGAAGAGTATTCTCAAAAACTCCTCCTCTATTGGGTAATATTTCTCACTCCATGCGTTGTTCAAGTTTATTATAGTGTAAACCTCTAATGGTTTAATCATCTTATCCATTGCCTTTGAGTTCAAAGGCCATATCCTTGGAGTTTTAAACCCAAACCTAATGTGTTTTGTGAGTGATTACTATAAAGCCTAATCCACCCATCTAGCTAAAATGATCTTGTCTAATTCTATGTGATTGTTTTTAAACATAACTACATCCTTGACTTTTCTAAACGCAATTTTAAAAGGTTTAAAACAAGACATGTCTAATAGTTGCAATGCATGTGATGTGTGTGATGGCAATGTGATCATGTCCAACCCAAAAAAAATTGCATGTTCTATTGCTTCTAGGGTAACATGGTTACTATGTCCATTTAAAACCAACTTGTTAAAAATATATATATATATATATATATAAACAAAAAATAATAATCCATGTTCATTTTTGCATTGCCATACAAATACCTAATTTGCAAAATCTTATGTAGTCATCCCTTAGTTTCTCACCTCTAAAAATGTAAAATCCAAGCAGAACACCCTTAGTAGCATTGATTTCATTGTTTATAGTTAACCATTCCCAAAACTTTGGGATGGTGTTGTAAATTGCATTAGATGTTATGCTAGCCAAAACTTCTCCTCCAAACTATTTGCCAACTTGAATCCCTATTTTATCAAAGTTCCATATATGATCAAAACTATAATTATGTTGGTTGTATAGTGATTATAAGTTAGTGTACAAAAAGTTGTAGGAATTGGGTGTCAACTTTTATGTTATGCAAACTTCCAAGCCTTATGTATCTCATATGCTAACTTTTAAATGTTTACAATTAAACCAAAACCACCAACTATTGCATGGTGTTCCATCCTAGAACAATGTACATTGTAGCCCTTGTCTATGTTAGCTCTATAATCTTCATCTTCAATTGTTTTAGGCTAATGGATAGTCCACATTCTTACATTGTTAATGTCCATGCAATCACTATTACATCCTCTTCTTCTATAAGCACACCTCTTATCCCCATCTTCTTAGATCTAGTTTTTCCATTCAAGTGGTCAAAAAAGGAGCTCATTGGGATGTTCCATGACCTATTGGCCCTCCTTATGGAATGTCTCCATCTCTCAACAACATCGACCATGGTTGCTTTTAATGTTTCATTTGTCCTCATGCCTTTTTTAGTTGTTAAAGGCAATCAATTCAATTGTGGTGGTGTTTTTCTTTATGGGTCAAGAGTAGGGGGAAGATTTTCCTTCTTTGATGCAAGATCCATCTTGTATGAAAGACTATGTAATTCATGATTTTTTTTCTTTTCTTGGTCCCACCCTCCAGCAACTTGGTGGAATGCGTTTTGGCCCCACCAAGGGTATTTTTTTCCTTCCCTATAATCAACCCATGAATCCAAAAAATGTAATAAATTTGAAAATTTTAATATAGCATGTTTATGGACTGCTATAATAAAATATAATAACTTATAAAATTTTGCAAAATTATCCCATTCTAAATCAATATCTTTTGTTGTTGTGCATGTAGTGGGGAAAAATCTATAGGAGTGATTGATATGACTTAGCTAATCCTTGGCTCTCTTGAAGCTCCTTGATGCATCACTTCAAACTATGGATTTTTGGATCCAATAGTAATCCAAATATTTTTGGATCCTCCAATTGTAGATTTGGTCTATAGTTTCAACTTGTATGTTTGATCTCGATCCGTCTTTTGCAGCTCCACTTTCACCTTTTGCAAATTTACTTTTGAATAGTTTTTGTTCTTCTACTTTCTTTACTTTCTGTTTGAGGGTTTTTTTTACAACTAAACTCTCAAACTTGGACTATCATTCTTTACATGTTCTATTATCACTAGCAAATAAAAAAAAGTAGCACTACAACATTAGGACCTAGAAATTATAAGCAAGGTTGGACTATTTTTCTAACTTAGTTCATAGAGAGGACATATTTGGAGCTCAAATTAAAAATAAAGAATGAACATGTAAACCTTGTTTAAGTTTAAGCTTTGATTTTGTGCCTTCACTTTTTGGAGGGGATGAAGAATTTATATGCATAGTAAGAATCTTTATAGACTTTCCTTTGGGGATTAATAAATGTGCTACCAAAATAAGATGTTCTTTGTTAATCCTTGTGCATAATATCCTTATTAGGGTTTAGGGTTTATTAATGAGTAATTTCATGTGTTTTAATGGGAGCCTAAGCCCCATAACCAAACATTTTTTTTAAAATTTGAATATTTAAAATCTTGGTTCTCTATTAAACCCACCTTAAAAGGTTCATTGTCACATATTTGTTTTCAAATATGTGCATTACAATGTGATGGTCTTTTTGCATAATCAAACATGATTACATATCCAATGTGTTGGTCCTTTCCCATAACCAAACATGACTACATTTAACATTGTGCCTTTTTTTTCTTTTTTCTTTTCCATGCCCATAATCACATAAAAAAATAAAAATCGTTTGGATTATATAAAAAAGCCAAACACATTTTTTCAAGACTAGGCACTTGATCATAGGCTTTCATTTAAATGTTTGCATAAAGGACTATGACCATTCATTGGCATTGGTATGCACAATAAGGGAGTTCGGTCATTGGAGGATGTGTTGGTGGGGGGCATGTTTACCCTATTTGTTGAATGATAGGTTTCAATCTCACCTTAAAACTCACCTCCCTTTACAAGAAATTTACAACTCTTAAGATTATATTTCATTTCTTTCCTGGATAATATGGTGTGCATGTTTGAATGGACTTCCAATGACACGCTCCTAAGTCCCTTGTTGAACCCACTTGAGGGTTCAACTATGTAGAGTTGCGGAAAGTTGGGACTTGGAGGGCGCTTCCGACTTCTAGCACTATAGAGGGGTAGAAGGGCGTGTTAAAAGTCCCGAGGTTAGACTAGGAAGAGAGACTAGAAGATCAAGCTTGAATCTGCATCCAAAAACCAACCACACGGGGGTTAGTTCACATTCGAGACACCCTTGGGTGTTAGGACAAGCCATAGGCATTTTGACACACAAGACTCACCACGGCCGAGACTCAGGGGAAGCCACCACCTTCCCCCATATAGTATTCTTTGCGCCACTCCACGGGGACTACATCCAAATGGCACATTTTCCCGGGACTCCCAAGTTGGAATCCTGAAATTGTCCTGAAATTGTCCCGGTTGGAGTCCCGGGACTTTGGAAGCTCATAACTCCCGACTACGGGGTCTGATCGCAACAAAGTCTAAACCAAAGTTGTAGCCCTTGTCAAGATCTTTCCAACGCCATATTGCACTCTCAATTTAGAGGTCAAAAAGAGGTCGATTCCCGACTTTTAGTGGTTGGGAGTCAAACTGCCTGTTTGACTCCCGGCCCTTCTTTTGCCCATAACTTGGGCTGCAGATGTCCAAATGACCAATGAGAGGGCATTTTGGACATCTACACTTCAAGACCTTTCCAATGACACTAAGAACACCTCAATGCGAGGTGTTTTGGCCTCTGCTGTTGAGCTCTAAACATTCGAGAGTCCCAGAGGACTCCAAATCCCTAACTTTGGGAGTGGGAATTGCATCCTCCCATTTCACCCAAAATGGGGTTACGACATCCAACTAACCTACAACAAGGTACATTATGGTTAGTAACACAATTTTCAAGATCATCATCTTACACATGGTTAATGATAAATATATGTTGTTTATCATGGAAAAAACCCACATGTTTGTGTGGCACTTAATGAAAATTATTAGTAAGGAAAAATCCAAATTTGATGTTAGCCAATGTATTTTTAAGAAGTTCAAATTACACTTGAATGAAGAGGAATTACTCAACAAGTATATATGTATTACATCTAAGCTTTACTTTGTATAGGGACTTGAAAAAATGTGTTGTCCTTCATTGCAGATTTTTCCCCACTACAAAAAATCAAAATTTCTATAAATTAATACACAAAAATGAAAAAATGCTTGAACAAGTCATTCGAATTCAACAAAAGCAAGCAAGAACAAATGAACCTTTTTGTGCAAAAAACATATTGGACTTGATGATGTCAATTAATTTTAATAATGACAAAAGGAAGGTTCTTCATGGGATTACATGCCAATTAAACATTCAAAATCTTGTTGATGAATGCAAGACTTTATTTCTAACATGTTATGCAACTACATCTTCATTTTTGACATGGACAATGTTACTTTTAACTGAATACCCCAAATGGCAAGAACATGTTTGAACAGAAATTTGGGAGGTTTGTGGTTTCAACAATGACATGGATGTTACAAAACTCAACCAAATGAAAATTGTGAGTACCTAATTTTTATAGCTTTCAAATTTTATGTAATTTGAATAATTGTTACATGAGAATATATGTGTGTCAAATGATAATGTTTCCATCATAAATAAGAACTAGCACTACTAGGAAATGCATCCTAGTTCACTCTAGGTTTCATTAAATTTTGAATGAATTTGGACATTTTTACCTAGTGAAATTATTTAGTAAATAGGGACCAGTTGCTACGGACAATGACTTGTTTCACTAGTACCTAGAGAAACAAAGTTATTCTCAAATGAAATACAAATTTACCAAACCATTCACTTGCTTATTAATTAACTAACCAGTATGGAAATCAATTAAAATTTGATTATTTAATATATAATATTATAGATAATTTCATGATTTTTAAAGCCTATTAATTGACACGTGTCACTACCTATGTTAAGTTAAAAACTTAACCTAGGTAGGTAGGTGACGTAATCAACCTAGGCACCTATTCTAAGAATTCAATAAGAAAATGTTCGGTCAACATACCATTGTTGACCACACACAACACCACCCATGAGGTTTGATCCCTTGACCTTTGGATTGGAGGCAAACACCTTTACCATCAAACCACCCCACCTGTTGTGATAATATGTTACATTACATTATATTTATCAAATACTTTCATTTTAAACATTATAAAAACATAAACTTTTAAAATTCATATCTTATTGAGATTTTGTTCAAATGAAATGATTCGAATTTACTTTTAAAAATTTCAATAATGTAGCATAATTACATTTATTTCAATTTGAAAGTTTAAAATCATTTGAATAAAGAAAAAGTTGAATATCATTATTCAATAACATTCCAATGACCATTCTTTTGAAAAAAAATTTAATAAATGAAAATTTAAAAATATAATACTACTACCTATGTTAAGCTATTTTAATTATTATATGACTATTTTTCATATATTTAAATTATTTCACCCTACATTATTTACGGTTATTTATGGTTATTCTCAAATTTTTTGATTATTTTTTGTTATTTCACCCTAGGCTACTTTTGGTTATTCTAAGTTACTTTTAGTGATTTTAGCTTATTTCACTTTAGGCTATTTTTAGATATTGTAAATGTTTTTGACTATTTTATGTTATTTTTAGCTATTATAAATTATTTCAAATTGGATTAATTACAACTATTATAAATTATTTTTGTCTATTGAAGGTTATTTCACCTTATGTTATTAATTCACATTTCTAGGTTATTATAAGTTATTTCATCTTAAATTATTTTTGTTTATTATAAATTATTTCACCTTAGATTATTTTTGGCAATCGTAAACAATTTTAATATATGGCTATTGGTTATTCTTTCATTAGTGTTATTGGTGGTTATTAATGGCTATTGATACCTATTATATTTGTGGCTATTAATGTTTTTAATGGTTATTCTATTAATAATTATTGGTGATTATTCTATTAATGACTATTGATGAATATTTTATTAATGACTACTAGTGGTTATTATATTAATGGTTATTGGTTGCCATTCTATTAGTGGTTATTGGTGGCTATTCTATTAATGGTTATCGTGGTTGTTTTATTAATGGCTATTCATGGTTATTTTATTAATGGCTATTGGTGGTTATTTTATTAATGGTTATTATATTATAAGACATTTAAAATTATTTTTCATATGTTATTTTTTTAATTTTAAGTTATTATACTTATGATAAAATAATTTATAATAACATAAAGTAAAATGACCTTGAATAACTTAAAGTATAACTTGAAATAACATATATTAATTTAATATAATATTCCTAAGGTTTAGCCTAAAGTTAGTTAAATAATTTAATTTATAATAACTTTAAAAATTATAATAAAGTAGTTAAGATACCTTAAGGTAAAATAACATATAATAATTTAGGGTATAATAACTTATAATAATTTATAATAACATAAAATATAAGTTAAAATAATTAAAGTAACTTAAAATAATATAAAATATATCATAAAGTAACATAGATAAAATATTTTTAAAAACAAAAATAAAGTTATTTATTATAGTAAATTGTAATAATGAATTATAGTAACTAGTAATGAAACATGATTTCTACATAGTGATATTATAGTGAAATAACTTTCACCAAGGTGAAATCAATAAAATGCAATGAAATTATTTCACTTTTAAGATCCCATAGTGATTTAAGCTAGTAAATTGCACCCCACTTTGGTTGTAGTGTAGGCATAGATGGATCCAAGGACATCAAATGAGTGTACCCAAATAAGTAAAAGGTTCAAAGTTGGTTGAAATTAATTTATTCAACAATGCTTTTGCATTGTTAATAAGGTTTCAAGATATATGTTTATCAAAACACCAAGTTATGCATAAACCTTGTATGAAAATTCCAAATCAAATGCACAAAAAGGTTTAGGTATCAATTTTGCCACATCCACATTGTTTTCAAATGACATTTTAAAAAAATAGTTGGGGATGATATTGAACGAAATGCACCGATTATTCCCTATTCTTCCACAACTAACAAGGGTGGTGTCAAAAGATATGCAACTAGGAGACATTTTGTGCCCAAGGTCTTAGTCTTCCAACGCTTCATATGCAACATGATCTTCAACTATGGGGGAAAATGTGATGGAGTTTAATCCCAATAAGTTTGCAAAAGGTGTGTCAAAAGCTTGTCAACATCAACAAAGTTTCCTACCCTTTTCTTTTGGGCTTCGAAATTGCCTTTGCCAAAACTTTTCCTTGATGGAATCAAAATTTGTAGTTGCTAGTGTGTTGTCACACTTCCAACTTTTAGTTTCTTCAAGTTATAAACAATGTCCCCATAATCCATTTCTTCATAGCCCAAAATTTTGTGTACAACTCATTTTAAAAAGCTTGACACCTAGTCCAATGTCATAATGGATATGTTTAGAATACATATGTAACATCCATTTTACAAGCATTTATAATATGTCAACATTTTGGTATTAAGAGGTGTGAAGTACATCAATGTTGAAGATATGGAACATTTCTTAACATTTTACAAATTAGGTTTCATATGTTGTTCACTTGCACTATTTTGTGAACCAATTATGTGTGTAACATGTGTTCTTGAAGTTACAATGAAGGTTTTACAAATTATGAGTTCAATTTTTCTTGAAAGTTAGTTTAACCATGTTTGTTTTTCTTGATTCCATTGCTAGTTTTGCAAGTTGAAATTACAACAATTATGGAAGAAAGGGATAGAAGGCCATTGGTGACATGTGAAAGGGGTGTAATATGACTTCAATATTTAAGCATTTGTAATATTGTCTTTCATTATGCAAACATTGTTGATTTCATGAAGAGTGTTGTTTGTGTTATTATTGGAACATTATTGGTCATCATGTGCAAGAGGATTTGAACCATTTTGGCTACATGTGAAAGAGAAAAAGAAATTTTTATTGAAACCTTCCAATGTGTCAAACTCAAAAAATGGCAGTTTTAGCCATATTTTCCTCCAAAAGTGTGAATTTGAAAGATTTTTCTTCACAACCTTTGTGCAAATCAAGCTCCTTATTTTGGTCATTAATTCAAAAAGTTTTGCCAATAGGAAAAACATTGATAAGACATGATATCTTTAGTGACATTGTTGAATTTGTTTTAATTCAGAGTATTAGGTTTATTGTGAATAATTTGGCATCCCTAGGGAATTTTCAATTTTATTTGTTATCTATCCAACTTTTTTCTTGTAGAATCCAAATTACAAGCAAAGAAGCAAAAGCTATAATTCCCCACATAATTTACAAATTTACAAATGAACGCATCAAGGCTCTAGGGACAACATGGAGTTGCATTAGTATAGTGTAATTTATATTGAAATGTCATAACTTAGCCTTCAAATAAATGCATTTGTATTCATTTCCAAATTACAAAGCAAAATAAAATAAAATAGATATTGTATTATAATGAATATATGCTAATCATGTCGTTATTTTGAAACCCTAACCACAATAAATTCTAAAGAAGATTAGGCGTGTACTTGCAAACACCTCCTTGTAAAACAAGATGTTTTCGTCAATTTAAGGTACCTTATAACATTTGCATGCAAACCTTATGGAATTCTTAAATGATTCTTGCATGCAATCTCAAAATCTTCTAATTTTGCAACTCTTTATTTAGTAACAATCTTACCATGTCATAATTATCTCCATGCAAGCATTAAAGAGTTCATATTTCAAGACATGGAGTTGTTGCTAAGAATAGGTAGGTGAATGATTAACTAATAAATCACCAACTTCTAGGTACTAAAACAATAAAACCTTAAATAAAACCTACATTGCACAATTGTTTCAAGTTCCCCAAAATTGTGGCATCCAAAATTTGTAATTTCCTTCAGTTTCAATGTTTTGGGTAATTAAATTATAGTCAAATTAACGTTATAATGACCACCAACCTAAAAGGTACTACCATATGTGATTTTTTTGGTATTCATTTTCTAGGTAGGTAAATTGGATTAGGAAATCCTTAAAAGACAACGTGTGTGTGTGTGTGTGTGTGTGTACATGTTCACATATGATCATGACCAAGACTCAAAATGAAAGATGATAAACGGAATTAACATGTTGTGAATTTTGACATAATTTAGTTTGTATTGTTATAAGCTTCTTGAAAATCAATCATGGTTGAATACTTTAACACGAGGAATGGAAAAATGCGCAACATAACATTTATAAACTCAAACCCGTAATAGATTCATTCCTTCAAAACCAAAAATAATCATGTACATCACCGACATGTTTATAAAATAAAATTCAATTTGCTAGCATTAACAAATATCCTATCATGCAAGGATTAGTATTATAATACAAACAATACTATCATAACTAAATCACAAGCATTTTAAGAGCATTTGTCATGTTGACCACCATGTTGAAAATGATGGCATTAGTGAAATTGTTATTCTAAAGTTTCTTTTAATGCTGACAATGGGTATATCATGATCAAAGATACATCAAGATTACTTCCTCTAGCAAGTCTTCAAACTTGCTATCCCATAGGTTGCCTTCACCTACCAATAGGCCCACAAGTTTGAACATTTGTTCCAAGTCGACAAATGAACTTGGTTCTTGTTTTGTTGTTTTTGATGAACTTTAATGATGATGGTTCAACTAGATTTGATGATGGTGGTATTTGAGGATTGGGTGCGCAATGGAGGGGATAAAAGGACAACCTACAAAATACCTAATTTCTTAATTATAAAGATAAAGGGTTGATTTATGGGTGTGGATGTTTTGTGACTTGTTTTTCTTTCTATTGTGACAGTATGGGAAAAATACCCACATTTGAATTCTTAGTTTCTTTTTACTACACAATGGAGTTCAAAGGTTAGATCGATATAGAACCACAAATATGAATAAAGTGTGTGGGGATGGTGGAAGTGACAAAGATAATTAAGGGACAAAAGGTTGGTTTGAAGAAGGCATAAATGTTGTAATTTGTGGCATGTTGGGATTATAAAGTGTAATGTTGGTGAATTGCATTCAAGAAAGAAAACCAATTTGTTCGGAACTTCAGGAATGTGGGTTGTGTACTATTATGAGGACTTTGGGGGAAAGGGAAATTTGTCAATGGTGCCATTATTCGATACATTGGAATTTTCTATGAAATTCTTCTCTTGTGAAGAATATGTGTGTGACCTAAAAAGAGAAGAGGAGAGTGTGGAAGGGAGTTATAATTTTTATTTTTATAATGGAAAATGGTTGATGAATTTTCAAGTGTATTGCTGGTGTTTGGTTTCATTTTAAATATGATAGAGTGCTAGAAAGAATAGTGAATATCATAATCATATAAATTTTTGTTGTGTTCATATAGTAGTTATATGTTTTTTTTATAAAAATGATAATATAACTATTATTTGTTTAACTTTTAGAGTGGGACACACCTCTCTACCACATGACAATAGTTGCCAACAAATGACAATCACAATGAGGTAAACTTGAAGGTTGAACTTTATAGGGTGAAAAAAGTTGTTGCAAATAGTAGGGAGCGACACAAAAGGTCTACAAGTGTTATAGATGGTAGGAGATAGTCACAAAGGTTTTGTAGGTGTTGTAAATAAGAGACAACAAGTGTTTGAAGCTTGCATACCCACTAGAATGGATTATCCATTTCTCAAGGTACTTTAAAGGGTTTGGAAGGTAACTACTTTCCAATTCCCTCTCTCTTGCTCTTGTGTAATACTCTTTCATTATAGCTTTCATTAATTGGAGTAATGTTGTGTGCAAACAATAAGACTATTCTCAAAAAAAAATCCTTTTTATTTCATTACCTTCTACATGGAATACTACGTGACTACTACTTGAGTAATTGTAATAGAGTTAATAAATGTTAGTACTTATAGAAATGACTTGCACTTTATTTTTCCCTATCATTGATTTCATAAGGATGGTAATGTTAAACCTTAAACAATAACCCATGTCCACATAAATCAAAAACATTGGTAACAGAAAAAAAAGATAATATAGATGGGCTCTTTCCCTGGGAAGAATTATTTAAATATTGTTGTGGGTTGAACCTTGCTTAATGAACTTTTCAATAACTATAAGCTCTTAAGGCACTTTGAAACCTTGGGAAACTAAATGCTAAAAGTGTGAAAGACCTTATTTTCACAAGTTTGAACTTTAGATTATGGTTTATATTCTAATTCCATGCAACGACTAGGTTTGAGAGGATTCATGAATTACATTAACAATGGTAGAAAATGTTACACAACTTACCCTTATAATAGCCATTGTAAATGATATTTACAAATGGGTGAAAGCAAAGGGCCTTGGTGACCAAAATTTGTTAACGATTATTGAAGTTTATTTATTGGATCCAAAAGGGTTAAACCACTTATAAAAACTTTGTGCCACAATATTTATTGCTTCCCATGATTACATAAATGTGCTAGCCATGGGACATGGGCATTTCATTATAAATAATCATGATTTTTTTGAGCAAGAATTTTGGTCCAAAAAACCCCCATATGGTTTTTTTGCCCCCATGTCCAATTTGACCAAAGTGTCATTTTGGACAAGTTGATTTGGACTCGACCATTTTGATGAGGTTTTTTTTACTATGTTGTTTTATTAAACCACCATGATAATAATATAATTTAGGAATCAACCAAATATATATATTATTTAAAATTAATACGAAAATATTAATTAATTAATTACCCTACCCACTTTACTATACCCTGCCTTACCCAACCCACCTAATTAATAAACTTAATAATTAATTCAAAAAAAAGTTTATTCACCTACCAACCCTATGTCCTAAGTTTAGGTTAGGCCACCTAGGTTGGACCAAGCCACTTAGGTTAAGTCAAGCCCCTAGGCTAGGCCAAGTAACCTAGGCTAGTTGGTTTAATAGGCTTTGCAACCTAGGCTACTTAATTAGGTCACCTATGTAGCCAAGGTAGCTTAGGTTACAAATATGGGGACTTGAACTCTTCACCTCCACATTGAAGAGTCAAGTCCTTAACCATTACACCACCACCTCATAACATGAATTAGTTTTGACAACATGTTGTAATAAACATGATATTGGACTAACATATTGTAATCAATTTCCATGGATTTTTTTTCAACATATTGCACTAAATGAACTTGAATTTTCTTACACTATTTACATAAATAGGTAAGTTAACCTAGGTAGGTAGGAGGTACCTATTAATAAATGCATGTACTTAGGTAACATGTAGGTTATAATCTATTAAGCCTTATAAGTACCTACTAACCCTATAATTAATAAATCTAGCTTTAACATATGAGGTAGGTAGCCTAACCTATTAAGTAGGTTTAAGGTTAAGTTACCTACCTAATATTAGGTTAGGCTACCTACCTAGTAGGTGGCCTAACCAAGGTTAGTTACATACCTACCTAGTAGGTTTAAATGGCCTAGGTAGCCTAGGTTAGGCTATATACCTACCTAGTAGGCCTAGGTTAGGCTAACCTAAACTACTTGAGATACATTCGAAAGGTGTTGCCCTTGTTATATATATTTTTTTGTTGCATTCTTGGCATGATAGATGTAGCAAGACTTTAAAAAAATAAGATTATGATTTGCAATTACATTCTAATTATAAGTTGGAGTTTTGTATATTGCATGAATATTCTATGCCTAACTTGTGAAGCTACCACTAACATTAAACATTTTGCATTCCAACTTTGGATAGTTGTATTGATAGGAATCAAAATCTTTGCCCATGGGGGATCCTTGACCATTTTGCTACAACCTCTAATATTTGAGGAGTGGAAATGTACCAATGTTGGGTGGTTTTTTGAAATAAGGAAATTTACCTAAAAATTATATCTAATTATATACAAATTTAATTGATGAGTATCAAAAATTTTAAGAATTAAAGGTGTTAGGAACTTCTAGGATGAAGGAAGAAAGGAACCTCGATGATGGAAAAAACTCAAAGGTTTTTCAAAGCTTTAGTTAATTTCAATAAACATGAAATCCAATTTTTAATCTTGTGTTTTTTTGTCTTTGGCACTCAAGGGATGTATTTGGTGATGAAGCTTAGTTGTTTTGTGTGTTATCATTATAGTGTAGTAAGTTTTAAGAACTTGAAGGTTGCATTTTTTAGCATTGAAGGTGAGGTAACCCAATACAATAAATGTATTTATCCCTTGTCAACAACAAAATCAAAATACCAAAAAAAAAGAAACTCTTCCATTTCGTTGTTGCAAAGTTTACATTTTTCATTTTGCATTATGATGGACAAACCCAATGCATTTATCAAAATGAACTTTGATAAACTTGGATGCATGGTCTTAGTTGAACTATTTCACAATTCACCTATAGGGCCTTTGACTATACCGAAGATTATATGGAGAGAGCAACACTATGTCATCTAGGACCCCAAATTCATCACAAGCTAATGGTAAGATCAAAAACCAAATTGTTAATGCACATAAGCTTCCTAGTGCAGACAAAACACCATCTCCATCAATGCATAATACTAGTCAAAGAGGTTGACGAACTTGCCAAAACAATTAGGCAAATCACAAATACGACAAATGTGTATGCTTTTGATGTTTCACTTTTAGATTATAAGACAAAAAATTATTGACAATTCCAATAATGTTTTTAAAAAATGTTGCTTCATATAATGGGTCAATGATGACCAATTTTTTTTAATAAAAAAATTCATGAAACTTTCATGATTTTAGGTTTTGTGTAACTGATTTGAAATGTAGTTTAATTTCGATATGTTGTTTTGCATGTGAATTAAAACTTGAGCTTGATATATTGGAAACACAATAAACCAAATTATTGTGGGTTATTTAATCATAGTAGGTTGTGTTGGAAAAATAATATTATGGTGTAATTAAACACCCATGAATTTGTTTTTATAAGTAAGACCTTTGTTGGATTGTTATGCAAATGAAGAAGTGGATTTTTGTTTCAAAATTTCAAACTACAACAATTATGAGATGCATTACAAGATGCATGTTGTTGAGTAATGTCACAATCAAATGAGCTAAAGAAGGCATTGGATGATGGAAAAAAAAAATCAAAATTGAAAAAATATTTATGTTGTACTATTTAAAACCATGTCAATCATGGCAAGCTAATCATTTTTCATTCATATGAACGTTAAGGAATTCAAATAAACAATCCATTTGATAAAATTTTAACTTTTAAGTTTTGATTAAAAACCTTTGAAAATAAACACCTATTGTGTAAGAAGGATCAATTTTGCAAAAGACTATGAAAATGACTCATAGGACTTATGTAATAAAACAAAATTGATGGGAAAATTTTAAGAAGACAAATACCTATTAGCCACATTTGAAAAGCACTCATATTTTAAAATATGTGATATTTTAAAACTTTAAAATTTCAAAAAACTTTCCAAAATTGATCCAAAATTTTAAAACTTCAAATTTCTTTTACCACACATAAATGGGGTATAATGTATATGATGTTTTAAAGAAAAGTTGTAGTTTATTATATATAGATAATAAATATTTAATTATGATTTAAAATTATGATCATTTAAAAAATTGCAACATTAAATTTACAAAGAATCACAAATTTTCAAAAATTCATATTTACTCAAAGATTATATTTTCAAAAAATCATGTATTTGAACAATTGTAAACATTTACTATAACAATTTGCAAAAAAAATAATTAAAAAAATTCATTTGTACGAAAAAAAAAAATTTTAAACCTCAAAAAAAAAACATGCAATCATTTTCTAAAGTATGGTCATTTGCTCATTTGATCTCATTTGCACCCTGCTAGACAATGCATCAAGAAAGATCTGACCATTTGGAGTGACATAGGTACAAGAACTG
>Ga0116228_10001520_pt1 | contig 19348 bp, 16 predicted proteins | sample S1TSphfallax_2_FD_89694 | JGI IMG/M metagenome (GOLD analysis project Ga0116228, IMG submission 89694) | Host-associated microbial communities from peat moss isolated from Minnesota, USA - S1T2_Fc - Sphagnum fallax MG | ecosystem: Host-associated > Plants > Peat moss > Unclassified | place... | reverse complement strand
GAAATTTCAGCGCTTTTTTCCTGTTTGCGGATTGAATCTAAAGCATCCCGGCGGATATTGCGAATACCAACTCGTCCTTCTTCGGCATATTTGGCAGCAATTTTAACCAGTTCTTTGCGGCGATCGCTGGTTAATGGCGGAATATTCAGCCGAATCACAGTACCGTCATTGCTAGGGGTTAGACCTACATCTGACAAAGAAATCGCCTTTTCAATTATGTTCAGACCATTCCTGTCGTATGGTTGAATCAGTATGGTTGAGGCGTCTGGTGTACTAATATTAGCTAATGTTTTCAGACCTGTAGGCGACCCATAGTAGTCTACCAACACCTTATCCAGCAAGCTGGTATTAGCGCGACCAGTGCGAATGGTATTAAACGCCCGTTGGGTAGCCTCAACGGTTTTTTGCATCGTACTCTCAACTTCAGCTAACTTCACAAGAACCTCCCACAAGGGTACCGATAGATTCTCCCATAATTGCTCGGTGGATATTACCTCGCACCGTTAAGTCAAATACAAGAATGGGAATATTATTTTCTTTACATAAGGCGATCGCTGTACTATCCATAACTCGCAAATCTTTAGCTAAAACATGTGCGTAAGTTAAACTAGTATAACGTCTGGCTGACTGATGGATTTTGGGGTCGGCTTCATAGATCCCATCTACCTTAGTAGCTTTGAAAATCACTTCTGCATCGATTTCTGCTGCTCTTAAAGCCGCAGTTGTATCTGTAGTGAAGAAGGGATTTCCCGAACCAGCACCAAAAATTACTACCCTGCCTTTTTCTAAGTGACGAATAGCTCGCCGACGAATATATGGTTCTGCTACTTCTTGCATGGCAATCGCTGTTTGCACTCTTGTTTGCACCCCTATACGTTCCAGCGAGTCCTGTAAGGTCATAGCATTCATTACGGTAGCAATCATCCCGATGTAGTCAGCTGTCGCTCTATCCATGCCAGCAGATGCAGCTTTCACACCCCGAAAAATATTGCCACCACCAACCACAATTGCCACTTGAACACCAGTAGCTATCACCTCTTCTATCTCTAGGGCTATTTGTTTCACCACTTCTGGATCAATTCCATATCCTAGATCGCCCATTAAGGCTTCACCACTCAGTTTGAGTAAAACCCGTCGGTAATTCGTTCCCATGAAATTCCGTTTTCCCAAAAAAGTTGCAATTGCCTCCAATTTAAGATAACACTGGCAGTGACTATCTTTGTCTATCTACGTTCTATATTACGCCAGACAACAGCAGTACCAATTTGTTCAGTTTGTCCAATTCGGATTTCTTCATTGTTTAATAAGCAGGCGATCGCACTCCGTAAATAATCTTGACCTGTGATTGATTCATCTTGAGGATGGTCATCAATTTGCCCTTTATAACGCACAACACCAGATTGATCGATCAGAAAGGCTGTTGGTGTACTCTCAACACCAAAGCTACGCATTACATCTTGAGTTGAGTCCCACAGATAAGGAAAGTTCAATTCTTTCTTGTGAGCAAAAATTTTCATCTTGTCAAAGGTTGACCCTGTTGGATCGTTTGTCTCATTGCCATTCAGACCAATCAGGGTAAAGCTGTTTGTGGCAAATTCTAGTTGTATGCTTCTTATTCTGTCTAAATACATTTCTACATAATCACAGTTGTTAGACATGGAGATGACACAAATTATAGAAAACCTCTCCAAGTAGCGACTGAGATGATGTACTTGATGATCAGTTCCTAACAACTCAAAATCTGGAGCATAGGTTCCAATAGGAGTATTATTATCGGTTTCTAGTATATTCATCTCAATTTTGCCCCAAAAACTTCTGCCCAAAAACAAAGGAACTGTTTTTTTATTCCTGTGATTAGTGCTTAACTTTAGCTATAAATTAGCTATAAATAAATCAACAGTTTAATGTTATATTCAATATCCAAGTGATTCTATAAACTAATCTAATTCGTTGTAAATTGTAGAAATACTGAATCTCCTATTCATTGCTGATATAATCCTTATACAGTATATGCTTAATCAAAGTTGGTTTAAATTGTTAGTTTAAATTGTTAGTTTAAATTGTATGTAAACAGTAATAACCGTTAATCGTTAATTTTTGCAATGGGCACAAAATTCATAAGCACACTTGTCCCTATAAAAAGCTGGACTTGGCGGAATTTCCCTATATGTTACTATAGCCAAGGTAATAGCGGACCATGTGTAATTCTAGTACATGGCTTTGGAGCATCAGGTCTACACTGGCGACAAAACATTCCCGTTCTAGCAAAAACTTGTCGAGTCTATGCTATTGATTTGATTGGCTTTGGCGCTTCTGCTAAACCTCAGCCAGGAGCAGAAATTTTCTATACCTTTGATACTTGGGGAGAACAAGTAGCAGATTTCTGTCGCCAAGTTGTGGGTGAACCAGCATTTCTTATAGGTAATTCCATTGGTAGTATCGTAGTTATGCAAGCTGTTGTTAGTCATCCAGAAATTGGGCGAGGAGTCGCTTTGATTAATTGTTCCTTGCGTCTACTACATGATCAAAAAAGGTCAATGTTACCTTGGACTAAACGCTTTGGCGCGCCTATCCTCCAATCTCTGCTGGCGATAAAACCAATTGGAGAATTTTTCTTTCGTCAAGTTGCTCAACCAAAAACAGTCCGCAAGATTCTACTCCAAGCTTATGCTAATCAAGAACAGGTAACTCAGGAACTAGTTGATCTACTTGTAGCTCCAGCTAGCGATCCTGGAGCAGCAGCGGTGTTTATCGCCTTTACAGGTTATTCTTCTGGCCCTCTACCAGAAGACCTTTTACCACTATTACCTTGTCCAGCAATGATTTTATGGGGAACAGAAGACCCTTGGGAACCAATCGATTTAGGCCGAGAGTTAGCTAATTTCCCATCGGTACAAAAGTTTATTCCCTTGATTGGTGTAGGTCATTGTCCCCAAGATGAAGCACCTGAGTTAGTCAATCCTATAATCCAAGAGTGGATTGGGGAACTAGTTTAACTAGCCGAAAACTAAAACTTCAAACTCTTTAAATTCTTCAAACTCTTCAAACTATTTATGACTATTCACGAAAGCGATGCTCAATATACTTCCTCATGGGTAAAAGTATGGCGTAGTTGGCAGGAAAATCTAATTTTAATCACGATCGCCTTATGTTTAGCGATTTTCATGCGCACTTTTGTGGCTGAACCCCGTTATATCCCATCGGAATCAATGCTACCTACTTTACATATAGGGGATCGCATCGTGGTGGAAAAAGTTTCTTATCACCTGCGTCCTCCTGTAACTGGAGATATCATTGTTTTTCAACCATCTCCCGAATTACAGCGCCGTGGCTATTCTAAAAATCAAGCTTTTATTAAGCGTATTATTGGTCAACCAGGGGAAGTGGTGAGTGTAGCTAATGGGAAGGTTTATCTTAATGGTCAACCATTGACAGAGAACTATATTGCTGAACCACCGGAACAACCCTTTGGTCCAGTCACAATTCCTGAAGGGGAATTTTTCGTTATGGGTGATAACCGTAATGATAGCAATGATTCCCGCTATTGGGGATTTTTACCTAGTGAAAACATTATTGGTAGGGCGACGTTTCGCTTTTGGCCTTTTGACCGGATAGGGAAAATTTAAACTGTAAAAGTGGCTAAAGCCTAAAATCGCAGATAGTACATCAACTGGGCGATCGCTTCTCCAGAAAATTCTAGCCGCTGTTGGAAATCAACCAAATCGCGAAAATTGCCAGAGGTCAAGCGATTCTGGACAATAACTTCGGCAATAGATAAGTTGATTCCCGGAATTTTCACCAAGCTAGCTACAGTAGCTGTATTTGGGTTGACTACAAATGCTGTAGTTTGGTCTAAAGGTTCATGATCGTAGTAGCGAAAATTCAGAAGTGAATTCAGGGGTTTCAGACGATGGACTGGGACACTAAGTGCTGCAGCTACATCCTCAATACAGTAGAATTTAACACCTGAACGCGATAGCGTAACCAGCGATCGCGCCTGGTGAATTGAGATTCCAGGTAGACTTAACCAATCATTTACATCTGCTAGATTAACATCAATACTCTCCTGGGAGCTTGAATTTGGGATTTGGGGATTGTGAGATTGGACTTCCCCCCGAATCTCCACCTCCCCTGCTTCCCCTTCTGAATTAAAATTCCGGTCAAAAGCTGCTTCATCTTGGGCTAGATACCAAAATCCTTCAATCGCACTAGCAATTTTGGGAATTAACGTCCAAGATAGTAAACCATATACGATTCCCCAAAATGGCTGTCCCAAATAAAATTTATGTAAACCCGATATTGTCAGAGTCCCAGAAAAAGCTAACATAGTAGCTATAGTGCGGTTCTTGCGGTAAACTAACATAAGTTATTTCCAGCCAATCATCTGCAATGGAATAATTATTATTTTATAATCCTTTTATAACTCTTTATCTTTCCCCTACACCCTAGACCCCACACCCTACACCCTAATTCCTAAGTCAAGTGTTGAAATTTCGGTAAAAAACCGTACTTCAAAGGTGGTTTCTGAGATTATCCCCCTAGACTAAAATAGAATTAAAGGCAAAATTTAAAGCCACTGGGTAATAGTGCTCAGTTTAATAGAAGCAAAATGGGATTCTTCGACTCTGAGATAGTACAGATGGAAGCCAAGCAGCTGTTTGAAGATTATCAAGCACTGATAAAAATTGGCAGCAATTACGGTAAATTTGACCGCGAGGGGAAAAAGTTGTTTATTCAGCAGATGGAAGCCATGATGGCAAGATATCGCATCTTTATGAAGCGATTTGAACTATCAGAGGATTTCATGGCTCAAATGACTATACAGCAGCTCAAAACGCAGTTAGATCAATTTGGTGTGACTCCACAACAAATGTTTGACCAAATGCATGTAACTTTGGAAAGGATGAAAAGTGAACTAGAGAGGTAATCTGAGGGGAGTCCCCTCAGCTTTTTTTGCTAATAAGAAGAACTAGGGCGATGAAACTGGCTGGGTGGTTTGAAATTCTCTACAGGCGTATTTTTCAGTGCTTTCAGCATGAAATCACGCCAGATAGGAGCAACCATTACGCCACCTGTTGCGCCATGTGCTAGTTGCTTATTATCATCTCTACCTACCCAAACAGCAGTGGTTAACTGTGGTACAGTACCAATAAACCAAATATCTTTTTCTGAGGATGTTGTTCCTGTTTTACCAGCAGCAGGTCTGTCAAGAGCAGCTAGCTTACCTGTACCACCATCAATTACTGAGCGCATCACATCCAAAGTTGTAGCTGAGGCCCAAGGGTCTAACACTAGTTGTGGTCTAGGTGTATTGTCGAGCAAAACATTACCGCTACTATCTGTTACACGCGCAATTATAGTTGGTGGTGACTGCCAGCCATAATTAGCAAAAGTAGCATATGCACTAGCCATTTCCATCGGCGTAACACCAATTGCACCTAAAGGTAGAGAGCTAACAGGTTCCATTGGACTGGTGATCCCCAATGTTCTGCAGGTTTCAATTACCCTGTTCATCCCGACTGATTTACCAACCTTAATTACAGGAATATTCCGTGACTGGGAAATAGCAGTGCGGATCGACATTGGTCCAGAAAACCGATTATCGTAGTTTTTGGGATAATACCAACCATTACCATCACGATAACCGACAGGAGCATCGTCAATCATCGTGTCAGGAGTATATTTACCACTAGCAAAAGCGGTATAGTAAACAAAAGGCTTGAAAGAAGATCCAGGCTGGCGTTCAGATTGGATGGCTCGATTGAATTCACTCATCTTATAATCTACACCACCCACTAATGCTTTGACAAAATGCGTTCTGGGATCAATGGAAACCAAAGCCATTTGGTTTTTATATAGTCCCTCTCCCAACAGCTGTTTATGCCATTTGTTGATCGTATCTTCTGCCATCTCTTGGAAATTAGCATCAACTGTAGTTTGTACCCGCATTCCCCCTTTGATTAGTGCTTCCCGCCCAAACTTCTTAGCCAATTCTTGCGATACAGTATTAGTCACATAAGGCAAAGCGCTACCTTGAAAAGACCTGATTCTACCCAGCTTAATTTGCTGTGTGAGTGCATTATCATATTCCTTCTGGGTGATCCAGTTTAATTCAATCATGCGCCCCAGCACTTCTTTTTGTTTTTGTTTCGCCAGCTTCATGCTGACAAAGGGACTAAATTCTTCTGGTGCTTGAATTAAACCTGCCATCATGGCTGATTCGCCCAAAGTTAAATATTCCGCCGATTTGTTAAAGTAGCTCCGCGCTGCAGTCTGGACACCGTAATTATTATGACCCCAATAAACTTGATTGAGGTACATTTCTAAAATTTGGTCTTTACTAAGAATTTGTTCTAAACGAATAGCCAGAACAGCTTCCGCTAATTTGCGGGTGAAGGCGCGTTTTTGTGATAGAAACAGGTTTTTGACTAACTGCATAGTGATGGTGGAACCACCTTCTTTAACCCCACCTGCTATCCAGTTAACTATTACGGCTCGCCCAACACCTGTGGGATTGATCCCGTGATGATAATAAAAATGGCTGTCTTCACTAGCTAATACTGCCCGTTTGAGATTTGGGGAAATTTTATCTAGAGGTACAACTTCTCGGTTAGCTTCCCCATGAACACTAGCTAGGAGCTTTCCCTTGATGTCATAAATGTATGTAGTTTCTGAGGGGAAAAAGTTACGTAATTGTCGGACATCTGGTAAATTGCGGAAACTGATGGCTAGACCAACTAATCCTCCAGCTACAATAGAGCTTGCCAGCATGGTAATAGATAGCAGGGTGGCACCAGTTATCTGCCCCACCCCTTTGAAAAACTCAAAACCAGATGAAGCCTGACCTTGTGGCTGTTTGTCTTCAAAAGTCCTAGACGACACGGCGTTCTCACTTCCTCACTTGTAAATATAAATGTAATTCATTCCATCAAACAATACAGTTAATTTTTTGCAATCATGGTAACTTAACAGATTTAGAAAAGGGATGATTTGTTCTACCCGGCATAACTAATCTAGCAAGGGTGAAGTATAAAGCATAATTAGTAGTTAATTTCATCGTATGAACCAAAATTTTGATTGGCTATATCGTGGTGTGGCAGAGATTTTCCCCCAACATCATGATGCTGATAGTGAAAATGAAAGTCTAGAAACCCGTTTAGCAAATGCTCAGACCCCATTAAGAATTAAATTAGGCATTGACCCTACAGGTATAGATATTCATCTTGGTCATAGCATACCAGTGCGAAAACTCAGAGCTTTCCAAGATGCAGGACATACTGCTGTATTGATTATCGGTGATTTTACAGCTCGTATTGGCGACCCTACAGGTAAATCCCAGATGCGCCGCCAGTTGACAGAGCAAGAGGTAGCAGATAATGCTCAGACTTATCTTGAGCAAATGCGTCCTATTTTGGACTTTGACACACCAGGGAGGCTAGAGGTCAAGTATAACTCTGAATGGCTTTCTCGTTTGGATTTAGGGAAAGTTTTGCAGTTACTTTCAACTATGACTGTAGGGCAAATGTTAGCAAAGGAAGGATTTGCAGAACGTTATCGCCAAGAAAATCCAATTTTTCTGCATGAGTTCTTGTATCCTCTGATGCAGGGTTTTGATTCTGTGGCTGTAGCTGCTGATGTAGAACTGGGTGGAACTGACCAAAAGTTTAATATTGCTGTGGGGCGAGATATACAGCGCCATTTTGGACTCAAACCTCAGTTTGGTTTGTTATTACCTATCTTAATTGGTACGGATGGAGTCCAAAAAATGTCCAAATCATTAAGTAATTATGTGGGTTTAGCGGAACACCCTGCTCAAAAATATCAAAAGCTCCAAGGTGTTCCCGACCAGATTGTAGAACAGTATTTTGAGCTATTGACTGATTTAAATATGGGAGAATTGCCAGAAAATCCCCGCGCTCGCCAAGAACTTCTGGCGAGCGTAGTTGTTAGACAATACCACGGTACAGCAGCAGCAGCGTCAGCCCAAGCAGCCGCTAGAAGTAGTGGTAAAATAGGTGATATTCCCAAATTTGTTCTGGATAATGTTCCCCAATTTCCCGCTAAATTAGCTACTATTCTCCAGCTAACTGGTTTATGTAAAAGTACTGGGGAAGGTAAACGGAAAATTCAGGAGGGGGGAGTACGTTTAGATGGCGATCGGATCACAGATGTTGACCTGAGTTATGGACAACCTGGCGAATTAGAGGGTAAAGTTTTGCAAGTTGGTAAAAATAAATTTGTGCGTCTGGTATCCCATGGATCAGTCTGAAAAAATTATTGTCCCTCTAGATGTTCCCAATATAGACAGTGCGATCGCCCTGATCGATAAATTCCCCCAAGTCACTTTCTGGAAAGTAGGGTTAGAATTATTCACCAGTGTTGGACCTGAGATCCTCAAAATCCTCAAATCTCGCCAAAAACGAATTTTCCTCGACCTCAAATTTCATGATATCCCCAACACAGTTGCTGGAGCCTGTGGCGCTGCAACAGCATACGGTGTGGATTTACTATCAGTACACGTCAGTTCTGGACATGAAGCGCTACAAGCTGCAAATAAGGTAGTCCAATTGGCTGCTCAAGTACATGATATCCAACCACCAAAGATCATTGCGATTACACTACTTACAAGTATTTCCGCTAGAGAACTGGCGCAGGATTTAAAAGTTCCCCTAGAATTGCCAGAATTTGCCTGCGAAATGGCACTCTTAGCCCAGATGGCTGGATTAGATGGGGCTGTTTGTTCACCCCAAGAAGTCGCCCAACTCAGACAAGTCTGTGGAAAAGATTTTTTATTAGTTTGTCCAGGAGTGCGCCCAAGTTGGTCAGAATTAGGGGACCAAAAGCGATCGCTTACCCCCTCTCAAGCTATACTCGCAGGTGCTGACTATTTAGTGATTGGTCGTCCGCTAACAACAGCTAGCGATCCTGCTTTGTCCTGGCAAAAGATTGTTCAAGAACTCAATGATATTTCATAATCTTTCATAGTCTTTCATAATTTTTGATGATATTAATGATATTGAACAATGCACGAAATTATCTCAGTTGGCTATTAGCTTGTAGTAGTAGTTGCTGGTTGTTAGCTGCTCCTAGTTTCGCTTTAGCTCCCTCGTTTTGGTTGAGTTACGGAAAACCGGATAGGAGGGTGAAAGATTCTTGTGCGGAACAAAGTTTAGCAACGTTAATTACTGATTTGATGATAGATTTGCCTAACTATGCCAATCGGATTATTCAGCGATCTCGCCATCTTAATGATAATATTGATATTTTTCCTTACATTCTAGTTGCGGGTAACCCTGAATTCAAACCGCTACCCTTAAACTCTTTTGCTCCTCACCCTGAATATGAATCACCAGGAGTGAAACAAGTCTTTTTTACTACACTAGAGAGACAATACCTCAATCACAGAGCTATAGAATTACAACAATTCCACTGGTTATTTTTGACTAAAGCTAAAACTGGTTGGCAATTTGTAATCATGTTTTCTCAAATTGGCAAATATCCAATAGAAGAGAGTGCAAAAAAAAATAATACTTCAATAATATTACAGAGGCGAGAAAGTAGTGATAGCGCCATAGGTGTTGGGGTAAAAAATTGGCTTAGAGACTGTGACAGTAAGTAGAGTATAGGGTGTAAGGAATCAGCTTAATTGATCAAATTTAGCCTTTACCGCTTGAATATCTTGCCACATCAACCATTTAGGTGTGCCTTTTTCCCGTGACGGATTACGTAATAAATAGGCAGGATGGAAAATTGCCATACACAAACGCCCTTCCCATTCCAACCATTGACCACGAATTTTAGAAATAGCTCTTTTATCGCCAATTAAACCTTTAACGGAAGTTGCGCCTGTGAGTAAAATAATTTTTGGGTCAACTAAGCGAATCTGTTCCAGTAAGTACGGTTTACAAGCTAGCATTTCCTCATTAGTAGGTACGCGGTTATCTGGTGGTCTGCACTTATTAATATTGGCAATATAAACATCTTTATCAGTGTCAAAATTGACAGATGCCAAAATTTTATCTAGTAATTGCCCCGACTTACCCACAAACGGTAATCCAGTTTCATCTTCAGTCTGTCCTGGTGCTTCACCAACCAGCATAATTTTAGCTTGAAGATTACCTCGTCCAATCACAGCATGAGTACGCGTTTTCCCCAGCTGACAGCGATGACAAGAACGACAATGCTCTGCTAATTTATCCATATTCGGATAAGTTCCTCTGGGGATATTGACTTTAGCATCTGTGGGGATTAATTCTTTCGTGTCAAAGTTGGATTCGCCAAAAAGGCTGAGTTGGGTTTCGCTGCTCATGAAAGTGAAGATTTTAACTAAGAAATTTTTAATCGGGTAGTAAGTGAATACAAATACTATCCTACACTAATCCCTACTGTTGATACTTTATAGCTCTAGCATAATCTCCCAACGCATAGCAAGCGACTTTCAGACTAGCAAGGGCTTTTTTTTCAATCCGTATATCTTGGAGGTTTCTGGCTAATTGTAAGCGTTGTTCGTAGTAAGCGATCGCTCCTGTATAATCCCCCAGAGCTTCACAAGCAACTCCTAAACTTCCTAGCGACTGTTCCTCACTACGTGGATCCGCAATTTCTCTAGCTAGTTTTAACCGATTTTCATAATATTTAATCGAACTAGAATAATCTCCTAAAAGATAACAAGCATGACCAAGGTTTTTGAATACTTTAACTGCTCCCCGAACATTATTTAGGGAAATAGCTAATTCAATACATTTTTCATAATAGCTAATGGCTTTAACATAATCGTTTAAAGCGTAATAAGCATTGCCCAAATTTTTGAGGATTTGTTCTTCACCCCAATTATCTTGAAGTTCGTGCATTATGCGGAGACTTTGCTCTTGATACTCAATTGCTTTAGTAAAATCACTTAGAGACTTATAGACTAATCCGAGATTATTTAGTGTTGCTATTTCACATTGTTTATCTTGTAAATTTTGGGTCATGATCAACCCAGCTTCAAGAGTAGAAATAGCTTTATCATATTCTTGCAAGTGACGATAAGAATTTCCTAAATGGAAAAGAGCTTGCATTGTTATAGTTGAATCAGGTTTCCCTTGGTTCAAAGATAAGCATTGCTGAGAATATAAGATACTACTTTCATACTCTCCCATGTTGTAAGCTAAAAGTGCTAACCAAGCCAAAACTTGGGATTGTTTTTGCACACTTCCCATCGTCTGGAACAGATTTAAAGCAGCCTGTAAGGAGCTTATTGCTGCAGAATAGTCCCCCTCTTGTTGCTGTTGAATGCTCTTATCAATCAACCTAGATGCTTCGACTCCACGTCCATCAGTTCCTTGAGTGATGACAATTTCTGATCCTATATAAGACTCAAAATCTTGCTTAGTACCAGAATATAATGATTTCATATGTGTTGGTAACAGCCATGTTTCCTCTGAGCTACTGCTGGGTTCGTTTTCAGACATCAGCCTATTCCTGTATATTTTATTACATACTCCAAAATCGCATTTTTGGAAATATATTACGCATCATGCTCAAGTAATGATTTTTATCTATATCGCAGTTAGTCTATCATTAAATTAGGGTGTAGGGTGTAGGGGGAAAAGAAAGAATATTATAGCCCTAGTTAGGTATAAACCATATTAACCAGATTAATCCCCTCAGTTCATTGACGGGGATTCCCTACATACTATACCCTATGCCCTACACCCTAGCTTAGGTGAATATGCTGCATCCTTTTCTTGAGTACTTACATAGTCCAAAACGCCCAGTTATCGTCTTTGATGGTGCTATGGGAACGAATCTACAAACACAAAACCTCACAGCTGAGGATTTCGGAGGAGCAAATTATGAAGGTTGTAATGAGTACTTAGTCCATACCAAACCTGAAGCAGTAGCTAAAGTTCACCGTGACTTTCTTGCTGCTGGGGCTGATGTAATTGAAACTGATACTTTTGGTGCGACATCGATTGTCCTAGCTGAGTACGACTTGGCTCCTCAAGCATATTACCTGAATAAAACGGCAGTAGAACTGGCCAAACAATTAGCTGCTGAATTTTCTACATCAGATAAACCTCGCTTTGTAGCTGGTTCTATCGGACCGACGACGAAACTTCCCACTTTGGGACACATTGAATTTGACATCATGAAAGCTACCTTTGCTGAACAAGCAGAAGCCCTATTTGATGGTGGTGCAGATTTGCTTTTAGTAGAAACTTGTCAAGATGTATTGCAAATCAAAGCAGCGCTGAATGCTATTATGGATGTGTTTGACAAAAAAGGTCAGAGACTACCATTAATGGTATCTGTTACCATGGAGAGCATGGGAACAATGCTAGTAGGTACAGAGATCAGCGCTGTACTAGCTATTTTGGCACCTTACCCAATTGATATTCTGGGACTTAACTGTGCTACTGGTCCAGACTTAATGAAACCCCATATCAAGTATTTGTCTGAACATTCGCCTTTTATTGTCTCTTGTATTCCTAATGCGGGGTTACCAGAAAATGTCGGTGGTCAAGCGCATTATCGACTAACTCCGATGGAGTTACAAATGGCGCTGAGGCATTTTGTAGAAGATTTGGGTGTCCAAGTAATTGGAGGTTGCTGTGGGACTCGTCCAGAACACATTCAATCCTTGGCGGAAATTGTCACAAATTTACAGCCAAAACTGAGACAACCTTACTTAGAACCAAGCGCAGCTTCCATCTACTCTACTGTACCTTATGCTCAAGATAACTCTTTTTTAATCGTCGGTGAACGCCTCAATGCTAGTGGTTCTAAAAAATGCCGGGACCTACTCAACGCAGAAGACTGGGATGGATTAGTTTCACTTGGGCGATCGCAAGTGAAGGAAGGTGCTCATATATTAGATGTGAATATTGATTATGTAGGGCGTGATGGTCAGCGTGATATGCGAGAATTAGTTTCTCGATTGGTAAATAATATTACGCTACCCCTGATGCTGGATTCGACTGAATGGGAAAAAATGGAGTCAGGATTAAAGGTAGCTGGTGGTAAGTGTTTATTGAATTCTACTAATTACGAAGATGGGGAAATCCGCTTTCTGAAAGTATTGGAATTAGCCAAGCGGTATGGTGCTGGTTTAATCATTGGGACAATTGACGAAGAGGGGATGGCTCGGACAGCAGAGAAGAAATTTCAAATTGCTCAACGGGCTTATGAGCAAGCCATAGCAACAGGGTTTCCACCTACAGAAATATTTTTCGATACTCTAGCTTTGCCCATTTCTACAGGAATTGAAGAGGACAGAAAAAACGCTCAGGCTACTATTGAGTCCATCCGCCAAATCCGCCAAAAGTTGCCAGGATGCCATCTAATTTTGGGTATTTCTAATGTTTCTTTCGGATTGAATCCAGCTGCGCGCATGGCACTTAATTCAGTGTTTTTACATGAAGCAACGCAAGCAGGAATGGATGCGGCGATTGTCAGTGCTAGTAAAATTCTACCTCTAACTAAGATTGAAACTCGCCATCAAGAGATTTGTCGGCAATTAATTTACGACCAGCGCCAATTCTCCAACAATATTTGTACTTATGACCCTTTAACAGAACTAACAACAGTTTTTGCAGGAATAACAGCCAAACAAAATAAAGGTGTTGATCAAAACCTCCCGATTGAAGAACGCTTGAAGCGCCATATTATTGATGGTGAACGCATCGGTTTAGAAGCACAATTAACTAAAGCCTTAGCCCAATATCCTCCTCTGGAAATCATCAATACCTTTTTATTAGATGGAATGAAAGTTGTGGGTGAGTTATTTGGTTCGGGACAAATGCAGTTACCTTTTGTCTTACAGTCTGCAGAAACCATGAAAATGGCTGTAGCTTATCTCGAACCTTTTATGGAAAAAAATGAAGCTAGCAATAATGCTAAAGGTACGATGATTATTGCTACTGTCAAAGGAGATGTTCATGATATTGGCAAAAACTTAGTAGATATCATCTTATCTAATAATGGATATAGGGTAATTAATTTAGGTATTAAGCAATCAGTAGAAAATATTGTTCAAGCACATGAACAATATCAAGCAGATTGTATCGCCATGAGTGGTTTACTAGTGAAGTCTACTGCTTTCATGAAAGAAAATTTAGAGATATTTAACGAAAAAGGTATTACTGTTCCTGTGATTTTAGGTGGTGCTGCGCTCACACCTAAATTTGTTTATCAAGATTGCCAAAATGTCTATAACGGCAAGGTAGTTTATGGTAAGGATGCCTTTTCTGACCTGCATTTTATGGATAAATTAATACCTGCGAAATCATTAAATAAATGGGATGATTTACAGGGATTTTTAGATGAAATTGATGATAAAAAAGTTACAACTGTTCATCAGGAAGCAAAAGCCGTAACTTCTGAAATAGAGGTTTCTCCAGAAATCAAAGTAGTTGATACCCAACGATCAGATGCAGTAGCAATAAATATTCCCCGTCCTACACCACCTTTTTGGGGAACAAAGGTGTTACAAATTAGTGATATTCCTTGGGAGGAAGTTTTCTGGTATCTGGATTTACAAGCTTTGATTGCTGGACAATGGCAATTTCGCAAACCTCAGGAGCAATCCAAAGAAGAATACCAAGCATTTTTAGCTAATAAAGTTTATCCAATTTTGTCAAACTGGAAGCTGAGAATTGTGGCAGAAAATCTCTTAAATCCCCAAGTAGTTTATGGCTATTTTCCTTGTCAGTCTCAAGGAAATACTTTGAATATTTATGAAAACAACAATTATCTGGGAAAAGAAATAGCTAAATTTGAGTTTCCTAGGCAAAGGTCTTTACGACGTTTATGTATCGCCGATTTTTTTGCGTCTCAGGAATCAGGAGCAATTGATGTTTTTCCCATGCAAGCGGTAACTGTAGGCGATGTTGCTACAGAATTTGCTCAAAAACTGTACAAAGATAATCAATATACCGATTATCTTTATTTCCACGGTTTAGCAGTACAGATAGCTGAAGCTTTGGCGGAGTGGACACATGCGAGAATTCGTGGAGAATTGGGTTTTAGTGCGCAGGAACCAGATAATATTCGGGATGTATTAGCACAGCGCTATCAAGGTTCGCGGTATAGTTTTGGTTATCCAGCTTGTCCTAATATTCAGGACCAATATCAACAATTGGAGTTACTGGAAGCTAAGCGGATAAGTTTGTATATGGATGAAAGTGAGCAGCTTTATCCCGAACAATCTACTACAGCAATTATTGTTTATCATCCTCATGCTAAATATTTCAGTACTTAGACAGAGTAGAGCCAGAGCTTTTCCTACTGAAACAATATAAATTTATCTCTTAGGGAAGATGAAAGTTGAACTATTCGCCTTTATTCTAGATAATAGAAGTGCGCCTATTCATAATTATTTTTGGTCACACTCCTATTATTAAGAATATAATATCTAGGGTCAAGGTGAAATTTCAATACCTCTGAAGAATGGTGTTTTTTTAGTTAAAACAAAATAAATCTATCTCTTAGGGAAGATTAAAGCTGACTATTAACAGTCAACATCATTTTTTAGCTAATTCTCACTCGCGCCAATATATAGGACTCCTATTTGATTTTTGAAAAAACTACCTGTTGACGGTTCACGGTTAACAGTTAACAAAGACTACTAGGGAGGTCTGTAGTAGCAGTTTTTTCTGTACTATTTTCGCTTGAGCATAATCAGTAACAACATCAGGAACAGAAATATTGATTTGGTAATTTATTAAGTGATTTCTCGTGCAAATCTGCTGTTGCGTTACTATAGCAACACTGTTACAAATATTAACCTAGTAATTACACGTATATTTTTGTTGTACTTGTATTGGATTTTAATATGAATAGACTGATTTTTTATCTTTTAAGGGGATTCCTTTTTCATTTAGATTCTAGCCTTGTTCATAAATACAACATAGTCCACAGTATATTGATAAACTTATCCAGCAACAGCACATAACCTATATAAATTAGGTGATGGTCGTCACGTCTACTTATGACAAAAGTCATCAAAATATATGACGAACGTTACAAATTTTAGTGATTAAGACCATCTCATAAAAATTGACTAATTGGCATAATTTAAGACGATTGAACTCTAGCCGAGTCATTAATAGGGAACACATTAATAGCCAATGGTCTGAAGCACAGACTATCGGCTTTTTTATTTTTCAGCTTTAAAGTTAACTAAATAACACGTAGGTGGTTCTGTTATATTCACCTGCGTACATAAAACAAACTGAGCCATCTTCGTTAAGATCCGAAGATGGCTCAGTTCGGGAGAATTTTACTCAAATGGCAAAAAATGTCTGCTGAGATTAAGACATTGCTTGGATGATGTAATCAAAGTAGGGAGAAGCTTGAATCGCATCTTCAGCGCTTAATAAACCTAAAGCTGCTTGTTTTAGACTCGTAATTGCTTCTACCATTCCAGGAACAGGAACGCCTAAGGAATTATACATTTCCCTTACACCTATGATGCCAATTTTTTCAATTGGCTCTTTGTCACCCGCAAGTATTCCGTAAGTAATTAGGCGTAAATACCAGCCAAAATCACGGATACATAGAGCGCGCTGTTTTTCTCCATAAGCATTACCGCCAGGAGCGATATACTCTGGACGCTTTTGCCAAAGTTTTTTGGTAGCTTCTTGGACAATTTTTTTCTCATTTTCTGCCAAGGTAGCAGCGATCCGAGTTCGTTGTTCCCCTGTTTGGAGAAATTGGGCAATACTGTTGAGTTCCCCACTGCTGGGGTAACGTAGTTCGTCGTCAGCCTTGAGAATAACTTGGTTAATTACAGTCATGATTAACGCAGTCACGCAATATATTATTATCTGTTAGTTTAGCGAGTTGGAGGTACACAAATCACGGCACATCAGGCAAAGAAATTATGTAGTATTAATAAGGAAGTTTATGCAAAATCCCCAACTCCCAACTCCTGAGCCAATGGTTTGGCGACAGGGCGAAATTATTCCACTGCAAATTACTGACTTAAATGATACGGGTGATGGTGTGGGGCGTGTAGATAAGCTAGTAGTTTTTGTCCCCGATACTGTCCCCGGCGATCGCTTACTTGTCCGACTTCTGCACGTTAAATCTCACTATGCCCATGGGGTAATGATAGAGATTACTACTCCATCATTACATCGTACTCGACCACACTGCATCGTAGCTGACAAATGTGGTGGTTGCCAATGGCAGCATATTAACTATAGTTATCAACTAGTAGCCAAACATCATCAAGTAGTTCAGGCTTTAGAACGTATTGGTGGTTTTGTTGAACCAAGAGTCAATCCCATATTAGCAGCAGCTTCAGATTTAGCTTATCGTAATAAATCCACTTATCCTTTAGGCGTTTCCGCTACGGGTCAAGTACAAGCTGGTTATTATCAGAAAGGTAGTCACCAGTTAGTAAACTTAAATCAATGTCCCGTACAAGATCCTCATTTAAACCCGTTATTGGCTGAAGTGAAATTAGATATTCAACGACAAGGTTGGTCAATTTATGATGAAAAACTACACGAAGGACAGGTTCGCCATCTGAGTTTACGTATTGGCCGACGAACTGGTGAAATGCTATTGACACTAGTGGTTAAAAACTGGCATTTATCAGGGATAGATAGGCAAGCACAGGAATGGTTAGAGCGTTATCCCCAAATTGTTGGCGTTTCGCTTAATCGCAATGGCGATCGCACCAATGTTATATTTGGTGGAGAAACTCGTTGTATCGCCGGAGTTCCTTATCTGCAGGAAGAATTCGCTGGATTGAAATTTCAAGTCCGTCCAGAGACATTTTTCCAAGTATCTACAGAAACGGCAGAATCTTTACTCCAGATCATCCAGTCAGAACTCAACTTTCAAGGGCATGAAGTATTAGTTGATGCTTATTGTGGTATAGGTACACTGACTTTGCCCCTAGCTAAGCAAGTCCGCCAAGCTATAGGCTTGGAAGTGCAATCAGCTGCGATAGAGCAAGCAGTTTTGAATGCTCAACACAATCACATCAAGAATGTGACATTTCAGGTAGGAGCCGTTGAAAGCACCTTACCAAGTTTAAATATCATCCCAGACGTAGTAATAATTGACCCACCCCGAAAAGGTTGTTCATCTAGCGTAATCAAATCGCTGCTTGAGTTACAACCAGATAAAATAGTTTATGTAAGTTGTAAAGTGGCCACTCTGGCTCGTGACCTGAAATTATTCTGTGCCAATGAAATATACACTCTTGTTCAAGTACAACCTGCGGATTTTTTTCCTCAAACTGCTCACGTTGAAGCTGTTGCATTCCTCATGCTAACACATTTATACAACGAAAATGTTTTTTGGCCGAGAACTGAGATAAAAACTCAAACATAGAAATTTGTAGCCTACTGTCTAACAGTAATGCTAAAATTAGATTTAGATGATAAATGAATAATTCCGTTTTAATTAAGTTCTGGCTATATCGATTGATAAAAACTGAACTGAGTTATACATGTTACAAACAGTCAATTATCAAGAGTATATCTGTACTCTTGATATGTCAAGTTTTTGTGTTGCTGCTAACATTAGTGGGTTCGTTCTAGTTAATTATTAAGTAAGCAATTTTAAAGCAATTTTAATTTATTTTATTCAGTCGTTGCTTCATGATATATTTTTAAACCGATGATTTGAACCACTGGTTTATAAACAGCATGACTACCTCAATTTTATTCAGGGTGATTGTGACACCAAACTGATATCTAGCTAACTAAAGGCTATGGGGTTTCTCTTGTGATTACTATTTCCCTTCGTCCTCTTGGACGTTGTTGGGGTACAATTAGTTTCGCCTCAACTCTTTATCTTTGTCCAATATTGGATTTACTATTGGCAGAAGTGCCTGAGAAATTACAAACAGAACTGCGTTTAGGGCTACAAGAAGCCCTAGTTAATGCAGCTAAACATGGTAATAATCTTGATCCTGGCAAGTTAGTAGTAGTTCGCTTTTCTCTAATTGATAATCAATATTGGTGGATCATCTCTGATGAAGGAAGCGGTTTTACACCGAACTGTAATTTAGACAGTAACCCTGAAGACTACTTACCACCAGACGAATCAGAAAGCGGTCGGGGGTTGTCCCTATTGCACCAGATTTTTGACCAGGTAGAGTGGAATCGGAAAGGTACAGAATTGCGGCTATGTAAACAGATGGCTACTCGTTCGCGTTTAGCTGGTTTGGTGCGGCGCTAGCCTTATTTGTCCATGGCTAGGACAAGGAGGAGCCGAAATAGAACGATCTAGCCAACCAACAGCTTGTTCTAATCTGGGTAGAGCTTCTTGGGGTTCATTTTTCAAGAGGAAAACCAGAGCAGCTACTATTTGTTCACTAGCGCGGGAATTGCGGTCAGACTTG